>Ga0182017_10000450_pt1 | contig 32429 bp, 25 predicted proteins | sample 712E3DmetaG_FD_120492 | JGI IMG/M metagenome (GOLD analysis project Ga0182017, IMG submission 120492) | Permafrost microbial communities from Stordalen Mire, Sweden - 712E3D metaG | ecosystem: Environmental > Terrestrial > Soil > Wetlands > Permafrost | place: Sweden: Stordalen | collected... | reverse complement strand
TTCTGTGAAAGTGTGTGTTTTCGGTGGTTCCGATATGCACCGCGCTTCAACTCGGTGTCGAGATTGGACTGATAACGCGATTGCCCTAATCAACCAATAAAATCAAGGTGTTGATGAAACCTCAATAAACACTGGGATTTCGGCCCGGTGGCCACCCCCTCATTTTTTGAGATGCGCCCCGGCCCGGTGAAGCAACGGGGCAGACTTCACGGGCCAGGGAGGGTGGACTCACAGCCAGCCCCGGGCACGATAGACTCCCCAGCCGATTTTCTCGTGCAGATAAAGTGACAGGAGAAAAAGCCGTTGCTGACGCGGAAACGGGCTGAATGACAAATCCCGCGGCACGCCCAGCACCTGGAAATCGGCGGCCACGGGGGTGACAATAATGCCCTGCTGCTGGAACACCGCCACCGCGCGCCGCATATGGAGCGCGGAGGTGACCAGTATCACTTTCGACCAACCCTGGCGCCGGGCCAGTTTACTGAACGCGACCGCCTCATCGTGAGTGTTGATGCAAATGCCGAGGTTCGTCACCGTGCCCTCAACCAGTCCATTGGAAACCACCCAATCCTGAACATCGCTTTCCGAGAACGCATTCTGCTTGCCCGACGTCGGCCCACTGCCACCCAGCACCAGGGTTTTAGCCTTGCCCGAACGCACCAACTGAATTGCCGTGAAGTCCCGCTTACTCAGTATCGGCCAGTTGCCGCCCAGCACCTGGACTTTGGCCTTCCACAAACTCACCAACTGAGTCGCCGTGAGGTTGCGGCTGGCGCTCTCTTCCCGGGCAAAGTCCAACATTTCTTGTTGTGAAACAAACTGCCCGCCGCCCAAGGCGACAACGGCGTTGAAAGGAGCATTGGAAGAAAACGCTGAAAGCCTTGCTCCATCGGCCCACTGGCGCTCCTCGCGGGCGACGAGCATTTCGGTCACAGGCGTGTTGCTGAGGACAAACAGCAGAACCGTCGGCAATCCCAGGCAGATGGCGCTGCGCCACCGCCTAAGAAACAGCAGCCCAAGCACACCCAGAACCATCAGGACCAATAAGACACTGACGAATTCGGTGAGCGGGGCAACGAAAGAGGGCATTAACTGCAAAAGGACAAAGGCAAACATTAAACAAGATTTTTAACCGCGAAATACGCGAAATACGCGAACAGACTTAAAAAAGCGGAAAGCGGAAACCAGAGACCCGAAATTGACCGCAAAAGAACGCAAAGAGCACATAGAGGGCGGATGGCGGACAGGGGGTCGTCAACATTGGATTGGAAAATGAGGATTATAAAATGGTTCTAACGCTCGCCCTCATCCCGACCCCGTAAAAGGGCGTGGCCTATCAGCCTGTTAAAAAAGTAGGAGACGACGTGAGGAGTCTCTAACTCGACATTCAGAAACCGAGGAATTTGAGACTCGTCACCTCGTCTCCTACAAAGAAACGGGACTACGGAACATGAACTCCCGCCTTCAACGGCAACAAGGTTCGGACGATGATCTTGATGTCTTTCCAGACGTTTGCCTGGCGGGCATAGGCCAGGTTGAGTTCAATTTTGCGCGGCACGCAGTATTCCAAGTAAAATTTCTCGGTGTCGGCGGCGTTGCGCAGCAACTCCTCCTCGTTGCGAAACGCCAGTGTGGCCAAATCCGTAATGCCCGGCTTCAGTGCCAGCACCTGCCGCTGCTCCGCTGTGTAGCGGGCCACATAGCGCGGAACCTCCGGACGCGGGCCCACGAAGCTCATATCGCCACGCAGCACGTTCCACAATTGCGGCAGTTCGTCCAACTTGGATTTGCGCAGGAAGCGCCCAACCCGTGTAATGCGCGGGTCGCCATCTTTGGTCACGCTAAGCCCGATCTTTTCAGTATTCAACACCATGGAACGGAACTTAAGGATCACGAACAACCGCCCGTTCTGGCCGACACGCTGCTGACGATAGAACGCCGGGCCACCATCAGACAACTTGACGGCCACCGCCAACAACCCGAAAACCGGGCTAAGGAACAGAAGTCCACCGGCGGCGAAGAGCAGATCAAAAGCGCGTTTGGTCGTGAACATGAAACCTGAGAGCTGAAAGCTGAAACTTGAAACCGGAAACTTGAGCGTTGAAGAGCTATTCGCGGTGGCGTTTGGTGTTTTTGGACATCGTCACGAAGATCGAGATCAGTTCATCAGCTTCCCGCCAAATCGGTTCGACATCGTTTGCCGACACTCCGCAATCATCTTGCAAGAGTTCCAACCAAAGTTCGCTCTCGTCAGCCTCTTGGACGCATTGCTCAATCTTGGAGATAAATTCGGCTTCAGACCGCGCGCGCGACGCCTCGCGGTAATTGGCCGCCACCGATGTGCCTGAACGTAAAAGCTGTTTCCCCAAAATATGGGTTTCTTCCCGGCGCTTGTCCAAACTGATGAAAAACCGCACGACGGTGCCCGCAAATGCTTTTGTCCTTAGCTTTAGTGCTTTTTTACGCTCATCCATAGCTTTTTCAAGTTTCAGGTTTCAGGTTTCAAGTCTCAACCCTTAGGTTTCAGGTTTCGTTTAACTTCACCCACCACATACGCCAACTCTTCATTCGACAATCCGGGATATATGGGCAACGAAACGCAACCCCGCCAATGTTTTTCCGCATTCGGGAAATCCTGTTCGTTCAAATGATACCGCTCATGGTAGTAGGTCATCCGATGCAAGGGTTTATAGTGAACGGAGGTGCCAATGCCCGCCTCGTTCAACCGTTCAATCAACCGGTTTCTGGTGATGGGGGCCGACTCTTTCAGCACCAGCCAGAACAGATGGCAGGAATGGTCGGCCAATGCCCCCCGCACCACCGGGAGATCAATGCAATCCAGCCCGTCCAAATTCTGCAGGTAATACTCAAAACACCGCTGCCGTCCGGCCCGCATGGAATCAGCCCGCTCCAACTGCGCCAGCCCAATGGCAGCGTTGATATCCGGCATGTTGTATTTGAACCCGGGCGCCAAGACATCATACTCCCAGGACGCCTTGGGGCCGGTGAACCGGTCCCAGATGTCGCGGTTGATCCCATGCAAGCGCATGGTGTTCACCCGCTTATAAATGGCTTCATCATCGGTCACCAACATTCCGCCCTCACCGGTGGTAATGGTCTTGTTGGCATAAAAACTAAAACAAGTAATGTCGCCAAAACTTCCAACCATCCGCCCTTGGTGACGCGTGGGAAAAGCATGAGCCGCGTCTTCAATCACCTTGACGCCGTGCTGGCGGCAAATGTCGAGGAGGCCGGGATGGGTTGAGAGTTGAGAGTTGAGAGTTGAGGGCGATTGCGGAGTGTGGGCAGCTGTATTGCCGTCCACCCTCTCCGCCTCGACCGGGGAGAGGGCTGGGTGAGGTGTCGATTCACCATTCATCTGCGCCGCCTGGCCGCCAAAATGAACCACCATTACCGCTTTGATATCGGGATGCCGGGCAAGGGCGTCGGCAAGAATTTCCGGCGTGAGCAAGCAGGTGTGATAATCCACATCCACAAACACCGGGTCAGCGCCCAGATAACGAATCACCTCAGCCGTGGCCGTGAACGTCAGCGTGGGCACCAGAACCTGGTCACCGGGACCAATCCCGATGGCTTCCAATGCGAGGTGCAGGGCAGCGGTGCAGGAATTGACGGCACAGGCATATTTGGCGCCCACTTGCCTGCCAAAGCGCTGCTCAAACTCGAAAGTTTTCCCGGCAGTGGTCAGCCAGCCGCTCGCCAGCACTTCTTGGACGTATTTTAATTCGTTGCCATCACAGGCAACTTTGGCGAAGGGAATTTTCATTTTTAATTAAGGTGTCATCACCCGGCCGCCGGGCGAGGTGAACTGTCAAAATCATACTCATAGCGGTTCATTTTCCGACCTTCACGAGTCGTGTAAGCAGCTTCCAGTTTCCAGCCCAGGGAGAGATAGAACCGATTCACCGCATCGTTGTTCTCCGCATCGGTGGTCAGAAAACCGCCTCGCGCCCCACGCAACCGTGCCTCGTCCAACCAGCGCTGCACCAAGGCCCGCCCAATGCCCTGGCCCTGGGCAGCAGGCGAAACCGCCAGAGAACTGAGCAAGGCGCGGACTGGACCAGCGGGTGCTTCACCCCGATAAACCAGAGCACGAACCAATCGAGCCATGCTTGATGGACGCCTCATAACTGCCGCCACAGACGCCAGCCCGAACGCCCACCACCGCCGGCGGAGCAGCCGGCCAAAGAAACCGCGCGGATCAAGCGGGCCAACGATGACGCCCACCACCCCATCACGCTCGTCCCGCGCAACAAAAGCCATTCCGACCGGTTCCTTGAGAAACGAACCATAAAACTCGCGCAAGAAACGGGGACCAAGAAAACTCAAAAAAAAGTCCGGGAACGCCTGAAGATGGAGCTTCACCACCAACCCCACATCGGCAGGAACCAGGGGTGCAATCCGAAAATCGGCTAGGCAATCCTTCATTATCATTGGTTCGCTCTTGCACCCAGAATGACGTTCGCGAGTTTTCGGACTCCCGCCGCCTTGGAGAAATGGTCGAGGCCATACACGCGTCCTCGCTGTCCCATCGCTTCCAAAACCGCTGGCGGCAGCGCCGCAACTTCGGCCATCTTCATGGCCAAACCTTGAACATTTCCCGGCTCCACCAGCCATCCGCACTGCGCTTCTGAAATAGCCCTGGCCGTGTCGCTGTGCGCATCCACGGCGGCCAGCACCGGCTTGGCCGAAAGCAGATAGGCCATCAGTTTGGAAGGAATGGAACTCATGCCCGCGCCTTTGCGCATCGGCAACAGGCAAACATGGCCCAAGCTCTGGAGCAAAGGCACATTGCCGGCGTCCGGATCCGAAACAAATCGCACCCCGCTGACGCCCAGCCGCCTGGCCAGTTCCACACAGGCCGCCTTGGAAGAACCATCGCCAGCGATCACCAGTTGCGCCTGCTTCAGGCATGCCGTGTGAAAGGCCTCAATCAGACCTTCGACTCCCGCCACCGGGCCGATGTTGCCGAGGTAGAGAAAAGTGAACCGATCCTCTGGAATTTCATAGTGGGCACACGCTGCGGCTCTTGCCGGCATCGTTGCGAACCGGCCCTCATCCACCCAATCAAGTATGGTTACAACCTGTTCGCCCGGCAGGCCGCGATTTTCGACGTAAGTTCGCCGCATATTTTCCGAGATGACCACCACCCGCGCGGTCCGCCGCACTATCCAGCGATCCAAGGCGATCAGTGCCGCCTTCGCCAAGCCGCGAGACCAACCGGGAATTTTGCCCAGCAATGACTCGGGGTAGATGTCCTTGATATGCAGCACCAGCGGGATGCCCCGCCGGGCGCAATGCCGGGCGATGAGCGCCTGACTGAACAACGGCCAAGTGTTGGCATACACAACATCCACGTCCTGATCCTCCAAGAATCGGCAGACATGCCGACCAAAGCTCCAACTCTCCCACATACGCGCGGCTAGGCTCGACTGCGGCGCCGCATAGGAAGGTAATCGGACCACCTTCACACCATCCTCGACATCCACCCGCGCAGTTGACGATTTTTGAAATTTGGGATACTCCACCCCAAGTGGGCGCGTTGGATAAGGACAGAGCACTGTCACTCGCGCTCCCTCGCATACCAGATAATTCGCCAAGTCCCGCCCCATCTGGGCTGAAACCACCGGTTCCGGGGGATAAACCGCGTTGACAATAGCTATGTGGATCATGTCCTCACATTTTGCAAAGTTGAACTGGATGAGCCGCCTCCAAAAACTCCGCCATCAATTCGCTGGTTGCTGAAAAGCATTTTTGGCCCAAGACATGTAATCCGCAAGTGCTGCGGCAAAGTCCGCCTGTGGCTGCCAGCCAAGCGCCTTACGGATGCCGGAAAAGACCAAACCTTTTTCGGCCGCCACGCGGGAGCGGGCCACCATCACCTTTTCCATCATGGCCTTGGAAATACCCATGGCATTGATGGGATAAGCCGCCTTATCCGTGCTCAACACCACCACGCATTTGACCTGCGCCAGCAGGGCAGCCCGCAGGGTATTATCCGTGCCAATGACATTGGTGCGGATGGCCTCCATGGGATAAAACTCGCAAGAAGGCACCTGTTTGAGCGCAGCGGCGCTGAAGACATAATCCACCCCGGACATGGCTTCCTGAATGCTATCCAGATTACGAACATCACCGATGTAAAACTTGATTTTGGGATCATGATATTGATGCCGCATATCATCCTGCTTCTTCTCGTCGCGCGAGAAGATGCGGATCTGCCCGATATTGGTTTTGAGAAACCGGCGCAGCACGGCACTGCCGAAGCTGCCGGTTCCACCGGTGATTAACAAGGCCTTGTTCTTAAACATAATTGTCAGCGATCTCCAGAAAATATGGAGGCTTGAATGATGAGCCGCCCAAGACGGCTGATTTCAGAAGACGTACCTCAGCTTCATCCCGAAAGTGTTCAACAAAAACTTTCATAAAGTTCCGAAGCTTTCACGCAAAACAAATCTTGCACAAATAATTCGAAAAAAGGCAGGAATTCCCGTGAAAATTTAAAGTCAATGCGAATCCCGGGCAAAACCACTTTTTTCACTTCTTAGGAGTACTTCAGTGAGACATCTTTGAAATTTACTGCTCTGTCGTTGATTTTCGTAACTTTCTACACCAACTTCTCTAGCACGACAACCGTAGCTAGCCCTAAGATTCCGGTCCGACACGAGCCTTCCCAATTCTTCTTCGATTAGCCTAGGATCATCGGTCGTAAGAGCAACACCAACTTGTTTGTCTCGCACATATTGAATTGATGCGGCCTCAGCCGGACCACAAGCTAGTATGCATCTGCCAGCCATAAGATATTCTGGTATCTTTGTTGACAAACTAAGTCGAGCATATTTTCTATCCTTCTCACGAAAGCTTTCCACATGGACCAGAATATCAGATTTACAAAGCACATGCGACACCTCATGCTGCTCTAAAGAACCAACCAGTTCTAATACAGGTGGCATGAAAAGCCTTTCCTTAAATTGCTGCACTGATTCCGCAAAAGTAAAAACCTTCAATTTAGCCTTAATCCCAAGCCTATCTAATTTTTGGAGACATACACCCAATTGCCATAACGTCTCCCATCGGTTAAGGTGCAAACCTCCCACATATGTAAGCTGCACAGTGTCCTGGCATGGAGGCGGCACTTGTGAAAAGTTGCTGCTGTCCAGCGAATTTCCAAACACGCGAAATTCCCCCCCATATCGCAATTCATATTCTCGCGCCATAGCGTCGCAAATTGTTAATCTAATTGGCGACCTTGCTAATACCTGATTTATAAAATGATTCATTTGCGAGCGCAAGCTTTTTGAAAAAGGACTACCTTCGTATTGAGTTGAAGGCCAGTCATCTAAAAAGTGAGGTATAATCGGAATGGCTGCCAAAGACGAAACGTCAGTCGCTAGCCGCATAATTATATTATTGCCAAGCATTGAATAAATTAAATCAGGGTGGAAATTTTTAATCCAACGCGCTAAATTAGGAGTCACTAAGGACTGACTGTTGAAAAGCAATTCCCGCGCAGGCTCAAGAAAACTAACCGCTCGACGAAATGTAGCAACCTTCATAAAAAATCTTCTCCAATAAGGCGTATGCGTGAAAGGTCGTGGCATATCCGGCTTTTGATATATAGGCAATTCATCCCAGCAATTGAAACCTAAATGGCTTCTGACTACAGTCCAAGGACTAAGCTTCCAATATTTTTGACAGACGTCAAAGTCTGGAGAGAGAGATGTCGCTGACTCAATATAAATCTGAGCAAGATTTTCTCGGGGCCAAGCACGGAATAGATTGCGCATTGTAACTCCATTGTTCCTTTGACTTGAAAATGGATTCGCGCAAATAACAAGCACTCGCGGATTGGACATAATCATGGTTGTGTTTTTGTCATTAACTCTCCTGCGCGCTTGAATCCGCAAAACACATCTAGATCAACGTGCAATTCGACACCAAGCTCGAGTCCACAATTGCAAGAATAGCCACCGTTTCATGCTTAATATGATCGGCCATAAATTTTCTCGTCTTCACCATCAGATTGACGGGACTTGTGGAAATCTCCGTTTACTTGAATGAATAACTTCGCGATAGATTTCAAGCACGCGCTCGGCGATTTTTATTGGATTGTGCCTGCAACGTGCAACGTTGGACGCGTTATGACTTAGATGCAGTGCAAAATTATCATCAGCAAATATCTCTAATACAGCCCCAGCCAAGCAGGCCCAATCGCCAGTTGGGTAAAGAACACCACTCTCGCCATGTTTAACAAGACTTGACGTTCCACCAGCAAAAGAAGCAACGCAAGGCGTTCCCACTGCTTGCGCCTCGGCAAGTGCATTACATGAGTTTTCAGCAAAAGACGTGAGCACAAACACGTGGGCCCGCTGAAGTTCGAGCACCATCTCATCCGGTTTTAGATACCCAAGTAACTGCATTTTATCAGCCACCCCAAGTCGCGCGGCGGCTTTGCGGATTTGTTTTCCTCGAGGAGTAGTTGGACTGATACCTCCAATTCGTAGCGTTGTCAAATTATGGGCACAAGCAATTATTTTTAGCGCTTCAACTAACAAATCAGTCCCCTTCCTTAAGCTAGCGTCAGACGTGGTATAGATTACATAAGGTACACAATTATTACGGGACCATACTCTTGCCTTCAAGAACGCCGGGCGTAGAATCTCATCGCAGTGGTAGTAAACTCCACCCAATCGAATTGCAAACAGCCAACTTTTGTCCCAAGCCGTTCGCCCGATAAAATATTCGTTGCAACGAAGTATATCCCTCTCCCGTCTTCCGCTCTCCCAGAAAGAGAAATATGTTCTTAAATTGGATGGATTACTGAGCCAAACCAGTTTTTTAAATTCTCCAAATGTTCCCCAAAATCCATTCCGATATGGTCCCGTGAGACCTTGAATCCAGAGCACCACCGGTACCGTTAATAAACGAGATACCAGTCCATAAATTTTCTCTGACCCCCACACGGTGACGATTTCAGCATCAAATTCGTCTACTATAGCCCTGCATTGGGACAAATCAGCTTGAACTGAAACAACAGAAAATTCTCGAAGTGCATTAAGCCCCTTACGCACGAATCCAAAAGACGGAATTCGTGCTGATAAACGACCAAATGGGTCGTGCGGGCCTACAACGCGGTACTCTATCCCATCCTCATTGAAAGCAATATCTTTGTCTAAATAGTCACGAAGCGTCACCACACACAATTTGATGTCATTAGATTTCGTGATTTCTTTAGCCATTTCAACCATCCACCACCCTCCCCCGTCGGCGTTTATACCAAGATGGCGGCAAACAGCAGGAAATTCTGTACTAACAAACCAGACTATACGCATAACTACGGTTTCCTTTTCACCAATACACTTGACAGATCCTCGTGACGCAACCAATTAAACGTCAAAGCATATATACAAATCCAAAGAAATATATATTGGATTCGAATAATTGGTGGGAATAGCAATGATTCAAAACCAGTGAATAATCCAGTGCCAACCAAAACCCAATGCAAGTAACTATTAATTTTGAGCATCTTGACATACCATCGGTTAATCAAAAAACCAAACGAAACTCCACCAATGAATACCGCAATGATCCCACCATCTAAATACAAAGGATAAAAAACCGTGTAATATGCGTTTTCTCTAATGTCATTCCCAATATCCCGAGGCCGCCCGATATAATCAACAAGCCTGTCACCAGGCCCGACAAAATCGGGTTTTAACCGGCGAACACCTATTTCAAGAATACTTTGCACCCCGGTGGTAGAAGCTAGTCCGTACCAAAAACCTGATTCATTTAGCATCGAATGCTTATCGTTAAACTCTTCATGTAACATGAGGAATCCAACCGATTGGTAAATTACAAATTCTTTCAGTTCATCCTGAATAGAATTCGTTTCCATTCTAATGTCTGTGACATAAGCGACGGACCATACGCCCACTACAAGTACCACTAAGTTTAAATAATACCGACCGCCTAACCGTCTAGGAATTTGTTGATTCCTCGATAATAATCCCATCATTCCAACAACAAATATTAGATCAAATACTGCAACTCGGCCACCAGATAGAAGCGTTCTGCCGATAACACAAGCAATCCCTACCAGCGGCAGACCCCATTTTCCATTTCGATATCCATATGTTGGAGTTAATACAATCACTAAATATCCAGCTAAAGCTTGTAAATAATCAACAGCTCCAAACACATGAATGCTACCATATGCATCGGATGCCTGCTCATATGATTTTACATAAAATGAGGAGATATTACCGCCGTTCGAAATAGCACTCCGGTACGATATTGGTAAAGTTATTACGAAGATTGCTATAGCAAAGTAAAGAAGCCATTTCCCCCGCCTTTCAATTTGCAAATGATTTCCAATTTGTTGAATCTTTTCGCTTTGTGGCAATATTCCACCAAATACGACTCCTGTCATGGCCACTAGGCACAGACTGACTGTCTCGGCACCAACATTGCCAACTGCATAGAAGTCCGCAACGGCTACTGTCAACCATAATCCCCACCAAGCGACGATAATTAGCATTGGCGTGATCATTACTCCAATTGTTTTTCGGCACCCTATAACTCCTATGCCTAATAATATCAAAACACAAAGCGCAACAAACCAAGTATTCATATCTTAATCCCTTACCAGAATCGTGACAATCATTAATGATTTAATTTTAGGTGTTCACTAGTTTTACAATCATCTTTGAGAATCATTTTCAGAAAATCTACGCTTCTTTTCTGATGCTTACTTAAGCTTGTTAAAACAGTGGTATAATCAATAACATGTGCAAGATTGATTTGATCGCTTTTGTTAATACGTTGTTCTGATAAACCGATGCCACTTAAAAAATCTTGTGTTCGCGTAAAATTAGATAACTTTTGCAGATCGTAGACATAAAAACTTTTCTCAAAAATTACTGAGAACACTGTTGCATGAAATGAATTTGATACAATAACCTGCGCTGAATAAATTAATTCCAAAAACTCAATAGGTCCTGCATTGGAAATATTTTTATCCGCGTAAGATTGTTTTGTATAATCATTTATTGAGTAGATCTTATAACCAAATTGCTTTGAAATTTTCAAAGCAGATTCCTTAATCATAGGATCTTCAATAAAATCATACACTAAAACATATTTCTCATTATATTTTCTACTAATCAATGATTCCCAAATATTTCGTGACAATAATAATACGGGGTCGACCACATTAACCCCACTCGTGATCCCAAGCGACTCTAGTATTTTCAAACCTGTTTTTTCACGAACTGAAACATAATCAAAGGATTTTATCATTTTCGCTACAAATTGCTTGTTTTCTTCAAGGATGGAATCTGTCCCGAAGCTAGCAGCATACGACGCTCGAATTTTCCCAGGTGGAACAAAACTTAAATAAAAGGCAGCATCCTTACCGTTGGGCATTTTTGAATTCCATATTTGGTCACTACCTGCTATGTATATATCAGCGTCAGGCAAGTTATTACAAATCTCGAAATATGATCCATAAGTATTGCTCGACAATTTCAGAAACTCCAAATTAAATCTGTCGAATGCAGTCTTTCTCCCACCTGTTACAAATCTATTTCTATAATGCAACAATGCATACATCAAATGAAGAAAAGGATATTCATCGCATATTGATTTATATGGCGAGTTTTCATTAATTAGCCAAAAATTATAGCGCAGTCTTAAATAGACCGGGCGATAATCAATGATTTGCACATCATGACCTAATTCACTCAGATACCTCTGTAAAGCGTAAGCCTGCAATGTAGCTCCGTAATTATATACGTTATGACAAGTAATTGTTTTTACTTTCATTATAATCTCAATAATATTTCTGCTATCCCATATGAAATCAACATAACTAGATTACATGATCGCACAAAAGCCTAGATTCCATTGAAAATCTCAAATTATATGCTGTTTTGCAAAACCAAGGACCACCGGATATTTTTGGCCAACTTCCAAGATATCAGCAGTCTCATCACAATCTAACCTTCAAAGAACAGCACTTCTTCAAGGGGTTTTCGGGCTGAACGTGCAACCATTAACTTTTCTGGAATATGACCGACTGCAATGATCATGATGACAACTTCTGACTCCGGCAATCGTATTAGTTTGCGAAGCTGCATATCTCGATCCTTTTCCACGCACCAGTTCAAACAACAGGCTCCCAATCCAACTGAGTGCAAGGCCAACAATAATGTCATGGAAAACATTCCCCCATCAATCCACGGCTGGTTTCTTTCTGCAACCGACATAAAACAATCCAGATCACAAGTTACAATTAGCACCGTGTCAATGAGCTCTGTAAAACCGCGATTACCGTTTTGAATCGCAAGGATAGCATTTTTAGCACTATCGTCGTGAAATACTCTAGCTTTCCATGCTTGACGATTGCAAACCGAGGGAGTTGTTATAGCCATGGAGACAGCCTGTCTAATCAACTCCTGATCAACTCGGTGTGAATCGAAATGGCGGATGCTATGGCGAGAATTCAAAAACGGAACAATGTCTATCTTTCCATCTGAATAGATTCTCGCACGTGTAATTTCATATGCCCCCCCCATCCCTTTTGAACACACTTTATTATTTTGATTACATGCAGCGATTTTTGATATGGACGCTTCTAAAGATTCAAGTTGAATTCCATGCTGCTGATGAAAACGAATGTAAGCAGCAAGAGTATCAAACCCAATAGCAGTAATTTGATCCTGCCCAAATCTTGAGCTATATTCTGCCAACAGTTTAAGAACATCAACAATATGCTGCTGTCCAAACCTTGTTCGAGGATTGTGGTGTGACAGACCTTTTTCTATGCAATGAGCATTTAGGATAATTAGAGATCGTAAATTGACTTGCGTCTTTATCGCCTGGTCACTTGCAGCATGACTTGAAAATCGCCAAGCATCATAGTGGTAATCATTGTAATACCTAAAACTTCTACCAATAGAAGAATTCCTTAGAGCAAAATATAACGGCTTTAAAGCCGTTTTGACTGGTGTTGGCAAACAAGATCGTAAAATATTAACAAGGTTTTTCATTTATTCTTACAGCAGTTTAATTATAAACACTAGTCGAAGTACTTATTGAGCAGGGCGCATTACAGCAAGTTTTTCAAAAGCGCGTTTGACGCCGTTTTTAAAGAATATCCGTTCATTTCCATCCATGGCAAATGCCCAGGCAACCATCAGTATTGCTCCCAGTGTCAACGCACAGACACAAACAAGACGAAAGAACGAAGACGCCATGATTGTTGAACAACCAATGCCAATGCTCGAAGCAATCAGTGCAACTGTAATGCAGGGAAAAAGTGTTTTTGAAAACCACTGCCTCACTGGAACATCCAACAGGTGTTTTATCCAGATAACACGGCCAAAACTACACATACATATTGTAACAATGAAAGCTATACCAACGCTTGGCGCTGAATAGCCTAGTTTGATGAAAAGCCATGCAATTGGAAGAGTCAGAACAAGAGAGCCTCCTAATGTTGCCTGGTAGGCTGCTATCTTCCCATGTGCCGCCACGGCTAGCATGTAACCGGATGTCAGGCGATCTATTAGAAAAGTGGTTAAAATCAATCTGCAAAAAGTGGCTGTGTATTGAGGAGGTGTTTTAAGCCAAAGGATTAAAACATAATCCATTTCGATAAGAAGCGGGATCGCAAAGAGCAAAACAAGAATGGTGCCAAATTTATTGGCTCGTTCCGCAAGCATGAGCATTCGTTGTCTATTCCCCTGACCTTCGCTGGTGGTGATTTCTGGGGAAAATGCACCCATCATGGCAGCTGAGAGTGTGTCTGTAGCACCTGATACTTGGTTCGCAATTCCGTAACCTGCATTGACCCTGGTCCCAAAGTGAAGATTCAAGAGAATTGCCGTTCCTTGATTTCGCAATGTGCCACCCAAACCACCTATTAACCCCCATCCAGCAAATGACGCTATTTGTTTGATACGGCTCCAATCAAACCAGTCAGTTAACACTATTCCACACTCGTGGAACACGGATGAAGCCCGGATGATGATAATCATTTGTATAGCAATAAGAATGCCGGTCATTCCGATGGCGTAAATGATAAGACGATCCCCGCCAATCTGGGTTATAATGAAAGCCAGTGTGAAGGATAAGAGTGTTTGAGCAATTCCATAGATCGCCATTTCCGCGATTCGTTGTTTGGCGGTGAACATGCCAACGAATGGAACGGAGATCATGTTGATGAAAGCCGAAGCCAGCGAGATGCGGAATACCCAGTGCGCGGCATTCATTCGCCCTTCTGGGATCGCCAAAACGTGAGAAATGACGTATTCGCCTATTGGCCAACCGATCAGGATCAAAACGACGGCAACGCAAACATGAACGCTTAGGGCTGAATTGAACCATTTTCGAACTTCATTGGTTTTGCCTTCGCCCATGGAGTAGGCAAAATACCTCGCTGCGCTGCCTGCCATCACGCCATTCAGGAATGTGATAAAAATGATAATTGAGCCAACAACACTAAACAGACCAAAGTCCGACTGTCCCAGCGCACCCAAAATCCAGCGGCTGCTGAAGAGGCCCAATGCCAGAGAAAACACAGAACGAACATACGTAGCAATGGTGTTAAGGACCAGGATGTGGGAACGGGTCATTCAAAAGAAATACTGAAATTCAAAAAATCTGAAAACGGAATCAAAAAATCTGTTTTCTATTTTTTGCCACCCAAGTCGGCTAATTCGATCTGAGAAAATTCTTTGCAGAGTTTTACCATTTCAAAACGAGAGGCAAGAACGCGTAAAAGCTGAAAAAACTCAAATACTGGTTTGTTCCGTGTAGATTGACAGTCGTCAGTGGGGGCGTGACGAATTTCGGAAAGCTGTCTCACCACCTAAATCGCTGCCCGTACACATTAGGACTAACTTGGCTCTTGCCACACCATCGCTCGATAATCGCAGCCGATTTGTTCCCTTTTCAAGGACTGGGCCTGTTCCAGTCGTGTGCATAGTTGACCCCGATATACTGTCAGGGCTAAAAACCGTTACCGACTGGCTTGCCGAGTAATCCAAATAGTCGCCCGGTTGAAGGGATGTCGGAAGACTGATTTTGTGGCCGTCCATGGCGAGTACCGGGTTGCTCAGTGGCGTTTCGACTTCGGCGAGTGCTTCGATTCGCTTGATATCGCACAGAACAGTATTGTTGCGAGGCCGTCGCATCCAGCGTAAGTTTAGAGCGACAATCTTCTGATAGTTAAAATAATACATGGCTGCCATGAAGTTGTAGTTCGCATAAGGAGGTCGAAATTCAGAGAGCATACGCTCAGTGGTTGGTGCAGGGATGACGACGGTTTTTTCTCCGGTAAAATCTAAGTCAATATAATAGTCGCGATAGGTTTTCCCGATCGACTCCAACTGGATGTTAAGCACCGCACACGGTTCAGTCGGGGAATGGGCCGCCCCGTCCACACGCAACGTGACCGCTAGTGCGCGGTGATGGAGGAGGTCCAGCGGTTTGTCATTCACGGCAGCAACGGGTTGTGCTTGTGGGCCAACCATGAAAACACTGGGTTGTCCGCCTGACATGTTCGCCAGAGCAACGCGCTTTGCCAGGGCACCGGGCATCGCCGCGGCTGGCGGTGGCAATTCCAAAACCACCGGTTTATCCGGCTGGAACAGGACAATGTTTTTGGTATCCAACGGAGGCGCAAGCGTTGGCAATCCTTGCAGCCGGAACTTAAGTGGTTGTGCCTCAAACACGTTGGTCACAAGCAATTCGGCTGGCAGCGTGACAAAGTGGGTGTCATATCGAATCGGCACAAAGCTCCATTTATTACTTTGCTGCATCAGGTGCCATTCGCCGGTGCGCAGTTGCTCACACACTTCTGGAGGCACCGCGTTGCTTAACCGTAGTTGTTCGTAGTGGCCGAGCAGTTTTAGCAATTCTTCGGTGCGGCCATTGTTCCTGAGAGCAGCCAGGTGGGTTTCCAGCGAAACCGGCGTGTTAAGCGCCAGCATCCGGGTAGCGTAGAACTCTACCTCGTCCGGGGTAGTGGCGGGATGGTCCGGCGTGCAATCTAAAAGGCCCCACCATCCGAGTTCGGCAGGCAGGCAATTGCAATGGTAGACGGCCCATGCGTCTGCAATTATGTGATAGTCAAGATACTGTTTGGGCGCCACGGCGGCAAAATCGCCGCAGCACCCCCGGGCGAACCAGTGCCAGGTCCAGTGCGTCATGGCGGAACCTTGCACCAGCAGGTCGCGTTTGACTCCCCGGCAAATGGCATCCTGCTGCTGGCTCACCCAGAACCAATACGGACCGTTGGCGTCGTTGCATTCGCCACCATCAAAAAAAATCATGTCGAAACCGCATCGATTGATGATTCCGGCAACGCGATCCGCGATTTGATCCTTCAGCGTAGTGCGCAAATCGGCCAGGTATGAACCGTAACGCTCGGCAAGATGAGCAACGGCGGCCCCCGCTTGGTGCGGCGCGGCCTTGGTTCCGGCAAATCCGCGAACGCATCTTAAAAACCGGTTGGTGCCCGGCCCGCCAATACTCTGGTATTGGATGATTTCGTCATCAATCTGGATATCGCAACCGGCTTTGGCGTTGCCATAAAAGGCGGGTTCAGAGGGGAAATTGATTAGCGGCGCGGTGGCGGTCAGTTCCTGCCCTTTATCGTCCAAAGATTCTGCGAGAATGGCTTGCGCATCCTTGAGCAAACGCGGATCGGGTTTGGGCCTTACCAGCGGATCGTTCTTGCTCACGAAGCTGGTCAACATGTGCAGCCCCACTTTCAGCCCGGCAGCGTGGCAACGATCCACGGTTGCCTTAAGACTGGCCTCACCTTGCGGAAAGTTGTTCTTATTGATCGGATATGAACCCAGCGATGAAGACCAAGTTCCGCTGTATGTCATCACATACTTAAATCCACCCAGATTGGCGTAGCGGATTGTCTCCCCGCCGTTTGCCTCGGTCAGATCGGTGAACAGGTAACTTGTGCGCACGTCGGGCGAAGTTTTGGCCCACTGGCCGCCGATTTTAGGGGACGGAAGCGCAAAGTCCCGCTCCACTTCCTGGACCACGTTGAGAAATTGGCCGGTGGGAACCGCCAGCAGCGCGACCTGCTGGCCTTCCATGCCAAATTCAGGATAAACCGAAGCGGATATGACTCCATTGTCGGTCGCCTGCACATGGACGCGGTCGCTGAGTCCGAGCAGGTTGACGGTGAACTCCTGATTCCAAGCGACGCCCAAACAGACTCCCACATTTTCGTGGCACGCCGCCGGCAACTGTAGCAACCGGACTTCCCTGACACCGTTGCCCGTGAGGTGAGCGAGTTTGAATACCATATAATGCGGGCGGGTGGTAATCCGAAAGTCAGCCTGCACGCCGGAATCCCCGTACACGGCATGCCAAAGCTCCCCCTCACGCTTCAGACTCGTGACCGGATACAGCTTGGTCCCCGTTTTGACGGCGGAAAAGGCCAAAGGGGTCTCAGCCAGCCACGAGTGCGCGGGGGTTTTCTGGCGCAATGTTTCGCTGACCCCGTTCGTGCCGATGGCGTAGCGAACGGAATCGGTTTCAAACACCGCTTCTTGAGCTGAAACGGCAAATGAGCAGAGGGCCATTGCCATCAGGAACGCGATAATGTTTTGGTTTGAAATAACCATCATTTTTTTTAACCGCCAAGTCGTTAAAGGATTTTTAACCGCGAAAGAAACACGCGAAAAAAGGAAAAGCTACAAATCAAAACGTGAAACCTGAAACCTGAGATCTGAATGATTTATGGTTGGGGTTTCTTGAAAAACTCAATCGTCGTCTGCAGGCCGGAGTTAAAATCGCCGGCGGGTTGGAAACCGGCGGCGCGCAGTTTGCCGATGTCGGCCAGCGACTGTTTCACATCGCCGGATCGCTCGGAGGCGTGGCGAATGGCGAGCGCGAACCAGCTAACGTCCGAATCCGAGGGGGCGGCGGTGGCGGAGTCCGGATCAACCCAGAACCCCAACAACAGAAATAGCCAAATCGGAAGCTTCATGACCAAACGCTGAAATGCTGACATGCTGAAAACTGAAACCTACAAATCAAAAACTGAGACCTGAAACCTGAAACCTGAAACCTGAGTCAGTAGCGAATGCTAAAGTTGAGGCCTACGCAAAATTAAAAATGCAAAATTAAAAAGCGGAGGGAGAGCGAAAGCAAAACCATTTAACCGCGAAATACTCGAATCACACAAACAGACAAAAAACTGAAATTTGCCGCAGAGAACGCAAAGAGCATATTGGTTGAGAGTTGATGGTTGAGGGTTGAGGGTTGACTCATCCTGACCTTCTCCCCCCCGGAGAAGGAACCGTGTGGTTGAGAGTTGATGGTTGAGGGTTGACTCATTCTTCATTTTTCCACGGGCTGAGGTTGGCTTCCCCCCTGCCCTCTGTTTTTCGCCTTGGATTTTGACTCGTTGCCCTCATGGCCATATTTGCCGTAACTGTAGCCATAATAGCCGTAATAATTGTAGCCGTGGCCCTGGCGATGGCGGGGCAGCAGGTTCAACACCACGCCGACGACGGGGGCTTTGACGTTGCGCAGCCATTGAATGGCCTTGGCGACGGGTTTGCGCGGGGTTTTGCTGCCATCCACCAAAACAATGACGGTGCTGACTTCATTGGCCACCAACAACGCGTCCTTGATGGGTTGGAGGGGCGGGGTGTCAATGACCACCCGGTCATAATCCCTGAGGGCCTGTTCCAACACCTTTTTGAACAGCCCCTGGGACAACAATTCCGAGGGGTTGGAAATGAGGGCGCCGGACGACACCCAGAACAAGTTGGGCACCAGGGGATGGGTTTGAACGACCTCGCTCAGTTTCAGTTTGTTCTCCAGCAATTCGGTCAGGCCGGGGATCTGTCTGGTTTCGCCGGTCATAAATTCCTCGAGCCGGGGCCAGTGAAGGTCCAGGTCAAAAACCACGGTGCGCAATCCCTGCTGGGCCAGGCTGGCAGCGAAGTTACAGGACGTAAATGTTTTGCCTTCCTTGGGGAAGGAACTGGTGAAAAGGAAACTCCGGCGCTCCGATTCCCCCAGCATGGAAATACAGGCACGCAGGGTGCGGAACAGTTCCACCTCGGCAGAATGCGATGACCGGCTGGCCACCACCAGGCGATCATGAAAATCCAGCGGATCGAGTTTCAGACGGGGGATGGCGGTGAGCACCGGCAACTGGAGGAATTCCTCCGCCTCATCCACCGTGCGGAGGCTGGTGTTAAACTGGTTCAGCAACACCACCAGTCCCAACCCCAGGCCGAGTGAACCAAAGAACCCGAGAAACAGCAGGATGCCCACCTTGGGGGAACTGGGCGCATCCGATGGATAGGCCGGTTCGACGACGGAAATATTCACGGGGGCCAACTGGGAGTTGACGGACATCTCATTCAGCCGCTGGGACACGGCATCGAACATGGCGCGGTCGGAGGCCACTTCGCGGGCCAGCAGGTTGTAGTGAATGGCTTTCTGGCTCAAATCCAGGCTTTGGGTCTGCACCCTGGCCAACTGCTTGACGAGGCCATCTTGGGTGACGAGAGCGTTCTCATAAGGGAGGCGGAAGGATTCCTGGATCTGGCGCCGGATGGCCAGCACCGTTTTGACCAATTGATCCTTCAATCCATCCAGGGTATTGATGGCCAGAATGTATTTTGGGTTTTTCTCACGGTATTGCTGTTTTAACTGCAAAAGGTCAGCCTCTTTCTGGGCGATGGCCGACTGGCACAATTGAACATTGGGATCCGTGGCAATGGCGGTGTAAGCCAGCAGTTCGTTCACATTGGTACCCATTTTTAACGACTGGTCATACGCGGATTTAAGGCGGATCACATCGGCCTGGGCCGCGGTCAGTTGGTGCTGATATTCCTGCCACTGGTCACTCTGCGCTCCGGCCAGATTGCCCAGTTCCACGGTGCCCATCTGCTGCTGGTAATCCTGCAAGGCCTGTTCGGAGGCCTGAAGTTTCTGGGCCAGCCGGTCGAATTCCGCCTTGAAAAATTCACTCTGGCTTCTGCTGGTGGTGGACTTGATGCTGAAATCCTGCTTTAAATAATTTTCGACCATGAGATTGGCCAGTTTGGCAGCCTGGTCTGGATTGCGATCCATCACGGTAATGTCAATCAGACGGGTGTTCCGCCGCAGGGTGGCCTTGGTCCGTTTTTCAAAGGAGGTCATTAAATTCATCTCCTTCCGGGACACATTCGTGAACAAAGTGAGGCCGGCGACCGCCGGATTCATGGCCGAAGTGATGGCGGTATTGGTGCTTTGAAAGCCCGTCGGTGAAGGGACCGCACTGGCGGCGACATTGGAGGGAGAATTCAAGAGGTCCAGGGATTGCACCGTGGGGTCAAGGGATTGCGTCGCGGGGTCAAGGGACAAGGCCGTGGCGGCATTTGAGGAAATCAAGCCCGCCTGACACAGCACCGAGCTAAACAACGGGCGACTCTGAAACCGGCCGACAATGGTGGTCATTTGTTCCAGCCCGCCTTGAGCGTCCCGGTAGGCATCCTGCTTGTTGATGGCGCTCTGGTCCTGACGCTCGACCTCGACGGTGGCCGTGGCTTTATACAGCTTCGGCGCGGTGACAATATAAAACGCGGTGAAGACCATGCCCGCCAAAACAATGGCGCCAATCAGCCAGAGCTTGCCCAGAAACAGGAACCAAAAGGTTTGAAGATCGCGGGCGATATTGCCATCGGTCAGGGATTCCGGATAGTTTCCGGGATAACCGGGAGGATAGCCTGGCTCGGAGGATTTCGGCGCTGGGGAATTATTTAATGCCATGGGTAAAAAAGCGATGGGTTGGTATGGGGGGTATTCTAAATTACTTTCAAGGTGAAACCGATTCGCGGGGGATTGGGCCACCCGCCGGGTTGCCGGCTGGTGGCCGACGACAGCACTCCCGCCGAAGTGGCACGGGAAGCCGTGTAGGCGCCTCCCGCCAGCAACCGAAATTCGGGACACCCAGGTTCTGGAATGCTCATTGAATTAATTAATCAGCCGAGACCATGAAGTTTGGATCAAGGTTAGAAAATCCGCTCCCCGACCGTAATCATGTCACCGGGCTGAAGCTGAAAAGGAGGGTTCTTCCGATCACTGGCCATGGCTTCCGCATCCAGAGTGAAAACCTTCAATTCCCCATTCACAGTGCGCTGGAGAGTCACTTTGGAGGGGGCCGCCAGACGGGTGTAACCGCCCCCCTTGGCAATGCCAGCCAACAGATTCAGCTTTTCATTGGGAGGAAAATCATAGGTTCCCGGGTGCTGCACCTGCCCCAGAAGGGTGAACCGCAGCACCGCCATCTGCCCCACCTGAATGGTGACCATGGGGTCCACCAGATAGTCCTTGTCATAGAGGTCATGCACCAGAGTCGTGGCCTGCTCCAGGGTCAGGCCCCCCAGTTTGACCGATCCCAGCAAGGGCAGCATCACCATTCCCCGGTCGTCAATGGTGACATTGGCCGTAAGATCCAACTGCTGATAGACACTGACCTGCAGCATATCGTTGGGCTGCAGGCGGCGCGAACTGGGAACCTCTCCGGCGGCCGGCTTGAAAACACCATTGGTCTGGACCAATTCGGCTGATTGAAGATTGACCGCGATCAAAAGCCACAAGACCACCGCCAAAAAAAACCGCCCGGTTTTTCGTACAACGCTGGATACGCAACAGAAACGCATATTTTTGATAATATTATTATTCAAGCAAGCATTTGGCAATAAAAAACGCCCGGCGAAGGGCGGCCAAGGGGGAAATCAGCCGGTTTTTGAAAAGGCGCTCAGTTGGCTGCACAGCAGCGTAAAAAGCGCCAAAATGGATTCGATCTGGAACGGGAAATCCACCAAGGCATGAATCAGACAGCCCGCCAAGGCCACCCAAAACAAGGCAATCACCGGCAACTGGACGGGAATGCCGCCGGGCAGGAAACAACGCCCCAAAATGAGGAACAAGGGCAGCAATGACAGGAGCAACCCCATGCCCCCGAAAGTGATCAGCGCTTCCAACCAGTCGTTGTGCATCTGCGCCACCCAGGGATCCTGAAAGGTGAGGCGATAAAATTGATATTGGGAGGTAAAGGCCCCCGGCCCGACTCCGAAGGGCTGGTTGTCGGCGGCCATTTGTCGGCCGAGGACAAAAAGGCTGGCCCGCCCCGAGCCGCCATTTTCCAGGTTCAGTTGTTGAAAACGGGCCAGCAAGGCATCGCCCTCGAGCAAAAACCCGGTCCCCAGAAGGACGAGCCCGGCGAGCACCACCCCCACCCCCAGCCAGCGGGAAGTCCGGCGAAAAGCGACCCAGATAATGAGGCCGGATAGAAACAAGGTGGCCAGCAAAACCAAGGTTCCCGCCCGGGACAGGGCCACCGCCGGACACAGGGCGATGAGCAGCACCGCCAGCAAAAGCATTCTTTTTTTATGGCGGTCCCAGAAAGTGCGGGGGGCGGTCCGGGCGGTTTTTTGCAGGTAAAGCCAGAACGCCAGGAGCACGGGCCATAACAGATTAAAATACTGGGCGGCATTGGAGCGATAGGCAAAGGGGCCAAACTGGGCATCCGGGGTCTTGTTAATGCCGGGTTCGACCAGCCAGAGCAGCTTGTTCTGGCCACTGAACCGCTGGGCGAGCCCCTCCACAGCCAGGAGACCCCCACTGACCGCCAAGATCCACAGCAATCGCTGAAGCCGGCGGGGAAGGTGGCCATGCCGGGACCGGGAAGACAACAACCAATCCCGCGCCCCACAAAACAAGCCGGCCAATCCCAGCATTTTCCAAAAGAAATCCCAACTGCGTTGCTGGTCGTAACTATGCGGAAGCCAGGCAATGGCCGGACGATATTCCAGCCACCACAAGTGGTACACGGCCCGGGCATTCCAGGCACTGATCAGGCAATAAAGCAGCAGCAGGGCAATGGATCCCAGCAGCAGCTTCTGAAAAAACGGCTCAACGGCGGAAGCGGGAGGGCGGCCCGATGAAGTATCGGGGCTGACTTCACAGGAGGGCGAAGGACGGAGGGCGCAGGACGCACGGCGACGATAGCCCAGCTTCACCAGCCAGAGAATGCCCAAGGCAAATCCGGCGCCATTCATCACCCGGATGGCCCAGTCCTGGGTGGAACCAAAAGCCCAGGGACTAAATACCACCGCAAAGATGATCAAGACTTCAGATGCGATATTGAATTGCTTCAATTAATTAATAATGGCACACCAACTGCACCCCGCATTGGTTATCCTGAATGACACTGGTGTTTTGGGAAAGGCCGGAACCCCGGAAAAGATAATAGGCCTCGGCATCCAGATTTTTCAGCAGTTTTAATTTCCCCTTCAACTGCACGGAGTAATAATCGGACGGCTTGCTATTGTTGGCAATATTCCGGATGGGGGTGTAATCTGTCTGGTAATAACCGAGGTCGGTCTGGAGCGAAAACCGGTCGGTAATATCCCGGCGCAGGGTCAGATAACCACCGGTGGACGTATAAAAATAACCGTTATTCAGGGTGGGGGCCTCCTGACGGGCAACTCCCAGCCGGAAATAGGTGCGCTCCCACGGTTGGTAAACCCCTCCCAGAGTGAAGAAGGGATTGAGGGTGTCAGGGCGTCCCGAGTCAAACTGCCGGTCTTCAACGCCGACGGATCCATCCACAGAGAACAACTGGCTGTAGGCGTAGCGAAGACGGACCCCCATCTGTTCGAAGGACTGGTTCAATCCCAAGCCGACCCGGTCCATGCCGTCCGCAACAAACAGGCTCATATTGTACGTATCGAACATCTGGCGATTCAGAGAAAGGGTGCCCTTGTATTCGACATAACCGGTTAAATTGGTGGACGCAGGATACGACACGTCCTGCCGTACAAAGGCGGTGTCCACGGATAATTTTTCATTCAGCCGATACCCGGCATCCACCTCGGTATGAATCTGCTCCACTTCACTGCGGGTCAGCGCCTCGATAAGAACGGTGGTTTCATCGCTATAATCCTGACGAATGCCCACAACCAGTTTCGACATGGGCCAGACGGCGTTTGCCGTCAAAAATTGATCCAGCGAATCATTGGCCGAATGATGGGAAAACTTCTGCCACCGGGGGGAATAATCCAGCAACAGAAACTTGTCGGGCCACGACTCCGACGGCTGCAACACCAGCCATGAAGAGGTCAATCGGGTGAGATCGAAAGGCCGGTTCAAATCCTCAGACGAGGTCACATAAGAACGCAAAGAAGAACGGTCGCCGCCGATGACTTGAATGCCCGGAGACAACTGGTTGATGGCAGCTGACTGCTGATTTTTGGAGGAAAACAGGATGTTGTCATCGTAAACGATGGACTCCCGAAGGCGCGGATGAAAATCAAAAGCGCCCCAGGATAATCCGGTGGCATTCCCCGCATTCAACCACGCCGGGCTGTTGGCGGGCTGGCCGGACTGGCTCTCAGCAGCGGCAGAGTTGGTGGGTGAGCCGGGCGGGATCTCAGTGGCGGCAGATTGCGCGCGCGCGGAAGCAGGCACCGCGGAAATCAATGCGGCAAGCGCCGGCAACCACAGGAAATCAACTTTACGTTTCATTATATCAAATGGCGAGGCAACTGTCTTCGCCGACATTTTCATCCTGCGGTTTCGCCAAAACACGAGTCAAAGCTGCCGCCACTGGCTGTAACCAAGCCATTTCGATTCGTTTTAGATGTGTGATTCTCAAAGGACTATAATCGGATAGTTCTTTGAAAGTTGATTTGAACTGCGAATTTTCTGCCACCCGGTGTGAGATTGCAACGCAAAACGTCCAGGGCGGACGGCGCTCCGGTGAAGTATCGGGGGCAAACTGTATGGGCCCAAGGCGGATGAAGGGCGGATGGCGGACGGCGGAGGATTGCGTGGCTAGAAACGGTACGAATGCGCTTTATTGAGCCTGCTGATCACAGCCGACCGGTGATGCCGGGGGGGTGTCGGCAGATGGGGATGGGACAGTGGCCTGATGGTCCGCATCGAACAAGTGGTCTTGAGGATGATATTCAGGGATGCCTTTTTGAAGACCGCGAATGATAGCGTCAGAGTCAGGGGTACCCGCTGACAATATTTTGGCAATGGCCGACGCATTCCAAGGCGATTTCTTACCCAGCACATAACTGATTTGTTCCGCCCGGGAGGGTTGTTGAATAATGCAGGACTGGGCATAAACCAGGACCAAATCAGGCTGCAAATCCATGGCGGCGCCCAGTATCGCCTCCAGCCGATCGGGAAACTGGCGAGCCAGAGCACTCACCGTGTAAGGCAGGATTCCGGGACGCGCGAGAATGGAAACAGCTTTCAATGACTCCTGGATCAGCTCGTCTTGCCGAGTGGGGGCGCCCGCTTGGACGATGCGGACGGCGCGATCGGGCATCTCGAGGACAGATACCGATCTTAAATCATTGAAGGGTGTATCCAGGGAAGAATGTTCCGGAGCGGTATAAACCAAAACCCCGACCACGAGCACAAAAGTCAAAAAAAAAGCCAGAAGGCCGGCGGCCACTCTGGTTTTTGAAAATGAAGTCCGGCCACCGGGCCTTGAATGACGCCACAGGCGACGCATTGACATTTCGGCGGTAATTGCCTTCTCAGTTTAACTCAACGCGTCTTTTGGCAAATCACGGCAGCGAATAATTCCGGCCGCCGGGAGGTTCGGGTTGGGTCTGGCTGACCCCGCTTTCAATTGGCGATTGGGGGATCGGAACCGGCGGAGCCGAAAAAGTGGGGGCAGGCATAAATGCGGGAGTCGCCAATGTGGAGCGGTCACTACTGGAGGCTGGTTTGGACAGCGCCACCACGGAAGCCGAGGGAACCACCCCACCATACGCCGAAGTGTTATTTGTCACCTGGCATCCCGCCATGTCCAGCGGCTGATACTTTGCGCATGCTTTGGTGGAGGCCTTGGAAGCTTGAATTCCCTGCAACAGGATGGTTTTACCTTTGGTGGCATTGATGGCCGGGTTGCTGACCAGAGCCTGGTCAATATTCGCCTTCAAATCCAAGGTGATCAGGGAAATAGAACGCAGTATGTCACGGCTTTTATCCGGCGCAGCATCAATTGCCGCCACCCCCACAACCTGATAAAGCGAAGGATTTTGGTAAAGGACAAATTCAACAATATCAGCCGCCTGTTTGGAATTGGCCTTGACGACGTCTTTGGTGATATCGGCCGCCTGATCGGGGCGCATTTGAACCGCTTGAGCAGCTACAAAACCAGCGAGCGCGGGGGTTTTAGCAGAGATGGCTCCCGCAACCTGAGGCAAGGCATCGGGATGGGCCCGAGCCATGACCTGCAACACAGCAGAAGCAACCCCCTGACGGTCGGCTTCACTGGCAGCCGAAACAAGCCCCGCCGAAGTTTTGACGGCAGCCGACAGGGAAAGGCCAGCCAGAGCGGTCTGAACCTCAGCCCGCTTGGATGCATTCGAGGAATCGGCAGCCTGCACCAGGGTACAAGCCCCAGACATGAGCAAAGCCACCACCGTCAAACAAGTAAATTTGGTTTTCATATAATTAAAGGAACCCTTTTTTTGCCTTTTCTTTTCTTTATTAAAGCATTAAAAATATCGTTGTCAATGAGTATTTTAAATTTATTCAAAAATAAATTTACAGCGTTTTCGTAATAATTATGAATTATGCCGTTCACAGAAGCCATTGAGGCAATCCTGCCCTGCTGCGCCGCCTGCCGACCGGGCCAAAAATGGATTGCGCGGCACCCGCTACAGGGGTATTATTAAAGGCGCAAGCCTGCTTATTTCAATTGATCAAACCATTGAAAACAATTTTTTCAAACTCGCCAGCCTGTTTTAAGGTGGGATGGGGGATTATTTTTTGGCTGGCCGGGAGCTGGGCCGCGATGGGGGCGGGCTATACGGTCATCAATACCAACGATAGCGGAGACGGCAGCCTGCGCCAGGCCATCATTGATGTCAATGCCAACGAGGAGTCCGCCACGATTTCATTCCAGATTCCCGGCAACGGCCCGTTTACCATCAGTCCGCAAAGCACCTATCCGCCAATCAGCCTGCCGGTCATTATTGACGGGACGACCCAGACCGGATACCGCAACGTCCCCTTGATTCAAATCAACGGGAAGGGCATCGGGGCCAACGGCGATGGTTTAATGATCCAAGGCGGCGGCAGCACCATTCTTGGACTGGCCATCTATCGTTGCAAACGCGACGGCATCCGGATTTCCGGATTTGGCACCAACATCATTCAAGCCTGTTATTTGGGAACCGACGCCAGCGGAACCAACGCGTTGGGCAATCAGGAGGCGGGGATCTACCTCCTTAGATCCTCGGTCAACCTCATCGGCGGCACGTCGGCGCAGGCGCGCAATGTCATCAGCGGAAACGCCCATGGCGTTTATATTGATGACGGCAGCCCGCCACCGACCGGCACCGGCAACATTGTTCAAGGAAACTACATTGGCACCACCGCTGCCGGCACCCGGAGTTTGGGCAACACCAATAATGGGGTCTACATTACCTCAGCCCCGGGAAATCTGATTGGCGGAACCTCACCGGGAGCGGGAAACTTGATTTCGGGCAATTTCTTGAGCGGTGTTTATATTTCCGGAAGCGTGGCAGTGAGCAACGTGGTGGCTGGAAATTTGATTGGCACGGATGTGACGGGAACCGCCATCTTGAGCAACGGGATGGATGGCATCACCCTTTATGGAGCGAGCACCAACTGGATCGGCGGAACCACTGCCGGAGCGGGAAATATTCTGTCGGGGAACAGCGCCCGGGGGATCTTGATCATCAACGCCAACACCAACAATGCAACGGGAAACGTCATTCAGGGAAATTATATCGGCACGGATATCACCGGCCTGGTCGCCCTGCCCAACGGCACCAACGGGGTGATTATTTCAGGGGGATCGGGGAACCTGATCGGCGGCCTGGATGTCGCAGCCCGCAATCTGATTTCCGGCAATCACCAAAATGGGATACTCGTCACCCAGACCGGCTCGTCCAACAACTGCCTGCAGGGGAATTTTATCGGCACCGACCATTCAGGGACCCAGGCCTTGCCCAATACATTCAGCGGCATCACATTGAATGGAGCATTCCACACGCTCGTGGGGGGCACCAATGCCGGAAGCGGCAACCTCATATCGGGAAATCTGCAAAACGGCATTTATGTGGAAACCACCAATGGCGGAGCCCATCAGGTGTTGGACAACATGATCGGCACGGATGTCAGCGGCCAAAGCGCCATCAGCAATCATTACTCCGGCATCTGGATTGAGTCGGCGGGAAACCAGATTGGAGGATCAGGCGCCGCCGCGCGAAATCTGATTTCCGGGAACGGAAAAAATGGTATTTACCTCTACGGCAGCGGAGCCAGCAACAATGTGGTGCAGGGCAATTACATTGGCACCGACCGCAGCGGCTCAGTGGCTCTGGCTAATGGTGCCAGCGGGCTGTATTCGGGCATCTATGCCAACGGCGCGCCCAGGAACGCCGTGGGGGGGGGCGTGCCAGGGACGGGCAACCTGATCTCCGGAAATGGGGACAAGGGAATATCGCTCAACGGCTCCGGCTGCACCGGCAATGTAATCCAAGGAAACTACATTGGCGCGGACCAGGGAGGAACCCAAGCCCTGCCCAACGCCAACGGAGGCATTTACATTTATAATGCCCCCACCAACACCATCGGGGGGACCAATGCCGGCGCCGGTAATTTGATTTCCGGCAATAATGCCGACGGAGTTTATGTCTCCGCCGCCACCAATACCGTGATCCAGGGCAATTGCATCGGCACGCAGGCGGATGGCGTGACCGCGCTGGGCAACCTGTGGCATAACATCGAGTTTCTGAACAATGCGAGCTACTGCCTGGTGGGAGGAACGGTTCCGGCCGCTGACAACCGCATTGCCTTCACCCGAACCCCGCAATACGATGGCGTCCGGGTTCGTACGGGCAGCGTCGGCAACAAGATTTTGCGCAACGCGTTTTTTTCCAATGGAGCGGGATCCGTCAACGGCCTGGGCATCTGTGTGGGGGCCGTGGGGGTCAATCCCAACGGACTGCCCGTCTTCACCCTGGCCATTGAGGGCACCAGCGGCGGCGGGGTTGCCAAGGGGGTTCTGACCAACACCCCCAGCACGACCTTTCAACTCCAGCTCTATGCCAATATTTCACCGCACATCTCGGGATACGGCGAAGGCCGGCTCTGGCTGGGAACCACCAACATCACCACCGACGCCACGGGCGGCGCCACCTTCACGTGGCCACTGAACACCAATATTTCCGCCGGGCAGTATCTCTCGGCCACCGTGACCGACGGCACCAACAACACCAGCGAGTTCGCGGCGGATATTCAAGTGCAGACGCCGCCGCCGTTCAGCCTGGCGGTTTCCAATTATCTGGTGGGAGTCGTCACCAATTATGATTCGGGAATTCACACCAACCGGATAACCGGCGTGGTCACCACCAACCCGCCATCGGTCGAGGTGGTCAGCAACTACGCAGGCACATATTTTCTCAACTGGCCGACCAACCCGCCGGGATTTTCCGTGTTGCAATCCACCAGCCTGATCAGATCATCCTCGTGGGTTCCGTTCACCAACCCGGCGGGAATCTTCAGCAATCAATACCGCATTTCCCTGCTCCTGACCAATTCCGGCAACCGGTTTTTTCGATTGCAGTGCAATTAACCCCCATGAGCGTGGCACATCAATGAATGGATCCAACCGATTTCGATTTCCTGGCACGTTGGGCAAACTCGGGCTGGGCTTGTGTTTTTTACTATTGCCGTTGGCCAGTCCGGGACAATACACCACCAAGGGCACGCTGTTCACCCTGCAACTCACGGGCCCGATTTCCAACCGTCTGAATGTGGTTTTCTTTTCCGAGGGATATACCACCAGCGGCCTGGCCAGTCATTTTTTAAGTGATGTCACCAATGCGATGGCCAACCTGTTCACTTATCAGCCTTATCAGGAATATCAGGCCTATTGCAATGTCTTTGCCATTGCGGTGCCATCCACCCACCCAGGTTCCACCCACCCCTATTATCAAGAGACGAACGGGACTTTTTTTGGCAGCAGCTACGATCCCGTTTACGATTACATTATAACCATCCCCGCCCCCGGGCTGAAAAAAATGACCAATCTGCTGACCAGCCTGCTGCCGCAAGCGAGTTTGCCCATTTTTTTAGTGAATGACTACACGGATGGCGGGGGGGGAGGCGTGGCCGATGTCATTTCCGTGGGACCCTGGCAGCGGGAAATCCTGGCGCACGAAACGGGGCATACCCTGGGCCGGCTACAGGATGAATACGATTATAGCTACCCGGACATGAATCTCACCAGCAGCGCCACCGCGGCCAACACCAGCCAGACCACCAACCTGGCATCAATCAGTTGGAACGCGTGGATCACCAATGGCACCCCCATCCCCACACCGGACACGCCGGCCAATGCCAACACGGTGGGACTGTTTCAAGGCGCCAATTACCAAACGAACGGATGGTATCGCCCCCAGCATGATTGCATGATGCGCACTTTGGGAACCCCTTTTTGCGCGGTCTGCTCGGAAGCCCTGGTAAAAGCCATATGCCAGAAAGCCCGCGTGCTGGACAGCTTCACCCCGGCCACGAACAGGATCATCACCTGCACGAACCTCCAGCCGCTGCTATTCACCCTCGTCCAGCCACAACCCATGACCCACGACCTAACCAATCAATGGTATGTGAATGGTTTGCCCGTACACGACGCCACCAACAAGGATTTCACATTATGGCCGGCGCAATATACCAATGGCAGCTACACCTTGCAGGTGTCAGTGCATGACCCGACCGCTCTGGTCAAAGCGGATCCCTCCAATTGTCTGAAGGGGTCGTTGACTTGGAAACTCAACGTAAACGTATATGAATTAAAACTGGACAACCCGCGACGGGTGACGCCGGACGGATTATCTTTCCGCGTCAGTGGCAATGCCCCCTATGGATTTATTATTCAAGGCTCCACCAATTTGACCCTCTGGAAAGGAATCTCCACCAATTCGCTGACCGGCGGCCAGTATGATTTCACCAACCGGCTCACCAATGCGAACGGTCGCTTTTACCGCGCCAGACTGCTTCCCTGACCGTCAGGGGCTAGGCGACTAGCGCTCAATAAAAAAGGCGTTTTGCCTGCAGCAAAACGCCTTGGAAAGAAAAATGTTTTATTTGGAACGCCGAGCCGAACGCCGTTTTAATAAAAACAGCCCCAAACTTCCCAACCCCATCAAGGCCATGGAGGTCGGCTCAGGAACTGATGTTCCCGAAAAGGCAGCCAGAAAACTTACATCACTCCCCTCAATGTAATTTAATTGCCAAGTCCCTTCGTTGTTCAACCAGTAATCGTTATAATTACCACCAACGGTGGGGCCGGCGCTCGTTGATAAAATCAAACCTGCATTTCCTTCACCCAAATTGGAAAAGTCGATGGCCCAAGTAAAAGAATGGGGAACCGCAATGTCCAAATCCGAATAGCTCGCCAAAATCCCCTGCGAGTAGTCCGAGCTGTTCCCAAACGTGGCTGTATCAGTCCAAAGAGAGGTTGAGGGAACTCCCCCCACACCATCATTGGCATATAATGAAATAGTGTATTGGGCAAGGGGACCCACATTATTAGCGGCATAAAATTCAAAAGAAAAATCGGTGATGATGGCTCCAAACCCGGTATCGGCCAAAATAATCTGATCCCCGATTTCATGGCCCTCACTGTTAAAAAAACCAGCTGGCGTATTCAGATTTGAATACAAAATACCGCCATGAACCACAAAACCCGTTGTCAAAGCCAATACAACGACCCCTAATTTTTTAGATATAAAACCATTGGTATTCATAATTTTGATTAATTTTATTTTACAACTTTATCCCAAAACAGTTATTGAATAATGATATTAGCAAGTCGCAAGGGTTTGTCAAACATCTTTTGAGATTTTGTACTTGACAACACTACTGTCCGGTTTAGTTTTTGCTGACAGTGATTATACCCTTGTAAAAACTGGATAAAACTGCTGTCCGGTCATTTTTCGATTTCAATTCTGCAACGATTCCTTGAGGGTGGATCCCCGCATTCCTGCGGTTTTCCACTTTATGAACGAAGGTCGCACCGTCTTCGCCCAACTCCTCGACTTCCTCCCCAAATCTGCTCCAAACTGTCGGTCTCGTGATTCACTGGCATGATGAGATTCAAGGATGCGTCAAGCTGTTTGAATAAATCGAAGATTCGCACCTCGTCGAAATAATCGAGAAAAATGTCGGTCGAGGCCGCACGGCAGTCCATGACGCTGGATCAAAACCTGCTGTTGGAACAGGGCGGAACGCTGGCAATGGCCGGGGCCAATCCGGCAGCGAATCAGGGAACCACCGGCGGTTTGCTGGTCAACGCCGGCCTGGCC
>Ga0182017_10000449_pt1 | contig 32464 bp, 32 predicted proteins | sample 712E3DmetaG_FD_120492 | JGI IMG/M metagenome (GOLD analysis project Ga0182017, IMG submission 120492) | Permafrost microbial communities from Stordalen Mire, Sweden - 712E3D metaG | ecosystem: Environmental > Terrestrial > Soil > Wetlands > Permafrost | place: Sweden: Stordalen | collected... | reverse complement strand
TGAAGCCGCGGGCCAGCATCGCGGCGTAGACGTCGTTGCTCATCTTGAATGCTCGACTCATCAGGTTGCCCATGGTGCCGGTGATCCAGCGCCGCTGCTCGCCACCACTGGTGCGGCCCACGATGCGGCTCTTGCGGGCGAGGAGGATCCCGTTGGCCGTGTGGAGGAACAGAAAGAGATAGCGGTATGTCATCGAAAGCACGAGCACGAACACCTGCGGCACCTTGAGAGCACGAAGGCTCTTGAGCACGTCGGCCCACGGGGTCGTCACCACCAGCAGGATCGCCAGCGACACCGAGACACCGACCCTGCTGACGAAGATAGCGGCCCCGGCGAGGCCGTTCCAGGACGGGGCCAGATGCGCCGGACCCAGGGCCAGGTCGAAAACTCGCGGTCCCGGCACGAAGAAGATGGCCGGCACGACCACGATCCCGGCGAAGAACGGGATTCCCAGCCAGACGCGCCTGACGAAAAAGCCGAACGGAACGCGACTCGCCTTGGCCGCCCCCAGCGTGGCGCCGTAGAGAAGCGCCAGACCTGCCAGCGAACTCGTCAGGCTCGCGGCCACGATCGCCGTCAGCGCCGCGACCATCTTGATGCGCGGGTCCCGCCGTTGGAGCCAGCCGTCCGAGCGGGCATGCCGCTCGGTGAAGATGGCCCGCTCGAGGCTCTCGGTGATCCCGCCGAGCGTCTGCTCGAGCCAGCCGATCCGCCCGTCACGAGCTGGCCCGGGGGCGATGACTCCGGCCGCTGTCGTCATGGCTGCGCGCCCTCGGGCAGCGGATCCGTGGATCCGCCGCGTCGCAAGATCCGGGCAATCGCGTACACGACTCCGCCGGCGGCGAGCATTCCGACGATGCCGGCGATCTCGTAGCCGATCGCGGCATGCCAGAGCGGAGCGCTCGCGTCCGAGAAGAAAGGTAGCGGCACGTTGTAGCCGGAGAGCGGGGCGCTGAAGACGCCCGAGAGATCACGCAGGCCGGATGGCACGTAGCCGAAGGCCGCGTTGACGTCCTCCGTGTTCCCCTCGCCGTATGCGAAGCCGGGGGCGATGAGTCCGAGTGGGGCGAACACCGCCAGGGCGGCGAAGGCCGTGCCGATGCGCTTGACGCCTCGCGGCAGTAACAGATATGTGGCCGGCAGGAGAACCGCTCCCATGACGGCCGTCACGAGCAGCATCGTGGCTACCGACGGCCAGTCGACCTTCGACCAGTCGGCACCGAACAGGCGGCCCGGATCGCCGCCACCCTCAACCAGCCCGACGATCGCCAGGACTGCCACGGCACCCGCGATCGCGGCGCCGACTAGCTGCCAGAGCGGCCTCTGCGCCGCAACCCCATTGGAGGTTGCGTCGGGGGCGAAGATGCGGCTCAGGCTCGTCAGGTACTCGGGGTGGCGACGCTGCAGGTATGCGACGCCGAGCCCGGTCACGAGCCCCTCGACGATCGAGGCCCCGAAGGCGTGGGCGATGACCATCGCCGGGATCGCTTCGCGGAGGCCGTACGGGCTGTAGAGGGCGTGCCCGTTCTGCGAGAAGAGCGCCGGCTCTATGCCCAGCTCGATGCCGACCGCCAACGCCGCCACGGTTATCCCGGCGTACGCTCCGATGCCGGCCGCAACCGCTCGCCGCGTCGAGAGCAGCGGCGACCCGGCCGCGAGAACGCGGTACATCCCGTAGCCGACGAAGGGCAGGATGATGCCCATGTTGAGACAGTTGGCGAAGATGGCCAGCACGCCGCCGTCGCCGAAGAAGAGGGCCTGCAGGATCAGGGCCGTACTTACGGCGATTGCCGCCGCCCACGGCCCGAGAACAACCGCGATCAGCGTGCCCCCTACCGCGTGAGCCGTGGTTCCGCCGGGCACGGGGACGTTGAACATCATCACCGTGAAGCTCAGGGCGGAGAAGATCGCCAGCAACGGCACGGTCCGATTGTTGAGGACCTTCTTGACCTCCTGGGTCGCGACGGCCCAGACCGGCACAGTCGGTATGGCCAGCGCCAGCGAGACCGCGGGAGCCAGATACCCGTCCGGAATGTGCACTCCGACTCGTCCTCCGTATCGTCTGACGATACAAATGGCTATTGCAACAGTTTGCGGTAGCGGGCAGTCTACTCCCGAGTCTCGATGCGCCACAATCAGACACGTATGGGAGACCGCCAGGTGCCACAACTTCGTGTCGGCCCCGCTGCCGCCCCACCGGAGTCCTCTCCGTGGGACGGTGTCGCCGCGCGGCTCCGAGCCACCGGTCTACGCTGGACGCCTCAGAGGCGGAATCTCGTGGACGTTCTGCGCGAGCACGAAGGCCACGTCACGGCCACCGAGTTGATCGCCCGGTGCCGGGAGCGGGACGCCACCACCACTCCTTCGACCGTCTACCGGACACTGGACGTCCTCGAGGAGCTTGGCCTGGTCCAGCACGGCCACGGCCCCGACGGCCGGGAGGAGTACCACGTCCTGCCCGACCAGGTCCACGGCCATCTCTACTGCGTGGCCTGTGGCGCAACCTGGGAGATTCGGCCGGAGACGGGAGCCGTCATCGTGGAGGCGCTGGCGAGAGATCTCGGGTTTACCGTGGACCTATCGCACGTCACCATCTCGGGTCACTGCCAGGGCTGCCGCGACTGACGGCTCGGACTCGGCTCGCGCACCCCGGCGACCGGCTCAGGCCGAGGGCGAAGCCGGTGCCGAGGGCGAAGCCGGTGCCGAGGGCGAAGCCGGTGCCGAGGGCGAAGCGCTCGCCGGCGGATCGACCGGGATGACGAGAAGCCACTTCCCGTCGCGATCGGGATAGCGGCCTTCGGGGCGCTTCCAGGGGATGAAGTTGTTGGCCATCGCCGTCATGTCCCGGAAGCTGTCCGGGCCGAGGGTCTGGCCCCAGATGCTGCTCACTCGGGGATAGAACGGGTCGACGATGTAGGCACCCTTGAGCTTGAAGGTGTCCGGCGTGAGCAGCGGGTCCGAGTCCGACTTGAAGCCCGTCATGACCCACGAATGCGCTCCCCACCAGGTCAGCAGCCCCACGGGCCGCATCGTCTTGGCCAGGGCCACGGCCGCGTCCTTCATCGCCTTATCGAAGGTCGCATCTATCACCAGCTGATACTGGCCGGCCCCGAGCTTCGACATGATCAGCGACCATCCGATAGGCCCGAAGCCTCCGTTGTAGCTGTCCTGGGCGCTGGTCAGCGAAACCAGCAGGTCGCCGATCTGCTGCTGGCGATCGCTCGACACGTCTGTCGCGGGACCGATGATGTTGAGCATGTTCTGGACCGCCCCGGCCATGCAGTACTCGCGCGTGATCTGGGAAACGAAGGTCCCAGGCCGGTACAGGTCGATGTTGAAGGCCGCCTTCGTCGGCGAGGCGGCGGGGGCGTCGCCAACGTTGAGCGGCGTGGTCCCCGGCGTGATTTCGACCGTTGGAGTGGCCTCGTTGGTTGGGGTCGGCCCCGCCGCGATCAGCGCCGTCGAGGGGGCGGTGGCATCGACATCGGACGCCATCAGCATCACGGTGGTCCAGCCCGCGGCGGTGACGATCAGGCACAGCGCCGCATACGCGAAAGCCCAGGACTTCTCGTGGGGGTTTCTCTGCCCGTACCGGGTCATCTGCCGCCTGTCGCTCTGAGTCCGTCGCGGCCATCCTGCCTTCGTGACGAGAACGAAAGCCGCGTCGGACAAGATACAGCGACAAGCCGTAAAGGCGCAGTCGGCGATCGGGGCGATCCGCCCCGGAGATCATGCCAGGAGCACGTTGCCGAACACGTGGCGCCGGCCTGTGGCGGTCACCGGGTCCTCGAACCGCAGGTCTCCCGTGGGCTCACGTTCGTAGCCGCACAGCACGATCGTCGGGTCGCCGTCGCGATGCTCCAGGCCGATCGCGATGGCGTCGATCAGCCCTCCGCCCTCCTGGCGCGGGACGAGCGCGTCCCAGCACACGGCGCAGGCGCGAATGGTCCCGGCGCGCGCCTCCAGCCGGAAAGTGGCATAGAGCGCGTCGATGATCAGCGGATTCGAGGGATCCTCGAGAGTCGGCGCGACGTCGATCAAGGCCAGTTGCCCGCCGGCGGCCAAACGCGCCCCAAACGGCCTGAACTCGCCCGTTTGCGTGAGCATGGTCTCGGCCAGACCCAGCACAGGCGTCACCATCTCGTTGAAATCGGTTCGGATCGCCGGCTGCATCGTCCCTCCTGCGTTTCGCTCCTGAGGAGGGAATCGGTCGCGTACCCGTCAGGCCTGAATAGGTCAGATGGCCCGGTCCGACCGAGCCTGCCCGACATCGGCACTGGCCGTATTCGTGGCGCCCGCCCGCAGCGACGACAACGCCGGCCAGCCTGCCAGGGCCATGCCGCAGACGAAGATGGGCCACGGGAACCAGCCGGGCACTCCCCCACTCAGCAGCGCGGGGGCGTTTGCGGTGAATGCGACGACCACAACCGAACCACCGGCTACCGCGGCGGCGGCGCGCCAGGGTTCGACGCTGGGCGTGCGGCCGGAGCGGACCTGATAAGCGGCGGCCAGGCCGAAGCCGATCAGCGCGCCGCTCACCCCGATGGGCGCCCAGACGGGGCCCGCCCACGGCACCGGGATCAGGAAGAGCACATCCCACGTCGCCGGCGAGTGCGGCCAGCCGATGAAGACCCACAGCCAGACGTAGTAGAAGATGTCCCACACGCCGAACGCGACCGCGGTCCAGGCGAGCCGGTCGAGCCACTTCCCTCCGACCAGGCATCCCACGGCGGCCAGCATCACAACCGTGGCGAACTCCCGCCCGACCTCGATGGCCGCCAGATCCCCCACCACGTCCGGCCTGCGAAGCGGGAACAACTGGTCCGGGGTCATTGCCAGGGCCCGCTGCAGATACACCACGACGGCCGACTCGAGATAGGCCATGGCCACGGCAAACACGATCACGGTGAGGGCGGCGCTTCGGAATCGCATCGGCATGCTCCTGCTCGCGTGGCGGGCACGCTCGAGGTTGGCGCCCCCGGCCGGACTCGAACCGACGACGCCCGCCTTAGGACGGCGGCGCTCTATTCCACTGAGCTACGGGGGCCCGGCGCGATGTTACCGCGTCGCCGCGGGCCTGGCTCGGCCGGTCCGGCTCAGACGCTCGGCTCGAAGGTGTAGCGGTCGCGGTTGCGGCGCAAGCAACCGACGGGATGGAACGGCTCGTGTGAGAGGACGATCGTCCAGTCCTCCTCGGCGGCACGGGCGAACAGCTCCGCCTTGACCATGACCGAGTCGAGCGGAAAGTCGTCGAAGGCCGTGACCCATTTCGGGTTGGCGTTCCACGGCCGCATGAACAGGTCGCCCAGGAAGGCGACGGTCCGGTCGCCACCGCGAACGATCACGCCCTGATGGCCCGCCGAGTGGCCGCCGGTCGGAACGACCGACACGCCCGGTAGTATCTCGGACTCGCCGTCCGCTGCCGAACCCGTCCCAAGGTCCCTGATCAACCTGAGTTCCGGTTGATCGTAGCCGGCGACCAGACGAGGGTTGCTGCCGAACGCGATTGTCCACTCGGCCCGTTGAGCCACGAACTTGGCCCGTGGGAACGCCAGCGATCCGTCGGACCTGAGGACGCCGCCCGCATGGTCGTAGTGGAGATGGCTAACCGCGACGGCGTCGACCGAGCCGGGATCGAAGCCGGCGTTCTCGAGCGCGGGCACGATCCACGGGCCCTCGTAGGCGCGCATCGCCCGAGTCTTTTCGGTGACACGATCGCCGATGCCGGTCTCGACCAGCACCCGACCGTCCGGCGTCTCGATCAGCAGGCAGTTGAGAGCCTGGATGATCCGGTGATCCGCGTCGATCTCGTCGGTCACGAGGCCGTTCCACATCATCCGCGGCACGACGCCCAGGAGGGCCCCGGCATCCGATCGAAACCTGCCGGCCTGGATCAGCGCGACTCGAGTACCCCCGCCGAGCTCCGCAGACCAGTGAACGGCGTCGTTGATGGTCGTCATCGTGCGGGCTCACCGTTCCCCGCCGGTCGAGCGCCCGCGCCCTTCCGGGCACGCTTGAAGTCCTCGAAGTAGGCCGATGCGGTGGGCTCGGACTGGCCCTGGTACTTCGACCCGAGGCCTTGCGAACCGTACGGTCGGTCGACCGGGCTCGACATCTCGAAGAAGCTGATCTGGCCGATCTTCATGCCCGAATACAGCGCGATCGGCAGTGTGGCCACGTTCGACAGCTCGAGCGTCAGCTTGCCCTTCCAGCCCGGATCGACGTAGCCGGCGGTCGAATGGATGAGCAGGCCGAGCCGCCCGAGCGACGACTTGCCCTCCAGCCTCGCCACAAGATCGTCCGGCAGCTCCACCCACTCGAGCGTCTGGCCCAGGACGAACTCGCCCGGATGGAGCACGAACGGCTCGTCGTCGGTGATGCTCAGCAGCTCGGTCAGATCGGGCTGGGGCGAGCGAACATCGATGAACGGATAGCGGTTGTTGCGGAACACGCGAAAGCTGCGGTCGAGATGGAGGTCGATCGAGGAAGGCTGGAGGTCGGCCGGGTCGTAGGGGTCGACTCGAACCCGGCCCCCCGCCAGCGCGACGGCGATGTCGTGGTCCGACAGGACGCTCATTTGACCGTGGCTCCGCTCTCGCGCTGGGCGTACAGGTTGTCCACCTCGCGCTTCAACGTTTCGATGTCCTCGAAGCTCTGGTAGACGCTGGCGAAGCGGATGTAGGCGATCTGATCGAGCGCCCGGAGTCGCTCCATGGCCATCTTGCCGATGTCCGAGGAATCGACCTCGGTCGCCCCGCCGGCGCGCAGCTGGGCCTCGATCGCGTCCGCGGCCTGCTCGGCCGCGTCATCGGGCAGCGGCCGTCTTGTCAGGGCCTTTTGAAAGCCCGACACGAGCTTCTCGCGATCGAACTCCTGGCGGGAGCCGTCGCGCTTCACGACCACCAGCCGCGGCGCCTCGATGCGTTCATAGGTCGTGAAGCGAGCCCCGCACGTCTCGCACTCGCGGCGGCGGCGGATGCTGGCTTCGTCGAGGTCGCGGGAATCCACCACCCGCGTCTCCCGTTCGCCGCACCGCGGACACCGCATCGGCCTGCCTCCAAACGCCCACCCCGCTCTGGCGAGGATAGCACCGGCCGGCTTGTGGCCCCGCGCGCCGGGTCAGCGATGCCGGTTGGGCCAGCGCGGGTCCGGTTCGTGCCGCGCGGTGGCGGCTGCGGCTATCTCCTGGGCGCGATTTCGGACCGCGTCACGGGCATGGAGCAGGTTGATGTAGCCGCGCTTGACGGACGTCTCGCCCTCGGAGAAGCCCTCGGAGCGCGGCTCGAGCATCAACTGGCAACCGCGCTCGATCAGCTCCACCGCCCGCTGCGCGCGTCCGATCTCCTCCACGAGACCGTCTGCGGCGACCCGGGCGACGCGTCGGTCGACAACCTCGGCCTCGAGCGCGTAGCGCCGCAGCGCCTCGGCGGAGGCTGCCAGGCTCGCGCCGCAGACCTCCGGTCCGGCGCTACGGCGGCGCACGGCGTCGACGACATCGGCCAGCTCGGCCAACGAGATGTCCACGCGGCGGGCGAGCTCGATCGCCGACCGGCCGCCCTGGGCCTCCCGGCGCAGCTCGCCGCCCACGACGAGGACGCGCCAGAGCAAGACGGCGATCGGCAAGCCCAACACGAAGAAGACCGCGAGGGGCAACAGGACGTCGCTCGACACCGCGAACTACCTCAGAGAAGACGGGTCATGGCCAGGGGAGCGAATTGCTCGACGGGAGAGTAATCGGCACGGCCGGGCGGCCGCTTTTGGTCACTCTAGCGGCTGCGGCACCCGCGGACGAGTCGACCGGGGCTAGGACGTTCGTTTGTGGGGCTGCGGACCGAAAGGTACCCCGCCCCGCGGTCCCGGAACGATGCGCCCGGCCGTCCGCACGCCCTTGGGCGGACGAGAGACCTCGACGGCCTCGCCGGGGCGCCGCCACTCATCCGAGATGCCGTCCGCGCTGGAAACCAGCCTGATCGAGCGAACTACCGCGCCCGGCTCTACGTCTCGGATCATGTCGTAGATCGTGAGGGCCGCAACCGTGGCCGCTGTGAGGGCCTCCATCTCCACGCCGGCCTGGCCGGTTGCCACGGCCTCCGCCTTGATCCTGACCGCACCTGATGCGCGGTCGGGCGCCGCGCTGACGACCAGCCCGGTCAGGCCGGCCGGATGGGCCAGCGGAATGAGATCGGCGGTTCTCTTGCCGGCCATGACGCCCGCCAGTTCGGCCACGCTCAGGACGTCGCCCTTGCCTATCCCGCCGTCGATGACGGCGCTCAGAGTCTCCTGGGAAAGCGCGACCTCGGCCTCCGCGACCGCGCGCCGGGCCGTGACTGGCCCCCTGGTGACATCGGCCATGCGCGGCCTCCTCGTTCGCTCGAAATGGCTTGATCGACGTCGCTCGGCTCGGCTGCCCTCGTCGAATACCCCGCCCTCACCGGCCACGGAACCGGCCCTTCTTCTTCAGGCTCGCGGCCATCAGCTGTCGATGTCGCTCCTCGGCCTTTTCGTGGACCAGTTTCGCGGCCGAGCGACGGGTCACGAGAACGGTACCCGTCCCGCCGGTCGCTACGAGAAGGGCATCGAGACCGGTCCGCTCCAGCACTTCCAGGGCCGACCACAGGTCCGAATCGCCGCTCACGCTGGGGACGTCGGCGATGCGCACCATCGCCTGCTCGGTCCGGGTGTCCGTCCAGATTCGCCGGGGGATCCGGCGGATCTGGGCCGTGCCGATCAGCCCGAGCAGTTCGGAGCCGCGCTGGACCAGGGCCGCGGCACCCAGACGGTCCGCAAGGTACTCGCCGGCGAATACGTCGAGCGTCAGCTGGGGCGGCACTCGGGCCGGATCCGCATCCTCGGCGTCCCGCACCAGCAGCCCCGCGATCATGTCCTGGACGGCGCTGCGCCGATCCAGGAACCGGCTCGAGCCGACCATCAGCCAGCCGGCCACCACCAGACACAGGCCCGCCAGGGGGTCGGCGACGAACAGCCCCACGAAACCCGCCATCATCGCCGCTAGCCCCACGTAGCGGCCGACTCGAGCCGCCGCCGCGTTGGCGACGGCATCCTGCCGCGTGCGATACCAGACCAGAGCGTGAACGACGCGGGCACCGTCGAGCGGGTATCCCGGCACCAGGTTGATCAAGCACAGCAGGCCGTTGAAGGCCGCGAGCATCGTCGTGACGAACCCCACCGCCCCAACCCAATCCGGGGCGTGCTCGATATCGACGGGGCCGAAACCAAGGAAGCCGGCCATGATGCCGAAGGCCAGCGCCAGGACGAGGCTCACCGCAGACCCGGCCAGAGCGATCCGAAGCTCCTCGCCGGCCGTCTTGGGCTTCGTCTCCATCACATACGGGCCGCCCAGAAGCTGCACGACGGCGACCGGCACCAGCTGGCCGTTATCCCGCGCAACCTTGACGTGACCCAGTTCGTGGGCAGTCACCGACGCGAAGACCAGGGCCGCCACGGAGATGGAGGATCCCCACGCCAGCACAGGCGACCAGGAGGCCGCGGTCCCGTCGCTGAGGTCGAGGCCGAACATCACCGATATGAACGCCAGGACCAGAATCCAGCTCCAGTGAGCCCGGATATCCGTCCCGAACACGCGGCCGAAGGTGAGTCCCATCACGGTCCCCAGGACCTGCTCCCGGCCGGTCCCCGAAGCGTCGCGAAACCCCCGTCCGGCGCGGGCTCACGCCCCAACCGACCTGCGATCCACGCCACGGCAAGCGCCAGGACCAGCACGGCCGCGGCGATGGCCACACTCGTTTCAGACCAGAACTGATCGGGGAAGAGCTGGACGAGCTTCTCCGTCCGTGGATCGAACATGTACGTGCCGGGGGCGAAGAAGACCTCGTGGAACAGCTCGAAGGCCTGATCGAAGAAGAGCGCGAAGCCCGCTCCGACCACGACGACGCCCACGACCAGGACCCGCGCGCCCCTGGAGACTGCCCGCCAGAACGGGCGCCGACCGCGGCCGGCGAGCCCGGCAAGGAGCAGCAGAACGGCCGCGATCAGGGCCAACAACCCGAGGCTCAACAGCACCTTGCGAACGTCGGCCATGTGGCCCCGCTCTCCGGCGTCGAGGACCGGCGCGCCGCCGACGCTGACATCGAAGTTGGGGGGACCGAATGTGAGGTCGGACAGGATGCTGCCGGTGATTTGCACGACCTGGGCGTGGCTGTAGCCGGTCAGGCCGGCAACGTCACTGCGGTCCTGGTCGAAACCGACCCAGATCGGGTTGAGGAACAGGAGTACGGCGACGGCGACGACGACGAATGGCGTAGCCACTCCGGCCACGATCGCGGCGACCCGCTCAGGGATAGAGAGGTTCACGCAGCCATCGTACTTCCTGGCGCCGCCGGACCGCGCCGTGGCCGGCAGGCCCCTCTCCTAGACCGTTGACTTCAATGCCGCGGCCTCGCGCCGGACGATCTCCCACACCAGCTCGAGGTCCGAGTCCTCGGTGCGCAGGTTGGATATGGCGACCCGGATCGTGATCCCGCTGTTGACCCTGGTGTGCGAAAGAAACGCCTCTCCGCTGCGGTTGACCGCGTCCATCAGCCTGACGTTCAGGTCGTCGAGCTTCTCGGCGATCGCCGGCTCGGACTCGCGTCCGATGAACGCGGCCGGCCGATAGCGGAAGCAGACCGTCGAGAATGGCACCGGCGCCATGCGCTCGAAGTCGGGGTCGGCATCGACCCAGCCGGCGAACCGCCCCGCCATGGCCAGATGGTTCGAGACGCGACGGCGCAGACCGTCGAGCCCGAAATACCGCAGATGGATCCACAGCTTCAGGGCCCGCAGCCGGCGGCCCAGCGTGGGCGTGTATTCGTTGTAGTCGCGGATCGGTCCCTGGCGGTCCAGCGTCCGCAGGTACTCCGGCACCAGGCTGAAGGCATCGCGAAGGACCGGCATCCGCCGCGTGAGCAGGATCGAGGCGTCGACCGGCGCGAACCACCACTTGTGGGCGTTGGTGACGATCGAGTCGGCCTCTTCCCAACCCTCGAACGAGTCGCGCAGCTCGGGGATGATGGCCACGACGCCGGCGTAAGCGGCATCCACGTGGAGCCAGATGCCCTCGCGGCCGGCGATCTTCGCCATCGCCGCGATCGGGTCGCGCGAGGTGGTGGAGGTCGTGCCGATGGTCCCGACCAGGGCGATCGGTCGGATGCCGGCCGCCTTGTCGGCCGCGATGGCTTCCTCGAGGGCGTCGATGCGCAGCTCGAAGTCATCGTTCGTGGGGATCTTCGTCAGGCCGTCCCGCCCCAGCCCAAGCGTCATGCAGGCCTTCTCGATCGACGAATGGGCCTCGGCCGAGGCGTACACCCGCAGCTTGGGCACGTCCGGTCGGGCCGGCAGGCCCCTCGCCGCGGCGTCTATCCCGGCCGCCTGCCTGGCAGCGGCCAGCGAGAGAAGCGACGACGTGGAAGCGGTGTCCGTTATCAAACCGTCGAAGCCGGCCGGCAGACCGAGCGCCTGGCGGATCCAGTCGATGACGACCTGCTCGAGCTCGGTGCCAACGGGGCTGGTCCGCCACAGCATCGGGTTGGAGTTCAGGACCGCTGTCAGCATCTCGCCGATGATCCCCGGGCCTGAAGCCGAGCTGGCGAAGTAGGCCAGGAACCGCGGGTGTTGCCAGTGCGTGAGGTTCGGCTCGAACAGACGCCGGTAGTCGTCGAAGATCGCTTCCATCGACTCCGGCGATTCCGGCGGCTTGGCCGGGAACAGCGGACGCAACGAACCGGGCTCTACCTGCGGCATCACGGATCTGTCGCGAATGCCCTCGAGATAGTCGGCCATGATGTCGACCGCTTCGTGCGCAGCCGCCCGGAAGCTGGCCGGGTCCATGTCGTTCAAGCCCGTCAGCTGCTGGGCGTCCAGGTCGGCCGGGGTGGTTGGGCCGGCGGCCGAAGTTACCGTGCGTTCGGGAATCATCTGTCACTCGTCCGGGAGAGGGTTACGCGGCCGCTCCTGCGGATCCGGGACCCCGGGGCGAGTGTACCTCCGGTCGCCGTGGGCCGCGTCCGAGGATCCCGGCCGGACCGCCGACCGGCTAGGTGAGCGCGAACTCGGCAAAGAAGTGCTGCGGGTAGACGGCTAATCCGGGAGAGGCTTCCGTCAGCAGCGCGTACATGCGCTGGCCGACGAACCAGACCCTGACGTTGAGGCGACCGCCCGCCGCCTTGATCTCCGCCTCGCGCGCCGGGAGTCCACCCTGGGTCGTGGCCGTGGAGTTGAGAACGGTGCCGCCGAGGTCAATCGCGAGAGTGACTGCCAGACTCGCCAACTTCGCGTCGGTATCGATCGTCGTGTCGAACGTCGAGGGGAAGTCCGCGACCTCGACGCAGTACGCGGCACCGTTCATGTCCTCCGCGGCGAAGACGGTGGCCGAAACCGCGTCCGCCCCCGAGCCGAGCGTTTGGGTCGTCTTGGTAGGACCGGCAAGGCCCGGGAACCTCGCCGACCATTTGCCGTCGGGAGCGGTGAACGCCGTCCAGGTATCCACGGGCGAAGGCTCCGGCGTGCCGACCGCGGCATTCGCTCCCGAGGCGGATGGCGTCGCCGTGGTCGTGGTGGGGGTCGGACGATCCGTTGGGACCGCCGTCGGAGCGTAGCTCGGGCTGGGGGTCGCGGAGGAGCCATGCCCCGCCGCGACGACAAGAGCGGCGGCCAGGACGAGCAGCCCGACGCCGGCGACCGCCAGAGCGATCGGCAGCGTCGCGTTTCGCGCCGGCGCCGTAGCCGGCGCACTCCATGCGGAGCTGTTTTCGAAGCCGCAGTTGGAGCACCTGGTGTAGCCGGGATACAGCGCCGTATAGCACCTCAGGCACACCGACGGGGCGGCCTGAATGGGCTGCGGAGCCGGCTGCCCGACGGCGGGCGACGGAGGCTGGCCGAAGCCGGGTGTCTGGCCGTAGCCCGAAGGCGGCTGTGGGGGCTGCCCATAGCCCGGGGGCGGTTGCCCATAGCCCGGGGGCGGTTGCCCATAGCCCGGGGGCGGTTGCCCATAGCCCGGGGGCGGTTGCCCATAGCCCTGGGGCGGTTGCCCATAGCCCTGGGGCGGTTGCCCATAGCCCGGGGGCATTGCCGCACCGTAGAACGGCTGCTGCGGGGGCATGGCCGGGGCAACCAGGAGTCGGTAGTCGAGCCCGCATCCCTGGCAGATCGGATAGTCGCCCAGGCGCGGCGTCCCACAACGCGGGCAATGGTTTGTCATGTCGCGATTATGCCAGCCGCGACGCGCCCCGAATATGGGACCGGCCTCGACCTCCAGTCCAAGGGCTAGATGACCGAGAACCAGTCTCGGACACCAGTCGGCCAGCCGCCCGATTCCGAGACCTCGAGCGACTGCGTCAGCAGGCCGTCGATCTGCCGGTCCAGGCCGAAGGCCACCGACCAGGCGATCTCCTCGGCCGGGGTGCCGACCCACGGCAACGGCCTCATGACCACCACTTGCTCCAGCGTCTTTGCCTGGGCGATCGTCGCTTCAAGCGTCCGGCGATAGGCGTCTAGCATCGCCGCCAGCATGGCGCCGTCCTCGGTTCTGGCCGGCATCCAGCCCGACACGACGAAGGTGGCCGCGCCGGCGAACACGGTCCCCAGGCCGAGCGCTGCGACCCCGATGGCCTCGATGTCGGACGAAACCGCGGGCGACCTGGAGATCCAGCCCGCCAGGATCAGACCGACGCATACCTCCAGCCCGGCCAGGATTCGCCACCTGTGGATCAACCGACCCGGCCGAGCATGGAGCCAACCGCGCTGGACGGCCACCTCGTCGAGCGCCGCGGTGAACTCGCCGAAGGCGTGGCTCAGGCTTCCCAGGAGTATCGAATCGAGATGCCCCGGCTTCCCCATGACGGAACGGATCGACGTGTAGAGCGTCGCCTCGGGCGCGGGGAGGTCGAGCTTCCGCGGCTGATGAGGCGTCAGATCCAGCCCCGCACGATGACCGACCGCGGCCGGCTCAGGACGAAAGGCGATCAGTTCGTGGCTGGCCAGATCCATCAGTCCGGCCGAGACTGTCGTCCGCGTGGCGCTTCCATGCATGACAACCGACGCGAGGGCCGGCGTGAAGTCGGGCGGGGGCGACGGCATCAAGACGGAGTCGTCATCCGTGAAGTGGGGGTCGCGCCCGCGCCAGAGCCACATGCATACCGGCAACACGACTAGAGCGATGTCGATCGCCGCCCCAGCCACCAGGCACATCTGGAATTCGGTCACGCTGAGTGCCCCTTCTGGGTCGAGGATACCGCTGCCTCGCGGCGCAGGCGGCGACTGTCGCGGCCGTGGAGGAGCCTCCGTTTACAGGACCTTCGAGCGTCGCCGAAGGTTCGGACTCAATCGAAAGCCCCCGGAGTCGCCCCCGAGGGCCGCATCGAAGTCAGAAGATGGTCGGGGCGGAGCGATTCGAACGCTCGGCCTCCTGAACCCCATTCAGGTGCGCTACCAGGCTGCGCCACGCCCCGACGACCGACAGGATACCAGACGCGCATCCGCTCACGGCCACCGACGCGGGCCCGGGGGCCGGCCTCAGCCGGTGCGAGGCTTCCGCTGGCCGCTCGTGCTGCGCTTCGAGCCGCTGGTGCCCTTGCGGACCGAGCCCTTCACCGCGGCCTGGCCGGTGGCCGGACGCCCGGACTTGCCGACCGCGCCGGACGATCCGGCGCGCGGCCGCGAGGTGCCGCTGCGGGCCCTCCCCCGCTCCTCGCCCTGAGCCGACCGACCGCTGGCCCGTTCGCGGAAGAAGAGGCGGATCGGCGTCCCGTCGAAGCCGAACTCGGAGCGGATCTGGTTCTCCAGGAAGCGCTTGTAGCTGAAGTGGATCTGCGAAGCGTGGCGGGCGAAGAAGATGAATGTCGGAGGCGCCACGGCAACCTGGGTGGCGTAGAAGATCTTGGGCGGCCCGAGCTTCCCGGTCGGCGGCGCCTGGCGCAGCCCCGCGGAGCGGATGACGCGGTTCAGCTCCGGGGTGGGGATGCGCTTGCGGCGCTCGCCCCAGACGTCGACGGCCAGCTCCAGCACGCGGCTGACGCGCTGGCCGGTCTTGGCGCTGATCGAGACGAACGGAGCGAAGTCCAGGAACGGCACTTCGCGCCGCATCGCGTCTACGTACTCGTCGAAGGTGCGGCCCGTCTTCTCGGCCACGATGTCCCACTTGTTGAGGGCTATGACGAGACCGCGGCCCTCTTCGGATACGAACCCGGCGACGTGGGCGTCCTGCGAGGTCAGCCCTTCGAATGCATCGATGACTAGAACGGCGACGTCGGCGCGCTCTACGGCCTTGAGCGCTCGCAGCGTCGAATAGCGCTCGGCGGCCTGGCCGCCGGCGACCTTGCCCGGCCTCCGGATCCCGGCCGTGTCGATGATCACGACCTCGCTTCGGCCCCAGGTGAGGTGGGTGTCGATGGCGTCGCGGGTGGTGCCGGGGATGTCGCTGACGATCGCCCGATCCTCGCCCAGCAGCGCGTTCAGGAGGCTCGACTTGCCGACGTTCGGCCGCCCGACCAGGGCGATCGAAACCGACTCGTCCTCGTCGTCGAACTCGATCGGGAGGTCCGAGCCGCCCTCGGCGGCCAGCTCGACTGCCGCATCGTCGCCGTCGAGAATTTGCGACAGCCGGCCCGCGGCCATGTCTTTGGCCCATTCGTCGGCCTCGGCCGCTCGGCGTTTGCGGGCGATCTCCTGCTCGCTCTCCGGCGGCAGAGCCCACACGATCGCGTCGAGCAGGTCGGCCACGCCGCGACCGTGAGCGGCACTGATGGCGTACGTTTCCTCCCAGCCGAGTTGGTAGAACTCGGCCGCCTCGAGCTCGCGCTTGTCGTTGTCCGACTTGTTGGCCGCGACCAGGACGGGCGCCTTCGCCGTGCGCAGCAGATCGGCGGCCTCGAGGTCCGCCGGCGTCAGGCCGGTGATCGAGTCGACCACCAGGACGATCAGGTCGGCCTCGCCGATGGCCAGCCGGGCCTGCTCCTGGACCTTCTCTTCGATCGGGTCGCCGGGGTGGATCTCCAGGCCGCCGGTGTCGACGACGATGAAGCGGCGACCGTTCCAGTCGGCCTCGCCGTAGATCCGGTCGCGGGTAGTCCGCGCTCGATCCTCGACGATTGCCGTGCGGCGACCGACGATCCGGTTGAACAGGGTGCTCTTGCCGACGTTGGGGCGTCCGACGATGGCGACGATTGGCAGTGGGATCACGCGTGATTGCATCACAGGTCAAGTATGGCCGATCGCGACGGCGAGGCCCCGGGCCGTGCCCGGACGGGCCTCGAGTCACGACCTGGTGGCGCCGCCCGCTACGAGAAGACCTCTACCGAACCGCGATCCCCGGCAGCGACGTCGTCCGGCCGGCCGGCGTGGCGGCAGCCGAGAGGGCGGCCGTGGCCAGCTCTCCGGCCCGGGCGGCAGCTTCCGTCGTGCCCGCCAGATGGAGGATTCGCTCGGCCACGCAGCGCAGGTCCTCGATCGGCGTGGAGGTGCCGCCGGTCACGCCTATGACCTCAGCCTGCCCGAATACCGCCGCGTCGACCAGGTCCTCCTCGGACTCGATCTGGATGGCGCGCGTGCCGACGATGCCGCACAGCCGGGTCAGCTCCTTGGTGTTGGCGCTCGACCGGCCGCCGACGACGACCATCAGGTCGACGCCGCGCGCCGCTTCGATCGTGTCCTCCTGGCGCCGGATGGTGACCGGGCAGACGGTGTTGACGATCTTGAGCTCGTGGCAGCGACCCACCATGAACGCGGCCAGCTTCTCGAACTTCCAGGGCGGCTGGGTGCTCTGACTCAGCAGAGCCATCTTCTTGCGGCGCGGGATCTGCTCCCAGTCATCCTCCTCGTCGACGACCAGAGCGTCGGGCGCAAACCCCAGAAGGCCCACCACCTCCGGGTGGCGCGGTGTCCCCAGAAGAACGATCGAGTAGCCGCCCTCGACCAGGCGCGTGATCTCGCGCTGCTCCTGGATCACCCAGGTGCAGGTGCCGTCGATCACGTCGAGGCCGCGCGTCTCGGCCCGAGCCAGGACGTCCGGGCGGACACCGTGGGCTCGAATGACGACGGCCGTCCCCTCGGTGACCTGGTCGAGCGTGTCGACCGTCTCGATGCCCTGGGCCTGGAGCTGGGCAATCACACCCTCGTTGTGGACGACCTGCCCGAGGGTATGCGTTCGCTTCCCGGCGGCCGCGGCTTCCTTGGCCTTGTCGATTGCCTCGCGCACGCCGTAACAGAACCCGGTCCTATGTGCGATCCTGACTTCTCGAACGTTACCCATTGCGCTTAAGTATCCCACGCGGGTGGCTCATGAGGCGGTTTCGGCCCCGAACGTCTCGGCGTAGGCACCGCGCTGCTCCGGCGGGAGCAACTCCGCGACGTGGCCCATCATTTCGGACGTGGCGAGACGGAGCGACTCGTGGCGGTCGGCGCCCTTGGGCATCGAGATGGTGAAGGTCTCCCCGACTCTGACGGTCATGCGCCGGCCGGGGCGAAACACGGGCTTGCCCTTCGGCCAGAAGCGATGCGTTCCGATGACGGCGATCGGCAGGATCGGAGCGCCGCTTCTGACTGCCAGGACCGTGGCTCCTTCCTTGACCTCCTGCAGGGCGCCGGTCCGCGATCGCGTGCCCTCCGGGAAGATGGCCAGCACGCCTCCGTTGTCGAGAACGGACTTGGCCATCTTGAAGGCCTCCAGGTCGCCGGCCCCACGCCGTACACCGAAGATCCCGTTCTGTCGCATCGCCCAGCCCAGGACCGGCCAGTGGAGCGCTTCTTCCTTACCGAGCCAGCCCATCCGGCGTCCCATGGCCGGCACCACGTAGGCCATCAACAACATCCCGTCCGCCCCCGAGCAGTGGTTGCAGATCACCAGGACCGGCCCCGACTCCGGGATGTTCTCCAGGCCCTCGACCTTCACTCGCGTCACGCACGCCGCGATCAGGCGCAGCACGGCACCACTGAACCACGGGAAGAACGGCAGCTTCCTAGCGCCCACCGCCGGCTCCTTCCACCTTCCTGATGGCGTCGAGGACGGACTTTACCGTCTCCTCGAAGCTGTTGCCGTCGGTGCTGATGATGACCGCGTCGGGCGCGCTGCGAAGCGGCGCGGTCTCGCGGCTGGAGTCGATCGAATCGCGACGGCGCAGATCCTCGAGTATCTGCTCGGTCTCCTGCGCGTCGATCGTCCGCCGCTGTTCGGCTCTGCGACGAGCCCGCTCTTCGGCCGACGCGTTGAGGTAGATCTTCACGTCGGCGTCCGGCAGGATGACCGTCCCGATGTCGCGCCCGGCCATGATGATCCCGCCCTCGCGCGCCAGGGCTCGTTGCCGCGGCACAAGCGCCGCCCGAAGCTGCGGCACCTTCGCATAGCCGGACACGGCTCGATCCACTTCCGGTCGCTCGACCTCGGCCGTTACGTCCCGAGCGCCGGCCTGCACGTGACGCAGCCGGCCCCGCGAGTCGGCGATGAGCGTGATCTCGGCGGCGAGCGGCACCAGACCGGCGACGTCGGCCGGGGCGACGCCGCGCGCGAGCGCGAGCCACGCCACCGCCCGGTAGAGAAGCCCCGTGTCGCAGAAGCGGTAGTGCAGCCGCCTGGCGACCTCTGCACCGACGGTGCTCTTGCCGCTGGAGCTGGGGCCGTCGATGGCGACCACGAGCCCGCGCGGGGCCCCGGTCGGCGGTGTTGGCGCGGAGTCGATGGTCACGGCTCGGAGGATACCCCGCGCTTCGGCGGTCGCGTCGTCGTCTGTGCCCGCGCGCAGGAAGCCAGCAGCGAAACCTCGGGGCGGGTCAGCCGGCGGGCCTCGCCGGCTCGCAGGTCGGTCAGCTTGAGGGTCCCGACCCGGACGCGGACGAGGCGCCGGACCGGCATCCCGACGGCATCGAACATCCGGCGAATCTGCCGCTTCCAGCCCTGCGCCAGAACGACTCGATACCAACGCAGCTCGGGATAGGGCGGCTCCAGAAGCAGCAAGAGGTTCCGCACCTGCGCCGGAGTGAGGTCGTCGAGGTGGTCGACACGGGCGAGGCCTTCCTCCAGCTCGATGCCGGTTCGAAGCGCCATCTTCTGCGCCTTCATGACCGAGCGGTCGAGGCCCACCATGTACTCGCGCTCGACGCCGTAGCGCGGGTGGAGCAACAGGTCGGCCCAGGCCCCGTCGTCGGTGAAGAGCAGCAAACCCTCCGAGTCCTCGTCCAGCCGCCCGACGGGATACAGGCGGGCTCGAAGCGCGTCGGGCGGCAGGAACTCCATCACCGTCCGTCCGGCGTGGCGGTCGCGCACCGTGGATACGACGCCGGCGGGCTTGTTCAGGGCCCAGTACGACCGCGGCCCGCCGGCGGCCGGGAGGACGTTGCCGTCCACTTCGACCCGCTGCATCTCCGGATCGACCTGCTCGCCCAGGATCGCCGGACGCCCGTCTACGGTCACTCGCCCGGCCCGGACCAGGTCGTCCCCGCCGCGGCGCGAGGCGATGCCGGCTTCGGCGATGACCTTCTGAATGCGCTGGCGGGTCACTCGCTCTCCGGCCCGGCCTCGTCGGGCTCGGTGAAGAGCCGTTCCGCGACCGGGGCCTCCAGCACCGGCAGCCCGTCGAGGCTGGTCAGCCCGAACCGCTCCAGGAAGTCGAAGCCCGTGCCGAAGAGGATCGGCCGGCCGGGCGCCTCAGAGCGTCCAAGTTCCACCACCAGGCGCCGATGCATCAGCGTTCGCAGGGTGTAGTCAGAATCCACGCCTCTTATCCGCTCGATCGTGGCCCGGGTGCAGGGCTGGCGGTAGGCCACGATGGCCAGCGTCTCCAGCGAGGGCATGGACAGCCGCGGCGCGTCCGCGCCAACGTAGCGGGCGATGAGGCGCCCCGCCTCCGGCGAGGTGGCCATCTCCACGCGTTCGCCCGATTCGACCAGCCTGATGCCGCGTTCGGCCAGGCTGACCTGCAGGTCGCCGATCCGGCCATCGACGGTCTCTCGATCGACGCCCGCCAGCCCCGCGATCTCGGCCCGCGTCAGCGGGCGCTCGGCAACGAACAGCAATGCCTCCAGCTGCGTCTCGGTCAGCTCGCCGGGCCCGGCATCGACGGCCGGACCACCGGCCGATCCGAGTCCGTCCTCCGGCAAGGCGCCGCCTTGGAATTCGGGGCTCACGCGAACGACTCCAGGGTCTCGTCTATCTCGGTCTCGCTTTCTCCGGTCTGTGCCACCCGCCGGGCAACGATAGGGCCCCATGGCTCGGCCTGTTCGAGCGTGATCTCACGCCGCTTGGACAGCTCGAGCATCGCCAGGAAGGTGACGGCGACGACGACTCGATCGTGCACGCCGCCGAGCAACTCCTGCAGCACGATGCAATCCGCGCTCCGCAGCGCCGCCCGGATGACGGCCGTGCGCTCGGCCAGGGTAATCGTTCTGACCACGACCTCGGCCGGAACGGGAGTCACAGGGACGACCGTCGCAAGTCGCGCCAGCGCCCGGCTGAGCACGCTCGCCGGCAGCGGTGGACGTTCCGGCGGCCTCGCCCCGGCCCGACCCGCGCTGGCCGCCACCTCGGCGTCCCGTCGGAAGAGCCGGTGAACGTCGAAGCGCTCGCCCAGCGCCGCGCCGGCATCGCGGAAGCGCTTGTACTCCAGGAGCCTGGCTCGCAGCTCAGCCTCCGGATCCGGCTCGTCGTCGAGCGGTATGGCCGCGGTCTTGGGCGGCCGCGGCAGGATCGCTCGGCTCTTTATCAGGATCAGCTGCGAGGCCACGGCCACGAATGCCGAGACGTTGCCCAGCCGATCGCCCTCGAGCGTGGCCAGCGCATCCAGATACGCTTCGGCGAGTGCGCCGAGGGGCACGGTCAGGACGTCGAGCTGACGCGCTTCGATGACGGCCAGGAGCAGCGCCAGCGGGCCGTCGAAGTCCTCGAGCCGGACGTGGGTGACGCTCTCGGAGAGTCCGGGATCGAACGCCACTTCGGGCGTCGCGCCCGGACTGGGCAGGACGCCGATCCGACCGCGGGGGTTTCCTCCGGCGCCGGTGCCGCCCGTGGCTGTCATCAGTTGGCCTCGTCGGCAGCGAGCAGTAGCCGTCCGGCGTCGTCCGTTGGACTCTCCTGATTTCGTATCAATTCGATTGTTCGAGCGGGGCAGCCGGCCCCCGACGCAAGCTCCGCCGAACGACTCGCATGGTCACGCAATGTTGCCAGGCCTGCCTCGAATGTGGGCAGGTGGCCGGTCAGGCGCCAGATCCAGGACCCGTAGCGCCCTCCCAGCGACCAGGCTACCCGGTGCGACAACCGCACGTGCGGACCCTTGCCGCAGTCGTGGAGGAGGCCCGCAAGGAGCAGGGCCTTGTCGCCGGCCGCAGCCCGCCGCAGATCGGCCGCGACGTCGAGGCCGTGCCGGCGGTCCGCGGCCGGCATCGCGTCGAACAGCGCCAGCTGTGCCGGCGTCAGCCAGCCATTCAGATCAGCGCGTTCGGCGACGCCGACCGAGGCGTGGAAATACGACCACGTTCGATGAATCTTCGCCGACCACCAGCCTCGAGCCAAGGTCAGCCCCAGAGCGGGACGCCGGCGAGGAAGTTGGCTATTGGGGCAACCACCTGGTATATGACGGTTCCCCCGAACAGGATCACCACCACGAGGAGCATGAGCCCGTACTGGCTCATGAAGTTGCGCACATCCTGGGAGGTCCGAGGATCGAGGAGGTCGAAGAGCACGTGCGAGCCGTCGAGTGGTGAGATCGGGATGAAGTTGAAGACCATCAGGATGACGTTCAGCAGGATCCCCGTAGAGAACACCAGCTCCAGCATGTTGAGCGGCGACGTGTTCGTCGGGACTGCCCCATCAGCCCACAGGATCCGGAAGCCGATCGCGAAGACCGCGGCGAGGGCCAGATTGGACAGCGGGCCTGCGGCCGCAACCATCGAGTCGGCGTAGCGGCCTCGCAGGTTGTAAGGGTTCACCGGTGTGGGTTTGGCCCATCCGAAACCGTATGGAGAGTGGACCAGCGCGCCGATGATGACGCTGAACGCGAGCAGCCCCCCGCCGACCGGGTCGAAGTGCCTGACGGGATCGAGGGAGACGCGCCCGAACAGCTTGGCCGTGCCGTCCCCCAGCTTCCAGGCCACGAAGGCGTGCGCACACTCGTGAACCGGCCCGCTTATGAGCAAGAACATGCCTACGAAGATGACCGCGCGGGCCAAATCAAGCGAAGTCAACTGCGGCCTCGATCCTTTCGGCTACCCCTGAGGGGGCGTCACGGCCTTCGTGACGCCCACCGGGGCGACTGGACTAGATGCGGCCGAGGATCTCGGCCTTCTTCGCCTCGTACTCGGCCGGGGTGATCGCGCCCTTGTCGCGCAGATCTGCCAGCTTGGCCAGCGTGGTCGTCGCGTCATCAGAGGCCGACGCCTTGGCTGGAGCAGCCGGTGTGGCGGCGCCACCGCGATACCCATCTTCGAGGTTGTTCTTGGCGTTGAGCATCGCCTTCTTGAAGTCGACGGCGTTGGCCAGCATCACGTACCTGTCGATCGCTTCCTCATTCGCCGTCAGGATCTCGAGATTGCCGTAGTGGAAGATCCGCGCCCAGATGCCCTGCGAGAGGACGGCGTCGTTGATCTTGTCGAGCGAGCTGTCGCCGCTCTTCTTGTCGAGAAGGCCCTCAACCTTGAGGACCCGTCGATTGGTGATGACGTACTGCTCGGAGCGCCAGGTGAAGAAGATGATGCCGATCCAGATCACGCCTGCCAGCAGCACCACGGCCGGGACGATCAGCAGCACACCCGTCCAGCTGAAATGCAACTCGACCACGAACAGAAGCACCGCCACCAGGACGAGGACGATCGCCTTGAGGCTGTCGGCCAGCGGCGCCAGCCAGTGCTGGCGGCCCATGTAGATGATCTTCTCGTCCTTTGCGAGCATGGATTGTGCGTAGCTCATCCTCATCTCCTTCCGCGCCCGTCCATCGGCGGGCATTTCTTCTCCATCAAGCCCGTGGATGGGCACGAGCATATACGTCTTTGATCCGTTCGCCAGTCAGATGCGTGTACAACTGTGTCGTGTTGATGCTCGCATGTCCCAGCAACTCCTGAACGATGCGCAGGTCGGCCCCGCCCTCGAGCAGGTGCGTGGCGAAAGAGTGCCGCAGAGTGTGGGGGCTGATGCCGTCTTTCAGGCCGGCCGCTCGAGCCGCCGCTACGAGCATCTCCCAGGCGCGACGCCTGTCCAGCCGCTCGCCCCGAACCGAAAGGAAAAGTGGACCTCCGTGCCGGCCATCGCCCTTGAAGCGGTTGAGCCAGCCCGGCCTGACCTCGGCGACATAGCGCCTGAGCCACGCGATCGCGACCTCGCCGACGGGCACCTGGCGCTCGCGGTCACCCTTGCCGATCACTCTCACCAGAGCGACGTCCAGGTCGATGTCGTCCAGATCCAGGCCGACTGCCTCAGATATTCGCAAGCCCGACGCGTATAGCAGCTCCAGAAGTGCCCGGTCCCGAAGGCTCGCCGCCGACTCGCCGGTTCTGGCGTCCAGCAGGCGCTCCACCTCCTCGACCGTCAGGACTTCGGGCAGGAGGCGGGTCTGGCGCGGCAGGTCGAAGCGACCGGCCAGATCGGTCTCGATCACGCCCTCGGCGTAGCAGAACCGGTAGAAGCCCCGTATCGAGGCAGCGCGACGTCGCAGGGTCGTCGGCCGCAGCGCAGCTCTGCGACCCGCGGCCGGCGCTCCCAGAGCGCTCAGATAGTGAACGGGCGTCTCGACCGATGCGTCCCAGCCGGCAGATGCCCCGCGACTCGCGGCGAAATCGAGCAGATCGGATCGATAGGCCGCCAGCGTGGCGTCCGCCAGTCCTCGCTCGACGTGCAGATACGCCAGGAAGCTCTCGATCGCCGCCGTGAGGCTGCCCGCTGAGCCGGCCGATCTCGCCGAGCCATCGGCAGAATCGCCAGCCACCCTAGCTGCTCCGCGCCGTCCGACGCCAGCCTGCGGCCCGATCAAGCAGCTCCTCCGCACTGGCCCTGGCCGCGGCGCCGCCTTCGGCGCCGGCGAGCATCTGGGCCAGCTCGTCGACACGTTCCGGCCCTTCTACGCGCCGAACCTCGGTCACGGTGCGGCCGTCCCGCTGGACCTTCTCGATGCGGAACTGCGCGTCGGCGTACGCGGCGATCTGGCCCAGGTGCGTGACGCACAGGACCTGGTGGGTCCTCGCCAGCTCCCAGAGCGAACGCCCGACCGGTTCCGCGCTGCGCCCGCCGATGCCGGTGTCGATCTCGTCGAAGACGAGCGTCGGCGTGTGGTCGGCCTCGGCCAGGATCTGCTTGATGGCCAGAGCCACGCGCGACAGCTCGCCGCCGGAAGCGATCCGGGCCAGCGGCCGCGCCGGTTCGCCGGGGTTCGGGGCGATCAGGAAGGCGACCGCATCGATCCCGGTTGCGTCGAAGGCGACACGGCCGCCGCCCAGCTCCACGGCCGGCTCGGCCGGGCCCGCCGCCCGACGGGTGACCGAGACCGCGAACGAGGTCTGGCGGAATCCCAGCCCGCCCAACGCGGCCTCCACCGCGGCGGCCAGAAGACCCGCCGCGGCGCTCCGGCCTTGAGAGAGTCCCTCTCCGGCCCTGCCGACATCGACCAGGAGTCGCTCGGCCTCGGCCTGGCGAGTCTCCCGAGAAGCCTCGAGGGCGCGGAGCCGCTCCGCCTCGGAGGCCGCACGCTCGCCATAGGCAATGACCGCCGCCTCGTTCTCGCCGTACTTGCGCTCCAGCGAGTAGATCAGCGACAGTCGCTCCTCCATCGCGGCGATGGCGGAGAGATCGTGCTCCACGCTTTCGGCCAGGGCACTCGCCTCCGCGGCGGCGTCTTCCAGCTCCGCCGCGAGACCCAGCAGCCGCTCGGCCACTCGAGCGTAACGGTCGTCCACTCGGGCCAGCTCACGGGCTCGTTGAGCGGCCAGGGCCGTCGCCTCCCTGGCGCCACTCCCCTCCCCGGCCAGGGCCTCGTGGATCTCGCCGCTGCCGCGGGCGATGGCCTCGGCGTTCTGGGCGGCCGCCAGTTTCGCTCCGATCTCGGCCGCCTCACCGACCCGCAGCCTCGCGTCGGAAATCTCCCCGGCCTGATGATCCTGCAACTCCAGACGGCGGGCCAGCTCGCGCGGATCGAGCGCCAGCTCGGCCAGGACCGCCTGATTGGCACGCCAGGCCTCGACCGCGTCGGCCATCGCCCCGCGCTCGCGTTCGAGCCGGCCGAAGGCATCGAGCAGCACCCGTTGCCAGCGCTCATCGAGGAGCCGCTGCTGATCGTGCTGGCCGTGGATCTCGACGAGCCGTCCGGCAAGCTCGGCCAGCCGGGCCGCCGTCACGCTCTCGTCGTCGATGCGGGCCGTCGATCGGCCGGCCGCGGAGACCTCGCGGACGCAGATGAGCGGCTCAGGCAGCCTGTCGAACAACGCCTCCACCCTGGCCGAGTCGGACCCGTGGCGCACCAGCGAGGTGTCGGCCCTGGCGCCGACCGCCAGACCCAGCGCGTCGATCAGCAGGCTCTTGCCGGCACCGGTCTCGCCCGTGAGCACGTTCAAGCCCGGCTCGAAGACGATTCGCAAACGCTCGATCAGCGCCAGGTCGCGAACGCTCAGCTCGGCCAGGCGGCCTGCGGCGATCGGCGTGGAGGCGGACTCGGGCTCCGGCGCCACCGCTACCGCGGTCTCGACCTCCGCCGCCTCGGTCATGAGGGCAGCAGCTCGGACTTCTGGCGCAGTAGATCCCAGAACGGCAGCGCGCCGCTCGGCTCGATGAAATGGATCGGCCTTCCCATCTCGCAGACCGATACGACGTCGCCTATCGCGAGGCGGCGATCCTCCCGCCCGTCGACGCTCATCAGGACGTCATGGGCATCGACGATCCGGATACGGACGGTATGACGAGGGCTCACCACGACCGATCGAATCGCGGTCAGGTACCCGGCGATGGGCGTCACCACCAGGTTCCGACTCGTTGGATCCACAATCGGGCCGCCCGCCGAGAACGAATAGCCGGTTGAGCCAGTCGGGCTCGATACCAGCAGACCGTCGGCCGTGAAGGTGGCCAGATGCGACGGTCCGATCGCCACCTCCAGACGGCAAACGCGGGCCAGCGCTCCGCGCGCCACGACGATCTCATTCAGGGCGAAGAAGGTCTCGCCGGCCTCATCGCGGCCGCCCGGATGGATCGTGGCATGAAGGGCCATTCGATCTTCGATTCGGAAGTCGCCCGCGACCAGCTGCGCCAGCACGCCTTCCAGGCCGTGTGTCTCGACCTTGGAGAGGAACCCCACCTTGCCCAGGTTCACACCCAGGAGCGGAACATCCACCTCCGCCACCGCGCGCGCCGCCCGCAAGAAGGTGCCGTCGCCACCCAGGACTACCAGTGCCCCGGTCCCAGGTAGCTCACGCACGAGCCCCTTGAGCTCGCCGGCTGGAACCGCCCAGTGAGAGATCCCACGCTCCCGGCACCAGCCTTGCGCTCGCTCGTTCAGCTCCAGCGCCGCTTCCTTGGTTGGGTTGTAGGCGAAGCCGATGCGATCGACTTTCATGCCCCGGCCAGCTCCCCGAACTTGATCATCCATTCCGGCGGCAGCTCCGCGGGCTGGCCTTCCATGGGGACATATCCGGCCGGAACCTCCAGGTCGAGGAAGAACTCGCGATTGCCCGCCGGTCCCGTGAGAGGCGAGGCAACGGCGTGGCGCAGCGTCAGCCCGATGCCCAGGGCGTAGCGGGCGACGGTCTCGAGTGTCTGGCGGTGGACCTGGGGATCGCGAACCACGCCGTCGCGAACCTGCTTGCGACCGGCCTCGAATTGCGGCTTCACCAGGGCAACGATGTGGCCTCCCATGGGGCCGAAACACGTCGCCACAGGGCGGAGAATCCGATCCAGCGAGATGAAGGAGACGTCGACCACGGCCAGATCCACGGCCGAGGGCAGGACGCCCGGACCCAGCCCACGAGCGTTGGTCCGCTCCATGGATATGACCCGCGGGTCGTGCCGGAGCGCCTCGGCGAGCTGGCCTCGGCCGACGTCCACGGAATACACCCTCGTCGCGTCGCGTTGCAGCAGCAGATCGGTGAAGCCGCCGGTGGACGACCCGACGTCCAGGCAGACGAGCCCGACCGGCTCGAGCCCGAAGGCATCGAGGGCAGCGCGCAGCTTGAGTCCGCCCCGCGAGACGAAAGGCGGCGGAGCCTCGACCTCCAGGGCGATCTTGGTCTCCACCAGATCGCCGGGCTTGCGATCCGTCCTGGACGTGGGGCCCTCACCGACGCGAACGTGGCCGGCCAGAATGAGCGCCTGGGCACGCGACCGGGTCTCGGTCAGACCGCGCTCAACGAGCAACTGGTCGAGGCGCTGACGGGTTGGGCGATCTGCTGCAGGACTCATACGTCAATCGTGGCACAGAGTGATCATCTCCCGCTGCGTGTTGCGTCACCGATCGGCGAGCTGCGGGCTTTCGGGCTCATTTCGAGCGTGATCCCGTGCCTCCGGGCGAGGCCAGGGCGGCGGCAGCGTCAGGTGCCGCGTGGAGCCGTTCGAGCGTCTCGCGGATCTGAGTCGCGATGCCGGCGCCGTCCAGACGGAGGAGCCGCCGAAGCTGCTCGACCGACCCGTGCTCTACGAAGAGCTCGGCCGGGATGCCGATTATCCGGACGGCGACGTCCCGATACGCCGCGTCTCCGATTCGGGCCTCCTCGATCAGCTCAAGCACGCCGCCGCCGAAGCCACCGGTCACAACGCTCTCCTCGAGGGTGACCAGCAGGGTCTTGCCGCGGGCGGCGTCCAGAATCAACCGGCGATCGAGGGGCTTGGCGAAGCGGGCGTTGATGAGCCCGACGGACCAGCCGTCCGCCTCGAGCAGATCGGCGGCCTGGCGTCCGCGTTCGACTATCGGACCAAAGCCGACGATCAGGATCTGTCGACCTTCGCGCAGCGCTTCGCCGACTCCGACCGGCAGCACTACCGGGTCTCGGACCGGGACGCCAAAGCCGGGGTCGCGTGGATAGTGGAGCGCGAATGGATGGTCCTGGGCAAAGGCGGTTCGTACGAGAGAGCGAAGCTCCTGCTCGTCCTTGGGGCTGGCGATAACCATTCCCGGGAGCTGCCGCTGGCTCGGGAGCGTGAACATGCCCTGGTGGCTCGTGCCGTCCTCGCCGACGAGTCCCGCCCGATCTACCGCGATGACCACAGGCAGGTCGTTCTGACAGACGTCGTGCACCTCCTGATCGAAGGCGCGCTGCAGGAAGGTCGAGTACAGGGCGACGACCGGTCGCTCACCGGCCAGAGCCATCCCGGCGGAGAGAGCTACCGCGTGCTGCTCGGCGATGCCGACGTCTATGAACCTATCGGGGAACTCAGCCTGGAAGAGGTGGAGTCCCGTGCCCGTGGGCATCCCGGCCGTGACGGCCACGATCCGCCGATCGACCCGGGCCAGCTCGATCAACTCCTGCGCGAAATGGTACGTGTAGTTGGACGGTCGCTTGGCGGCGGCGGCGCGGGCGGCGTCGGACGGTGTGCCCATGTCTGCCGTTCCGCCCGGTCGGCTGCCGTTGCCATTACCGTTCCCGTTGGCGGAGGGCTCGACCGGACCCTCGTCGAGACCGTCCGGAGGCGGGAAGATGCTCTCCTTGCGCGCCAGAGCGGCGCCCGTGAGCGCCGGTTGGGCGGCCGCAGTCCCGGACTCCGCCGTCGGCCGGGCGTCGGCGAGGCCCGGCATCGGTGGCAACGCGGCGCCGTGGAAGGCGATCTGGTCCCGCTCGGCGGGTCGGTAGCCGCGGCCCTTTCGCGTGCGGACGTGGACCAGGACGGGACCCGGAACCTCGAGAGCGGCCCGGAAGATGTGCTCGAGGCCGCGCCTGTTGTGGCCGGGGATCACGCCCAGATAGGTGATGCCCAGGTCCTCGAATAGCTGGCCGGGTTGGGCGAAGTTGACCACCATGCGGCGGATTCGGCGCGACAGCTTGAGTGCCTGTGGACCCACCACCGGCAACGACTCGACGACTCGGTCGTAAGCCGTCTTGCTCTGCTTCCAGGCGCTCGAGAGCTTGAGCGTCGAGAAGTACTGGCTGAAGGCGCCGACCGTCGGGCTGATCGACATGGCGTTGTCGTTGAGTACGATCAGGAGCTGGGTCTGGCGGTGGCCGATGTCGTTAAGCGCTTCCAAGGATAGGCCGCTGATGAGCGCGGCGTCGCCGACGACAACCGCGATCCGCTCCATCGAATGGCGCATGTCGCGAGCGGTCGCCAGACCCTGCGCGATCGATAGCCCGGTCCCTGCATGGCCGCCGTCGAAGACGTCGTGCTCCGACTCCTCACGTCGCGGGAACCCACCGATGCCGCCAAGCTGGCGCAGCGTTCCGAAGCGCGAGTAGCGCCCGGTCAGCAGCTTGTGGACGTAGGCCTGATGACCCGTGTCCCAGACGATCCTGTCCCGCGGCGACTCCAGCACGCGGTGGAGCGCCAGCGTCAACTCGACAACGCCGAGCGAGGAGCCGAGATGACCGCCCGTCTTGGCGACGGTCGAGATGATGCACTGGCGGATCTCCGCTGCCAGCGCATCGAGCTGGTGGTCGGTCAGACCACGAAGGTCGCTCGGGCCCTGCAGCCTAGGCAGGATTGCCAAGTTTGCTTGCTCCTCGGCGGATCCCCCGACCCGCACGCTGCTTTTCGAGTTCTACCTATTCGTCGACAGGCCGCCCTGTCTGCCGGGCAGTCTAGCGCTCCTGCGACGGGACGCTCGCCGGACGGTGGACGGCTCCATTCGGTGAGCCGCGACTTCGCTACTCCTGATCGCCCGCATCGGCGGCGCGGATCTCGGCGGCCTCGAGGGCACCTGAGGAACGCTCCAGGAGCTTCTGAACTCGCAGTTCGGCTTCGCCGAGCAGGGCTGCGCAGCGTTCGTGAAGGGCAACGCCGCGTTCGTAGAGGGCGATCGAGCGCTCGAGCTGGAGGCCGCCCTGCTCGAGTTCGGCGACGGTCCGCTGCAGCTCCAGTAGCGCTTCGTCGAACGAGAGCGCGGAGACGTCGACCGCGGCCTCCGGGCTCGCCAGGTCACTCACCGCGGTTCTCCTCCCGGCCGCTACGGCCGTCTGTTGCTCCATTCCCCGCCGCCAAGGGCGCGGAGCCGGGTGTCTCCGGCCCGACGCTTGCGGCGGCAGTGGCGCGGGCCTCGATCGCCCGATCCAGTCGTACGCCGACGAGCATACCAAGGCGGGCCGAGGCAACGAAGAGCATCGCCGCGAGCACGACGAAGCCGACGGCGAGCGCGACGACTCCGATCACGGTCGCGAGCCTCTGGCAGCGTCCTCTTCGACACGGGCGGCCAGCTCGCCGCGGGCAACGGTGATGGCCAGCAGCTGACCGGTCGGGGCATCACCGGGGACGCGGACCACGGCACCGTCGGTCTGCCGCCGAACGATGGCGTAGCCGCGATCCAGCGTGGCCTGCGGTCCAAGTGCCGCCAGCGCCCCCGCGTTTCGCTCCAGCGCCGCCCGCGCCGCGGCCAGTCGAGCCTCGGCGGTGGGAGCCAGGCGCGCCGACAGCCCTGCCTCCATCGATCGACGCCGGCCCACCTCGTCGCGCAGGCAGCGAGTGGCGCGGTCGAGCAGATAGCCGGCTCGTTCGCGGGCCTGCGCGAGTTGGGCGGCCGGCCGCAGCCGGTCGAGGGCTCGGGCTTCGGCGACCAGCTCGGATCGGGCCGCGACGACGGCGGCGACCGCCCGTCCGCGGCCGCGGCGGGCCAGCTCGGCCAGCCCGGCCGCCACTTCCAGGCGATCGGGCACGACCAGCTCCGCGGCGGCGGACGGCGTCGGCGCCCTGACATCCGCGGCGAAGTCGGCCAGGGTGACGTCCACCTCGTGGCCCACGCCACAAACCACCGGCACCGGGTGAGCCACGACCGCCCTGACGACCCGCTCATCGTTGAACGACCACAGGTCCTCGAGCGAGCCGCCGCCCCGGGCCAGGATGACGACCGCGGGAGCCTCCTCCGGCCGCCCCTCCGCGCGACAGGCCTCGCCCCAGCGGGCCAGGCGATCGAGCGCGGTAGCGACGCTGGCGGCCGACCCTTCGCCCTGAACCTGGCAAGGCGAGAGAACCAGCCGCGCCAGCGGCCAGCGCCGGCCGATGACCTGGCAGATGTCGTGCCAGACCGCGCCGGTCGCGCTGGTGGCCACGCCGATCACCGCCGGCCGGTACGGCAGCGGTCGCTTCCGAGCCGAGTCGAAGAGCCCTTCCGCGGCCAGCCGGGCCTTGAGCGCCTCGAACTTCAACGCCAGGTCGCCGAAGCCCGCCGGCTGGACCGTCGCGACGTAGAGCTGATAGACGCCCTGGGCCTCGAAGATGTCGACCCGGCCGTGGACCACGACCCGCAGGCCGGTCCGGGCCTCGAAGGGCGACGCCAGGCGATCGTCGCGGAAGAAGACGCAGGCCAGCTGGCTGCGTTCGTCCTTGAGCGTGAAGTAGCAATGACCGGCCGACGATACCGTGACCCGCCCCACCTCGCCCTCTACCCACACGTCGCGCAGACCCGCCTCGGCGCGCACGGCATCGCGGACGGCGCGAGTGACCTCGCTGACGCCGAGGATTCGGAGCGCGAACTCGGGCGCCGTGGAAGCGGGCGTCGCTGCTGCCGGCTCGATCGGATCGGACTCAGACGCCGCCGGTGCCGGCGGCGGCGAGGTTGGAGCCGCCACCGACTCCGTTCCGTCGATTGCATCCCAGGCCGGCAGCGCCCAATCAGGTGGATCGGCTTTGCGGGTGCGTCGCGCTTCGTGGCTGGGCGCCGCCTCCCCGCCGGCGACCGGTCCCGGCTCCGGCGCAGACTCTTCGCCCCAGAGCGAATCGCTGTCGGGCGGCCCCGTTCGACTCACCGCGAGTTGCTCATGGCCGCCCACCGCTCCACGGCTACTGGACCCCGATCACAGCCGGGTCTGGTACTCGCCCGTTCGGGTATCAACCCGGATGACGTCACCTTCGCCCACGAAGATCGGGACCTGGACCGTGAGGCCGGTCTCGAGCTTGGCGGCCTTGCGCGCGCCGGTCTGGGTATCGCCGGCGAAGCCCGGCTCCGTCTCGACGACCTTCAGATCGACCGTCACCGGCAGCTCGACGCCGATCGTCTCGCCCTGGTAGCTGGTCCGATCCAGGAGCATGTTCTCCTTGAGGTAGTTGACCGCGTCGGCGAGCTGCTCGGATCTGAGGCTGAACTGGTCGTAGCTCTCGGTCTCCATGAAGTGAAAGTCGTCGCCGTCCTGGTAGAGGAACTGGATCTGACGATGGTCCAGCTGGACGCGCGGCCACCTGTCGCCGGCCTGGAAGGAGCGCTCGACCGTCGCTCCGCGCTTGACGTTGCGGAGCTTGATGCGGACCTGGGCCGAGCCTCGTCCGATCTTGAGGTGGTGGTAGTCGAGGATCTGCCACAGGTCGCCGTCGAGCTCGATGACCACGCCCTTGTGCAGGTCGCTTGTTGAAATCATGGTGGCG
>Ga0182017_10000448_pt1 | contig 32520 bp, 30 predicted proteins | sample 712E3DmetaG_FD_120492 | JGI IMG/M metagenome (GOLD analysis project Ga0182017, IMG submission 120492) | Permafrost microbial communities from Stordalen Mire, Sweden - 712E3D metaG | ecosystem: Environmental > Terrestrial > Soil > Wetlands > Permafrost | place: Sweden: Stordalen | collected... | reverse complement strand
GCGGCGACGTCTGGATGCCTCCCTCGCTCAGCTGAGTGCGCCGAGCATCCTCGTTCTCACCGCGTACCCAGCGCGAGCGCTCCGTCGCCTCCCTGAGTGGGGCGCGAGCACCTGAATGTTTGCAACTCAATGGCACGCTACAACCACAGACAGAAAGTAGAACTTTCCCCCACCGATCAAACGGCTCGGTGAGCACACAGTACAGGAGTCACAGAGAATATGCAAGGGGTCCAGCCTTGAATCGCGGCGCTTTGTGTTACGCGGCCATGTGATCAACACCGGGCGCCAGACCCACATCACTAATGGGCAATGCAGGACCGTACGTGTACCGCATCACTTTACGTGCAACGCTGCGGTACCCCTTGTGTAGTCACGGCAGGATCGGCAGTTCTTGATGAAGAACATGTTCTCGTCTGTACATCGTCCGCCACACGTGTGCTGGTAGAGACGACCAGCCTCTCTTGATATGCAAGGTGATGTGCAAGACGCTTGCTTACGTTCGTCACGGCGAGGCCTCCGGAGGTCAGATAGGTTGGTCCCTGATCGAGTCACTCATCACTCGTCATGCCGGGCACTGGACGTTCTGTTGTGAACATGACATTGTCGAAGCGAGGCGACTATGTGCTTCGCTCGGCGATCTCGCTCGCCAGGGCCTTCGAGGAGGGGGTACCACGGAAGATCCGCGAGGTGGTCGACGAGACGGAGGTGCCGCAGACGTTTGCCTCCCAGATCCTCGCCGACCTGGTGCAAGCGGTCGACGCCTGTTCCAGGGCCGGGCGCAACGGCGGCTGCCGGCTCGCGCGGGCACTGAAGGACGTGAGCGTGTGCGAGGTCGTCGAGCCAGCCGAGGGCCCGCGTCACGCTAAGCGCTGCGCCCTTGGTGAGGGACGCTGTCGCTGGGAGTCGGTATGCCCCCTGCATGAGACCTGGTCGGAGGCGAGAGCCATGCTGCGCCAAGTGCCGGCGACGACCACACTGGCCGAGGTCGCAGCTCGAGATCACTCGATCGAGATGGGGATTTACCCGATTCCGGTCGACTCGCACCGCATGGGTCCGGCTGCCGTCGCCGTCGCAGACACCGTCCACGTCGAGCTGGAGGAGACCGTGGCGCACACTCGGCTCTCGCGTTCGGCGCACCTGCTCGGCCCCATCATCGACACAGCCGCCAGCGAGGCCATCCGTTCCGAGCGGAGGACCGCCGGTTTCAGGGTTCAGCAAGACGAACGTCGCCCACCGTCCGGCAATGCGGACCGGGCTGACGGGTCTTGCAGCGAGGTCTCCCTCCTTCCTGCCATATCGCCGATACCGGACGAGCAGGGCGCCCGATACGCGCCGAGCTGGAAGCTCTCGGCCCAGGCTGGCCACTTCGTCCTCGATGCCAACCTGAAGATTGCCGCCGTCGACGCCGAGCACAGCGAGCTGCGGCTCGAGGGCACCTGGAGGCAGGTCCCTGCAATGTCGCCCGTCGGGCTGAAGGCCCCCAGCTCGACCGTCTGGCCCGTAGCACGGTGCGCTCCTTCCTTCGCCGGTTGGCTGGGATGCTCGAGTCGGCCTCGGAGGAGCCCGTTACCAGCGCTAGCCGGACGAAGGGCTGACCTCCACCACGGGTGCGTACCCTGTAACAGCGCCTGCAAACTGCAGACGTCTACGACCCTCGGTCACTTCCGCGTTGGATAGGCGCACAGAACAACGTGGGAGTGAGGGTAATCAGCTCAGCCCGACGGGCACGTAATCGGCCGTTTCGGGGCGGACTGGGCCCTGGCCCTGTTCGCGGCTCCGGCCCTGGACCTGGCGGCGGCGGCGGATTTACTGCTAAGTTACTGGATCACCACATGATTCCGATGGCAAAGGACGGACATGCCAGAACGGCCGCTGACTCTGCCGCAGGTCGCAGACAAGCTCGGTGTGCACTACATGACCGCCTACCGCTACGTCCGCACGGGCCGGCTCCCCGCTAGGCGCGTCGGGGGCACCTGGCGGGTCGATCCGGGTGACCTCACGCTCGTGCGACGCTCCAAACATGGGTCCCGGTCACCCCGGGCGACCGGCAGAGCACCGTCTCCGACGCGCCTTGAGGCACGGCTCGTCGCCGGCGACGAGGCCGGCGCATGGGACGTCCTCGAGGCCTCACTCGCGTCGGGCATGGAACCAGAGGGCGTGCTCTTGGAGCTCGTCGGGCCTGCGCTGCGCTCCATCGGAACGCTGTGGGAGCACGACAAGCTCTCGGTCGCGGATGAGCACCGGGCAAGCACTGTCGCCGCGCGGCTGATCAGCAGGCTCGGTGCTCGCTTCGCTCGCCGCGGGCAGAAACGGGGAACGGTGATCGTCGCCGCCGCGCCCGGCGAGCGGCACGGGTTGCCCGTCGCCATCGCTGCCAATCTGCTGCGGTGGCGGGGATTCGACGTGGTCGAGCTTGGGGCGGACACTCCCGCTGACTCGCTCGCGCAGGCAGCAGCATGCGAGCCCGACCTCGTGGCAGTTGGGATCGCATGCACCATGGGGAGCTCTTCCCAAGCGGCGCGACGGGCGATCGCCGCCGTGCGCCGGTCCGCACCGCAGGTGCCCGTCCTCCTCGGCGGGGCCGCAATCGTCGATGCCGCTCACGCCCGCCGCCTGGGCGCCGACGTGTTCACCGGTGGGCGTGCCGACGAGGTCGTGCGCGCGGTCGAGGCCGTCGTCGCTGACAAGCCCCGAGGATCGCGCCGCCGACAGGATTAGTCAGGTGGCCCGGGCAGTCAGGCGATCCGGGCGCCTAGTCGGCCGCGCCAGGACGGCTTGGCCAGCAGGACCTGCACGTCGCTCACGTGGCGCTCCAGGAACGCCGCCTCACAGTATGCGAGGTACAAGGTCCAGAGCCGGCGAAACTCAATGCCCATCTCGAGGCGTCGGATCTCGCGCTCGTGCGAATCCAGGTTCGCCCTCCAACGCCTCAGCGTCTCGGCGTAGTGGCGGCCGATGTCCTCGAGGTCGACGATCCGCAGATCCGTCGACCGCGCGAGCGAAGCGGTGAGCGACGCCACCGACGGTAGGCAACCACCAGGAAACACCATGCGCCGGATGAAGTCCTGATGTCGCTTGGCCCGCTCGAAACTGCGATCGTCGATGACAATGGCCTGAACTGCCGCCAGCCCGTCGTCGGCGAGCAACGCAGCGCACGTGGCCAGGAACTCGTCGTGACGCCGCCAGTCGACGGCTTCGATCATCTCGACGGACACCAGCTTGTCGAACCGGCCACGCAAGTCGCGCCAGTCCTCACCGAGCACCGTCACGCGCTCGGTGAGGCCGGCTTGCGCGACCCGTTGTTCGACGTAGGCGCGTTGGGCCTCGGAGACCGTCGTGGTGGTCACCCGAGTTCCGTAGCGCACTGCCGCATGGATGGCGAACCCGCCCCATCCCGAACCGATCTCTACAAGGTGATCGTCGGGTCGCAGGTCAAGTTTCGAGCAGATCCGGTCCATCTTGGCCACCTGCGCGTCTCGCAGGCTCGCTTCTGGACGCTCGAACAGCCCACAGGAGTAGGTCATCGTGTCGTCGAGCATCAGCTCGAAAAACTCGTTCGACACGTCGTAGTGCGCCCGCACGTTGCTCTTGTCATCGGCTCGGCTCGGCGCGGCCAACCGCGCCGGAATGTCGAGCACGTCGGCGACAGCCTGCCCGAGGCGGTCCATCCAGGTGAGCAGCGGCCTCATGCGACAAAACAGCGCCTGCAAGAAGGCTGTCAGGTCGTCCGCATCCCACCAGCCGGCGACGTAGGAGGCGCCGAGGCCGACTGATCCAGAGCGCAGCAGTGCCTCATAGGCGCGGGGATCATGCACGTTCACGCGCGCCACAAGGTCCCCGGTGCCCAGCCGATGCGTCCGGCCGGCTTCGACAACCTCGATCGCGCCCCCGTCGCCGCGCGCCCCGACTGCGAGAGTGATGCGCCGCGCTGTCGACTCGAACCCGGTCCAGACCCGGCGTGGCGCGGCATGGCGGAGCAGCCCAGCGCCGTCCGCCACGGCCGGGCGTTCCTCTCCCGCAGCTCCGAGCCCGAGGCCGCCGGTCAGCATCGCGCGCGTCGAACCGCTGAAGGCCGGAGCGACCGTCGCGCCGGGTGCGTGTAGAAGGGCGCCTCCCGCAGACCTAGGCGGGCCGCCTGGGCGTAGATCCCCGCGTGAGGTTGCTGGGCGGCAACGGCCGCACGATCGAGCACGGGATGGGCATAATCGATGCGGGCAAGGACCAGTTCGGGGTCAATGGCATCGTCACGGTTCAAGGTCACAAGCACCGGCGTCCTAGACGAGATGGTCTGGAGCTGGTTCAGATGGTAGGTCAGCGTCGCCTGACCGGTGTCGGTCTGCAGGCGGTGGTGGTTCCAGCTGGCCCACGCTCGCCGGTTGCGCGGCAGCAAACCGACGTGGGTATGGAGAGTGGCCCGGTTCGGTTGGTAAGTGATCGCGCTCAGGATCTGGCGCTTCAACCGGTCGGGGTCCGACGGCGTAGCCGGCGCCTGGGCCCGGCGTCTTGGCCGCTCAGGCGTCGCGAGCTACGCCATGCACCCGGGCTGGGTGAACACTCCGGGCCTGCAGGCTGGACTCCCCCGGTTCGAAGCGTTCTGGCGGCCGTTGCTTCGCACCGCCGCTGAAGGTGCGGACACCGTCGTCTGGCTGGCCGCCGGCGGTCCCGCCTCCGAGGCGCGTGCCCTCGGGGTGCCGACGCCCGTTTCGGGGTTCTTTCACGACCGGCGGAGACGGCGCGACCACCGCTTCCCCGTCACCCGGCCGACGCTCCCAGGCGACGACGACGCGCTGCTGGGGTGGTGCGCGACTCGCACCGGGATCGTGATGCCTCTCGCGGCGGGCGGGCTCGACTGAGGCCGCTGGCGCCGGCTGGGCGCAGCCAGTTCTTACGGCTCGCGGCACTCCGGGCAGAGGCCGAGCAGGTCGAGCTCGTGCTCGGTGACCTGGTAGCCCTGCTCTTCTGCCACCGCCCTGGCCGCCTCGCCAAGTGCACGTTCCAACTTCGGTGAGGGGTGGACGTCCTCCACCTTCCCACAGCTCGCACAGACAAAGTGGTGGTGGTGCCCCGAGAGCTCCTCGGCCAGCTCGAACCGGCCGTGGTCGTCGGCACCCACAACCCTGCGAACGACACCGACGTCGATGAGGGCGGTCATGTTCCGATAAGCACTGCTCTGGGGGAGCTCAGGGGCTGACGCGAGGATCTCGGGGATGGTCAGCGGGCGGCCGGCCGCCGCCAATGTCTCGACCAGGACCCTGCGCAGGTGGGTGTACCGCTGATCCACCGTGGCCAGCCGGAGGCTGACGGCTTCATGGACAGAACGCGCGAGCACCACGGCCGCAGACACTAGGTCGGCTCCGTGTTCATCCCGGTGGCCGTCGTGAACCGCATGGGTCCCGTCGCCGGTTGCCGGGCCCTTTCCACTCGCCCGGCACCGGACCGACGCCAAGCGGCCCAACCGCGACCCGTGACGAAGAACACCGCGCCGAGGACCCCGACGAAGAATCCAACGGGCCAATCGGTCTCGTACGACGCCGCAATGGCGATCCAGACGATGGCCACCGAGATGCCGACCGAAAGGCCCAACGCCCCCAGCGGCTTGTCGGTGAACGATCGGGCCGCCCCCGGAGCACCGACCATCAGGCTGAACATCAACAAGGCTCCGACGACAGGCACCGACATGGTAGTGACCAGCGCCACGACCACCAGGAAGTACATCTCCATCCGGTGGCTTCGCACTCCGCGCGCTTCTGCCGCCTCCGGCATCACCGAGGACAGAAGAAGCGGGCGGTACAGGATCACCACGGCGGAGATGCACACCACACCGAGCACGGCGGTCGCGAGCACCTGGTTGGTGCTGACCCCGAGCACCTCACCGAAGAGCAAAGCGTAGATCGCAGACGCATATTCCTCGCTCCAGCTGAGGAACAATGCTCCGAGTCCCAGCATGAACACGAGCGCGAGCGCCGTCACCGCGTCGTGGCGACCACGCTTGCCGAGCATGCCGATGGCAAGCGCACTGACCACGGCAAAGGTTCCGAGCCCTGCGAAGGTGCTGATCCCGATGAGGGAGGCACCCGCAGCGCCGGCGAAGCCGGCTTGGGGAACCGCGTGAGCCACGAACGCCGAGCCCCGCAGCACCGTGAAGAATCCGACGACACCCGCGACAACGGCGACCATGGTCGCGACGACCCATGCGTGGACCATGAAACCGGCGAACATCAACGTGCTCCCAGCCCCGCGGGTCCTGTGCGATCGCTGTCGCCGGGCAAGCCCACCCGGTCCTCTCGACGCGCGACCGCGTGCGCGGATTGCCTTCTCGCCTTTCGCCGACTTGCAAGATCTGCCAGGAGATATACGACGAACACCAACGCCACCACGAAGAAGCTCACCGGCCAGCCTCGTCGTGCCGGAGGCCAGTAGTAGCTGTCGTAGGCGAGCAGGATGCCCAGCCACGTCACTGCCACAGCGATGAGAGCGGCCCAGGTGATCGCCAGACCCGGTCGCTTCGTGAGCCGCAGCGCAGCTGCGGCAGGGCCGATCAACACGGCGGTGCTCAAGACCGCACCGATGGTCACGCAGGAAAGCGACACGGCGACCGCCAGGGCAAGCAGGTACAGGATGCCGACCGTGCGCACTGGCACACCTCGTGCATGGGCAATGTCCGGGCTCACCGCGCTCAACAGCAGCGGGCGATAGAGCAGTGCGACAACAGCGAGAGCCGACAGGCTCAACAACACGAAGACCGGGATCATCGACGCACGGATCACGAACATGGAGCCGAACAAGATCGTGATGGTCGCGCCTGTCGTGTTGCTCCGGGTCGTGCCCAGATACAGGAACAAGGCGGCGATCCCGAGGCCCGCACCAAGCACGATGCCGGTCGCCATGTCCCTTTGGCGCGGTCGTCGGGCTTCGAACAGCTCCATGGCCCCGGCTCCGACGAGCGCAAAGGCGACGAAGCCCCAGAGTGGGTTGGCCCCCACGAGAAAGGCGCCCGATCCGCCCGTGGTGCCCAGGTCTCCCAGGGAGTGGCCGGCAAAGGACTGGCCGCGGATGACGGTGAACACGCCGACGACTGCGGACACGAGCGAGACCACACCACCCACGACCACCGCCACGCGAACCGGCTCGCTCGTGAAGAGCCCGGGCTCGAAGATGCCGTTGAGGATCGCGCTCACACCCGTCACCCCAGCCCGCGAGGAGGAAGGGCATGCTGCTCCCGCTCGAGCTCGAGATGGTGCCCCTCGTCCTTGCCTGCCACCACCAGGATGCGGTCCTGGAGATGGAGCACGTCGACGTGATGGCCGTACAACGCGCTCAAGACGTCCTCGCGGACAACCTCCTCGGTAGATCCGCTGGCTGCCCGGCCGGAGGCGACGTAGACGACGCGGTCCATCACCGGCAGCAGCGGGTTCATCTCGTGTGCGGAGATGAGAACCGCAATCTGTTGCTCCCTTGCGATCCTTGCCAGGAGTCCCACGACCTCCTGCTCGCTGCGGATGTCGAGGCTCGCGAGCGGCTCGTCCAAGAGCAGGAGCCTCGGCTGGCTGATCAGCGCGTGCGCGATCAAGCTCCGCTGCAGTTCCCCTCCCGAAAGCTTGCCTACCCGGGTGTCAGCGAAGGCTTGGGCGTCGACGGCTTCGAGCATGTCGTCAACCAGGCGGCGTCGGCCACGCGAAGGCAGGGGGATGCCGAACCGGTCGCCGTCGATCCCGAGGGCCACCAGGTCGCGTGCCCGCAAGGGGACATCCGGGTCGAGCCCGATGCTTTGCGGGACGTAGCCAATGAGCCGATTGCGATGCGGACGAGGGTGACCTGCGAAGAGAACCCTGCCGGACGACGGCGTCTCCAGTCCCAGGATCACCCGGAAGATGGTCGTCTTGCCGGCGCCGTTGGACCCGATCAGGCCCGTGAGCTCCCCGGCGCGAAGGCTGAAGCCGACATCGTGAAGTATCTCTCTGCCGGAGAGCCACAGCGACACCCCCTCGAGGCGAAGGACCTCGGGGCGAGCGTCGAAGCGATCCGGGCTCGTCACAACCGCCCCGTCGAGACCTTGGAGGCCACGGCCTTCTCGAGTGCTTGAACCTCGGCCAGCATCCAGGTCTGGTAGTCGTAACCGGGTGTCGGCATCGTCTCGTAGACGCACACGACCGGTATCCCGCTGGCCTTGGCGAGACCGAGGAACGACTGCGTGATCGAGTCGGTTACCTGCTCGTTGTACAGGAAGACCTTGACCTTGTGCTCGGTGAACAGCCTGTCTTGGAGTGTGATGTCCTCGGGCGGCGGATCCACTCCGTTCATGATGTCCGCCTGCAGCGCGAAGGGGGTCTCGTTGTCGGTTCCGGCGGCCTCGAGCATGTAGTCGGCAACCGGTTCGGTGCTGGCCACCGGGGTGCGCGGATAGCGGGCCTTGAAATTGGAGATCGCCTGAAGCCAAGGGGTCAGGGAACGGTCGAACTCCGCCAGGTTCTCCCGGAAATAGGCGGCGTGTGCGGGATCGAGACCGGACAAGTCGCCGGTGATCGCCGTCCCCACGGCCGGCATCGTTCTCGGGCTGTACCACAGGTGCGGGTTCGGCGTGCCGCTCGGCAGCCCGAGCGTCCGTTGGACGTCAATGACCTTCCGCTTCGGGTCCGGCGACGCGGCCTCGATCGTGTTCATGAAGGTGTCGTAGTCGGCGCCGTTCTGGACGATCAGCTGAGCGGCACTTACGACCGCGGCCACCGACGGGCTCGCTTCGAAGGAATGGGGATCGGTGTTGGGGTTGGTCAGGACGGCGGTCACCTCGACGTACCTGCCGCCGATCTGCGCGATCACGTTCGCGTACTGGCTTTCCGCGCCCACCGCCACCACAACGCCGCGGCTTTGAGTGCTCGGCGTCGCCGAGCACGCACAACCGAGCAACGTCACGCAAGCGCAGAGGCCGACGACCTTCGCCCGGTTGCGAGCTCGCAGGAGCCGAGGACTCATTCTCGTGTGACACCTCGCGTGAAGGGCGGCCTGCTCATGCCCGCCATGAAGGGAATGATAATCACTCTTATTACGGTCGGTCAACCGGGAGGCCGTTCCGCAGGATCGGGCGATCGAGAGCCGATTCGCCGGCCTCTGCCGGCGCCTTGAACCGGCGCGGCGAGCCTCGGCGATAGGTTCTCCGTCTTGCCAGATAGATCTCGGAGGTTCCCGCCATGCCTGCAGTCACAATCGACGACGCCAACGAGCTGCCGCACATCTCCAAGCCCGCCGCAACCGCGATCCAACGACCGGTGCGATCGGTCACCACCGCACCGCGGGGGCTCGAGGGCGAGGGCTTCCCGGTGCGGAGGGCGTTCGCCGGCGTCGACATGGCCGAGTTGGACCCGTTCGTCCATCTCGATCAGATGGGTGAGGTCAACTACGGGCCGGGCGAGCCCAAAGGAACGCCTTGGCATCCTCACCGCGGCTTCGAGACCGTCACCTACATGATGGACGGCGTCATCCAGCACGCCGACTCGACAGGGGGCGGTGGAGTCATCCGCGATGGCGGCACCCAGTGGATGACCGCCGGCAAGGGGATCCTCCACATCGAGACCCCGCCCCACGACCTCGTCGCCACCGGGGGCTGGTTCCACGGTCTGCAGCTGTGGGTCAACCTCCCGCGCGCCAAGAAATGGATCGATCCCCAGTACCAGGACCTCGAAGGCACCGCGGTCAGGCTGTTGTCCTCCCACGACGGCGATGGCCTGCTGCGTGTCATCGCCGGAGAGGTAGACGGCCGGACCGGCCCGGGCTCGACGCACACTCCCATGACGATGGTGCACGCCAGCCTCGCTCCGGGCGCTCAGCTCGTCATGCCATGGCCCCAGAATTTCAACGCGCTCGTGTACGTGCTTGGCGGCCAAGGCGCCGTCGGAACCGAGCGCCGGCCGGTCGAGTCCGGCCAACTCACGGTCTTCGGGGAAGGAGATGCCCTGACCGTCGAGGCCTCCACGCAGCAGGACTCCCGCACCACGACTCTCGAGCTGCTCTTTCTCGGAGGCGTGCCGATCCGTGAGCCGGTCGCCTGGTACGGGCCCTTCGTCATGAACACCAGGAGCGAGATCCAACAGGCCTTCGAGGACTTCGAAGCCGGCCGCCTGGGCACGGTCCCGGCGTCTCACCCGCTCGCCGAGAGCGACGAGGTCTCCGAGCAGATCGATTCGGCACTGGACTGACGCCGGGCGAAACCGGCCGCGGCACAAGTCGCTAGAGTCCCGGTCAGGCGCGATGAAGCCCGCTCCTCGAACTGTCGGAGGTCTCTTCGACTGATGGCTTCTACCAGCTACGACCGACGCTGGTAGGGCCTGCGCATACCCCTGTCAGCCTGATCAGGGGTATGCATGAATTCCTATTACGTCTTTGCCATCTGGCTCGCCATGGCGCTGCTGGCGTCGGTGATCAGCATCAAGCTCGGGCTCTCGGTCGCGCTCGTCGAGATCCTCGTCGGTGCCGTGCTCGGCAACATTCCAGGCCTCAAGGAACATATCCAGCAGACCGACATCACCACCTTCCTTGCCGGTGCCGGGTCCCTCATGCTGACCTTCCTCGCAGGAGCTGAGATCGATCCGGTCTCCTTGAGAAGACATTGGAAGGCAAGCTTGGTGATCGGCATCGTGTCGTTCCTGCTGCCGTTCCTGGGGGCCTTCGGGTTCTGCAAGCTCGTCCTCGACTGGCCCCTGCACGGGGCGGAGATCGGCGGCGTTGCATTGAGCACGACGTCGGTCGCCGTCGTGTACGCCGTCATGATCGAAACGGGCCTGAACCGCCAGGATCTCGGCAAACTCATCTTGGCGGCCTGCTTTGTGACCGATCTCGGCACCGTTCTCGCTCTCGGCGGGTTGTTCGCCACCTACGGCTGGCTGCTTCTCGTCTTCGTGGCGGTGACCATCGCCACGCTGCTGGTCCTCCCGAGGGCAACGCGCTTTGTGATCGACCGCTTCGGCCACCGTGTGAGTGAGCCCGAGGTGAAGTTCCTCCTTGTGGTGCTCTTCGCTCTCGGAGGCCTCGCGGCCGCGGCCGGCAGCGAAGCGGTGCTGCCGGCCTATGTGGCCGGCCTGGTCGTCGCCGGTGTGTTCATGAACGACCGGGTGCTCGTGGACAGGATCCGGTCCATCGCCTTCGCTCTGCTGACACCGTTCTTCTTCCTGCACGCCGGGCTCCTCATCTCGGCGCCGGCGCTCGTGTCGGGAGCGGGGGTCATCGCGCTGCTGTTCGGCGTGAAGATCGTGACCAAGCTGCTCGGTGTCTGGCCGGCCGCATCGGCGCTTGGGATCCCGGCGAGCGAGCGCACATACATGACACTGCTCATGGCGACGGGCCTCACCTTCGGATCGATCTCGGCGCTGTTCGGGCTGACGCACCATCTCGTCGACAAGACCCAGTACACCGAGCTCGTGACGGTCGTGCTCCTCTCTGCGCTCGTACCGACACTCATCGCCCAGCAGCTCTTCCAGCCCAGACTGCCGGCCGAGCGAGACGAGCTCGAGGCGCTCGGAGAAGAGGACCTGTCGCTGCGCCCACCCCGATGACCCGGTCGCCACGACAGGCCGTCTGGCGACGCCCGCCTCGACTCGGACCGGACCTCGGGATCGTTCGCACAGTGTTCGACGTCTCGAATATGGGACCTTCGGCTCTATGGCACGACCGCCGGTCGCCGTAGCGTGAGGTGATGGTCCTGGGCGCACCGGGTGCTCAGGGACACTCCCTCACCGGTGTCCCTAAGATGCCCGATGCGCCGGGACCGCCCTGACTGCTTGGGTTCGGGAGGCCTCATCGGCCCAGTTCGTACAGGGCCTTGACGTCAGGACCCCATCGCAGCTCGTCTCCGACGTTTCCTCTGCTGCAGCCCGAGGGTGCGCGTCACGGCCGGCTCGACCCCGGCGAGCCGGTGCTCGTGGGTAAAGCCCTGGGCCACGCCCAAGAGCCCGACTGTGGTGTTCACCAACGACACGTGGGAAAAGGCCTGGGGGAAGTTGCCGACGAGACGTCTTGCGACCGGGTCGTACTCCTCGGCCAGCAGGCCGAGATCAGTCCGCAGCGACAACAGCCGCTCGAACAGCTCCACGGCGTCGTCGTGGCGACCGATGAGATGCAGGTCATCGACCAACCAGAACGAACAGGCAAGAAACGCGCCCTCACGGCCCGTGAGCCCATCGACATGCTCCGACTTCTCCGAGTCGTACCTGCTCACGAAACCATCCACTGTCAGATCACGCCTGATGGCCTCGACGGTCCCGATCACCCGGGAGTCCTTCGGTGCCAGGAACCCCACGATCGGGATCATGAGCACGCTGGCGTCGAGCTCCTTCGAGCCGTAGTACTGCGTGAAGGTGTTGCGCTCGGAGTCGAAGCCCTTCTCGCACACTTCCTTGTGGATCTGCTCTCGTAACGCCTTCCACTTCTCCAGGGGGCCTTCGAGACCGAAGTCCTCCACGTCGTGAATCGCCCGGTCAACTGCCACCCACGCCTCTACTTTCGAGTGCGTGAAATGGCGGCGCGGGCCCCGCACCTCCCAGATGCCGTCGTCGGGCTGTGTCCAGCCCGTCTCGATGAAGTCCATGAGCGCGAGCTCGAGATCCCAAGCCGGGCCGGCGGGCTCAAGGCCCGTCCGCCGTGCCTCGTGCAGTGCGCCGAGCACTTCGCCATAGACATCGAGCTGGTACTGGGCAGAGGCCGCGTTGCCGATGCGGACAGGTCTGGAGCCCTCGTAGCCAGGCAGCCAGTCGAGGACGTCCTCCTTCAGGTTCTTCTCCCCGGCGGCTCCGTACATGATCTGAAGCTTCGACGGGTCGCCCGCCGCTGCGCGCAACAGCCAGTCACGCCAGTCAGCAGCCTCGTCGCGGTAGCCCGCCGCCATGAGCGCGGACAACGTGAGCGTGGCGTCGCGAAGCCAGCAGTACCGGTAGTCCCAGTTCCGCTCGCCGCCCAGCGATTCCGGCAGGGAGGTCGTGGGCGAAGCGATGATGCCGCCTGTCGGCTCGTAGGTGAGCGCCTTGAGTGTGATCAGCGAACGGACCACGGCCTCACGCCACCTGTGCGGCTCGAAGTTGGCAAGGTCCGCCCAGTCCTGCCACCAGCGTCTGGTCTCCTCGATCGCGTACTGCGCAGCTACGGGCCGCCCCACTTCGCCGTGCGAAGGGAAGTAGGTGAGCACGAAGGGAACCTGCTGGCCCTCGCGCAGGACGAACTGAGAGACCGTGCGCATGTTCTCGCCGCGAGTGCGCGCGGTGGTCCACAGCGCCAACCCGTCGGGCCCGGCTATCGCGACGAGCTGGCCGTCGAAACTGCGCACCCACGGCACGACCGACCCGTACCCGAAACGGATCTCCAGATCCATGCGCATCTCGACCGCGCCGCTCAGGCACTCGACCAACCGGACGATGCTCGGGCTGTGCTCCCTGAGCGGCATGCAGTCGGTGATACGGACGCTTCCCTCCGGCAGGTCGAATTCGCTCTCCAGCACCAAGCTGTCGCCGATGTAACGGCGGCGCGTCGCCGGCATGGGTTGGCCCTGGCCGGGCGGCGGGCTCGCGGCCGGCGCGACCCGCCAGAACCCGTGGTCCGTGTCTCCAAGCAGGTGGGCGAAGCACGCCGCCGAGTCGAAGCGTGGCAAGCACAGCCAGTCGATCGATCCGTCGCGCCCGACGAGCGCGGCCGTGTGCGTGTCCCCGATCAGGCCGTAATCCTCGATCAGAAGCGTCACCTTCTAATCATTGCCGACCCGCGATCACCTCGTGCAAACGCCTCGGCCATCGGGCTGCCGGCCTATTTCGGGACGCACCCACCGGTACCGACGACCGTCGAGGCCGGCAACGACTCCGCCTTCTGGATGCGCTCGAGGACTCCTGGGGATGCGAGCGCGTAGCCGATGTCGGTGCTCGTGGGCGACCTCGAGAAGACCACACCGATGACGAGACCGTCCGGCTCGACTAGTGGGCCGCCGGAGTTTCCCGGCCGGACCAGGGCCTGAATCACGTACACGGCGCGCACCGTGGGATTCTCGCCGTAGATGTCGAGCCCGGTCGCGAACAGTTCCGAGCGCACGCCCGCAGGATCGACCGCGAGAGGACCCCCCTCTGGATAGCCGAGCACCACGGCTTTCGTGCCGCGTCCCACCGTGTTCGGGTCGATGGTCAGCGCGCGTTCTGGCAGTCCGCGCACGCGCAAGATGGCAAGATCGAGCGCGGGATCGAAGAACGCGACCACACCGACGTGGTAGCCGACGGAGTCCTCGACCCTGATCGATTGAGTGCCGGCGATCACATGGGCGTTCGTGACGACAAGACCTCGCCCAACAACGAAGCCCGAGCCCTCCTGGATCTCACCGCAACCGACCGCCACGATCTTCACCGTGGAGGGGGCGGCCTTGGCGGCTCCGGCCAGCACCTGGGCTGCAGTGGGGTAAGCGACCGGGCCGGCAAGCTGGATGAAGCCGTCGGCGACAAGTTGCAGGCCTTCATCGCTCAGGAAACGCTCCACGGGCGCCAGCGCCGTCGGGATCGGCGGCATGACGTTGGTGACAACGCGAATGATCCTTGAATCATTGATCTGGCTCGCCACAAGGGAGAACTGGCTGTTCACCAAGATCGAGGCCAGCAGCCAGATCACGACGAGCGCACCGGCGGTGGCAACGATCGCGCCGCCTGCCGCGTCAACAGCGCCGAAACGGGCCCGACGCAGCCGCCGCCACAATTCCGCGCCCAACTGGCGTCCCGAAGTGGCGAACACCGCCGCGGGCACGAGCAACAGCACGAGAGCAACGACGGTCTTCGCGCGCTGCCCGCTCACATGTGGGCAGATGAGGAGGACCAGCACCACGCCGAGGGCCAAGCCGCCGAGAGCCCCGCTGTAGGACAGAACTTGCACCGCCGCTCCCCGCCGGAGCCCCCGGAATGCCGACGCCAGGATGACGAGCATGAGGATGAGATCGAGAGCGTCCATGTCCGAGCTTGGTCAGATCCCGCCGCTGCTCAGTGGGACTGGGCGCGGGCGCCGCATTCATTGCGGCAACCTCGAAGACCGCCCTTGTTGCGAGCTCTAAGCACGGGCCGGTCCATAGGGTTGGGCTGAGTGTAGGCGCTCGTCCGTCGGAGAAGGACGCGCCCACGCGGTGCTCCCGGGCCGCCGCAGAGCCCTGTCAGTGGCACCGGTTTCACCTCCGGCGCTCAGCTGCTCCAAACTGGAGCCGTGGCCCGATCAGCCGACCGTCCGCCTACGCCCCCCCGGCGTCCCGTCAGGGGTCGCTCCCCTATGCCCGACGTCCGCGGGTGGCTGGCCGCACTACGGCAAACTCGGCTCACCGCCCCGGGCCTTCCCGATGTGCCGATCCAAGAGCACCACCACCGCGACATCCGGGGCGGAGGCGCGCGGGCCGCCGTGTTCGGCATCAGTGACGGACTTGTGACGAACGTTTCGCTGATCCTGGGACTCTCCGGGGCGAGTCCACCCGCCGGAGTCGTCAGGCTGGCAGGTCTGGCAGGGCTACTCGGCGGTGCGTTCTCGATGGCCGCCGGTGAGTACATCTCGATGCGCGCACAGACCGAGCTGTTCGAGCGCGAGATCGAGCGCGAGCGTCAGGAACTCAGTCGTCGACCCGAAAGAGAGTTCCAGGAACTGGTGACTATCTACGAGAGTCGCGGCATTTCCACCGAGCTCGCCATGCAGGTCGCCAGGCAGATGATGGCCGATCCGCAGATTGCGCTCGAGACCCACACCCGCGAGGAGCTCGGCATCCATCCTGACTCGCTCGGCAGGCCTCTCCAAGCGGCGGCCGCGTCCTTCGTGACCTTCAGCGTGGGGGCCTTGCTGCCGCTGCTCCCGTTTCTCGTCGGACAAGGAACCGGTGCCGTGCTCGTGTCGATCGTGATCGCGGCAGTCGCTGCGGTGATCGTGGGCTCGGCGCTCTCGCTGTTCACGGGGCGCTCATGGTGGTGGTCGGCATTCCGCCAGCTCGCGATCTGCGCCGCGGCCGGCGCAGTCACCTACGGCGTTGGTGCAGCCGTCGGCCTGAGCATCGTTCACTGATGGGCTACGCGGCTTCGGGCTCCGAGATGCCATGACGCCCGAGAATTCAGGCGAGGCCGACTCGATGGCGGCAGTTGCGGTCTACATCGTGCGCCACGCTCACGCTCAACCGCGCGACAGCTGGGCGGGCTCGGACAAGCAGCGCCCGCTCACCGACCGTGGCGCGAAGGAGGCCCGGGCCATCGTCGATCACTTCGACACCGGACCCCCAGGCGGCGCGCTGTCGCACGATCTCGGCGCTGCCCAGCCCGAGCCGCGGCCCACGCTGCTGGTGTCCAGCAGCGCCGAACGCTGTCTCGCGACCCTTCGGCCCCTTGCGGCCGCGTGCGGGCTGCCGGTCGGGACTGCTGATTTCCTTGCAGAGGGATCCGACGCGTGCAGCGCTCTCGTGCAGCTGAAAGACCTGGCGGCCGGTGGCGGCGTGCCTGTGCTGTGCACCCATGGGGACGTCATCTGGGGGATCCTTGAACTGCTCGAAAAGACCGGGATGCACCTCACCGGACCGCTGGATGTGAAGAAGGGGTCCATCTGGGTCCTCGAGACCGTATCGGGTGCCGTTGAGTCCGCGAGGTACATCCCGCCGGACAAGGTGTAGGTTCCCGGCCCGTGAGCGATCATCAGCGCATGGGGCAGGCGGCCGGATTGCTCGCTCTCGTCGGCGGCGGCGAGTGGCAAGCCGGCACCGGCTACGACGCCGAGCTGTTGGAGCGCTCGGGTGCCGACGAAGTGCTGGTTCTTCCCACGGCGGCGGCTTACGAGCAGCCCGACCGGGTGGTCGCGACGGCCGAGAAGTGGTTCTCCTCGCTCGGCTCCCGAGCCCGTGGGTTGATGGTGTTGCGCCACGCGGACGCCAACAAAGAGGTCAACGCCGCCGCTGTCGCACAGGCGCGTTTCATCTATCTCTCTGGCGGCTCGCCCCTCCACCTCCTCTCGGTGCTCAAGGGCTCGCTCGTCTTCGAGGCGCTTGCGAACGCCTGGCGCCACGGCGCGGTCGTCGCCGGATCGTCGGCGGGGGCGATGGTGCTCGTCGATCCCATGGTCGACCCGCGGGGAGGGGCGTTCACGGTGGGACTCGGCCTCGTCGAACAGCTGGCCGTCGTGCCGCATCATGACTCGGGCGCCTCGCACCATTTCTGGCGGACGCTCGAGCTCGCCCCGGCGGGGATCCCGATCGCCGGTATCCCCGAGCACACGGCGCTGATCAGGGAGCCAGACGGTTCGTGGCGATCAGCGGGCGAAGGACATGTCACCGTCTACCTCGACGGAGTGCAGGCCGGCCTCGAAGCCCTGCGTCGATAGCGCGCCCGCCGAGGGCGCCGCTCAGGCCAGTTCGGTGACCGTGACCGACTCGATCAGGACCTTTTCCTTGGGGGCGCCCGACTTGGTCCCCACCGAGTCGATAGCCGCGACGACGTCCCGCCCGGAGACCAGCTGACCGAACAGCGAATAGAGCGGCGGCAGACGCATCCCGTCAGGCCCTGAGATGACGAAGAACTGGCTCCCGTTCGTATCCCGTCCCGCGTTCGCCATGGCGAGCGAGCCGAGCTCATAGCGTCCGGGTTTGGGCAGCTCGTCCTCGAATCGGTAGCCGGGCCCGCCGGCACCGGTCCCCTCCGGATCGCCGCCCTGCAGCACAAAACCCGGGATGATCCGGTGGAACGCGATCCCCTCGAAGAAGTGGTAGCGCGCCAGGAACACGAAGTTGTTCACCGTTCTCGGAGCGCTCACCGCGTCGAGGGCGAACACCATCGTGCCCTTGGACGTGGCCATCTCGGCGGTGTAGCGCTTGGAAAGGTCGATGCACATCGGTGGCAGCCCGTCGAAGTGCCGGGTCTTCGGCGCAGAGCCATCGGCTGGGGGGCACTGGCTCGGCATGGGGGCCTCCGTTTCGTTCGTCGGGCTGACGGCCGGGCTCAGCCGGAGATCTGTTTGACGGTGACGCTGAGAAGGTAGATCTTGACCTTCGGCGTGCCGGTTGGAGCTGGACCCCCGAGGGCACCGATCCTGTCGACGACGCTCGTCCCAGAAGTGACCTTGCCGAAGATCGTATACAGGGGCGAAAGCTGTGTCTGGCCGCCGGGCAGCACGAAGAAGAACTGGCTCCCGTCGGAGGTCGCGTGGCCTGTGTTGGCCATCACGAGGTCGTAGGGCTGGTAGCACGCAGCCTGTGACGGCTTGGTCGCACAACTTGCCGGTGGCGTATTGCCGGTGAACTCATAACCGGGAAAGCCGTACTTCGCCTCTCCGCTCTTGCCGCCGACGACGGCTCCGCCGGTACCGAGACCGGTGGGGTCGCCACCCTGCACGGCGAACCCAGGGACCACCCTGTGGAAAAAGGTGCCGTTGTAGTACTGGTAGTCGGCGAGGAAGACGAAGTTGTTGACCGCCGCGAACGACGCGGCTGCGGGCATCTTCACCACGATGTCGCCAAGGCTCGTCTTGAAGGTGGCTTCCCAGACCGAGCTCGCAGGTATGCACGCCGGCGGCGCCTTGGTGAACAACACGACCCGCTTGGTCGATCCCGTGGCCGGCGGGCAAGTTGGGGCCATGGCGACCTTCGTCAATGGCTGGGTCGTCGGCGTGGGGAACGTCGTGGTCGTGCTCGATGTCGTGGTCGTCGTGGTCGTCGTCTTGGCCGACTTCTTGGCCGACTCGTTCACGAGGAACACGATGCCGATGATGGCGGCAGCGATGATCACCGCCCCAACTGCACGCCGCGTCTTGCGGCGCCGCTTCCGGCCCTTTTCGATGACGGCTTGCTTCTGTTCACGAGCGGCTCGCTGCCGCGCCCTCTTCTCGGTTGGCACGGAGCAGAAGGCTACCGAACCCGCAGGGCAGGTTGCATCCGCGTGCCGTTCGTGGGTCTCGGGCCTGCGCCCCGGCCCGCCGCGAACCGGGCCGTCCGACCAGACCCGGCCCAGGACAAGTCGCTCACTCCCGTCCGCGGGCCGGTGGTCACCCGCGCACCTGGCCCGGCGGTAGGTTGGCTGGCGTGACCCTCGTCGTTCAGAAGTTCGGCGGAACCTCGGTCGGCGACGCAGACCGCATCCGTGCCGTCGCGGACCACGTCGCTCGTACACGTCGTGCCGGCACGGAGGTCGTCGTCGTGGTCAGCGCCATGGGCAAGACCACCGACGGGCTGATCCGGCTCGCCGAGGACGTGAGCCGCGTGCGGCCGGGCCGCGAGCTCGACATGCTGCTCACCGCGGGCGAGCGAATCTCGATGTCCCTGTTGTGCATGGCGCTTGCAGAGCTTGGTGTCCCGGCCGCTTCGTTCACGGGCAGCCAGGCAGGCATCATCACCGATACCACGCACACAAGGGCACGGATCGTCGAGGTGAAGGGCGACCGTCTTCGCGAGTCGCTGGCTCAGGGCATCGTCCCGGTCGTGGCCGGCTTCCAGGGAGTCTCGAGCAAACGGGACGTGACCACACTCGGGCGCGGAGGTTCCGACACGACAGCGGTGGCACTCGCCTCTGCCCTCGAAGCCGATCTCTGCGAGATCTACACGGACGTCTCGGGAGTCTTCACCGCGGATCCCCGCGTAGTGCTGACCGCCCACCGGATACCCAGAATCTCCTTCGAGGAGATGCTCGAGATCGCTGCAACGGGCGGAAAGGTTCTTGCGCTCCGCTCGGTTGAGTTCGCCCGGAACTACCACATACCGCTCCACGTGCGTTCAAGCTTCACCTGGGAGCCCGGGACCATCGTCAGCGAGGAGGATTCTTCCATGGAACAACCCATCGTCTCGGCGGTGACGAGCGATTCGACCGAGGCCAAGGTCACGATCGCCGGCGTCCCGGACCAACCCGGCATCGCCGCCTCCGTGTTCAGGGGGCTCGCTGGCCGGGCGATCAACGTCAACATGATCGTTCAGAACACCTCACACCACGGCACGACCGACATTTCCTTCACCGTCCCCCGTTCCGACTTGGAAGGAAGCCTCGAAGTAGCAGAGCAGCTCGTCCCACAGCTCGGCGCGGTGTCGGTGATCGCCGACGACGACGTTGCGACCGTGTCTGTAATCGGTGCGGGCATGAGGACCCACCCAGGAGTCACCGCAACGATGTTCGAGACTCTCGCGAGCGCCGGCATCAACATCGAGATGATCTCCACGTCTCCCATCCGCATCTCGTGCCTGGTTCGATCGGCGCTCGCGGAGCGGGCGGTTCAGGTCCTCCACGCCGCTTACGAGCTCGGGACCTGACCGGCTCGGATCCAGCCACCGAGGGGCGGCAACTAAACTCGCCTCATGCGAGTCGGGGTTTTCGGTGCCACGGGACAAGTCGGTACCGTGATGAGGTCGATCCTTGCGGAACGAAGCTTCCCGGCCGACGGCGTGCGTTTCTTCGCGAGCGCAAGATCGGCCGGTCGCACTCTCGAGTGGGACGGCGATGTCGTAGTCGAGGATGTCGTCGGCGCCGACTTCACCGGGATTGACATCGCGTTGTTCTCTTGCGGCGCGAAGGCCTCCCTCGAGCTCGCTCCCCGTGTCGCTGCCGCCGGCGCCATCGTCATCGACAACTCGTCGGCATGGCGGATGGACCCGGACGTTCCGCTCGTTGTCCCCGAAGTCAACCGCGAGGCGCTGGACTCCATACCGAAGGGGATCGTCGCCAACCCGAATTGCACGACGATGGTTGCCATGCCCGTGCTGAAGCCACTCGACACGCGGGCGGGGCTGCGCCGAGTGGTGGCCTCCACCTATCAGGCTGTGTCCGGCGCGGGCCTGGCCGGAACCTCCGAACTGGACGAGCAAGTCCGCAAGGTGGCAGATGGCGCCGCGGCGCTCGCACACGACGGCAACGCCTTCGAAATGCCGGCTCCCGTGAAGTTCGCTGCACCCATCGCGTTCAATGTCATCCCGCTGGCCGGCCAGAGCGTCGACGACGGGAGCGGTGAGACCAACGAGGAGCAGAAATTCAGGAACGAGAGCCAGAAGATCCTGGGTCTGCCCGACCTCCTCGTCTCGTGCACCTGTGTCCGGGTGCCCGTGTTCACGGGTCACAGCTTGGCGCTCAACCTCGAGTTCGAGCGGCCGCTCAGCCCCGAGGAGGCGCTGGCCGCGCTCGACGGCGCGCCAGGTGTCGAGCTCTGCGACATCCCGACCCCGCTCGGTGCGACGGGTCGTGACGCGTCACTCGTGGGAAGGGTGCGACGAGACACGACGGTGCCGTACGGGTTGTCACTCTTCGTCGTCGGCGACAACCTCCGCAAGGGTGCTGCACTGAACGCTGTGCAGATCGCCGAGGTGCTGGCCGGAATCGCCTGACGGCTCGGGCCTGCAACAGGCGCCGCTCAGCAGCACAGGTGCCGTCGTGCCCCACGAGCGGCGACCGGGTCGATCACATGCCGATCGCCGGCAGTATCTGAGTGGGCAGGACGCGCTGGGAAGGAATCACCACGACGTACGGTCCGCTGTAGCGGATCGCGTAGCTGATGTGATGAGCCTTGCACCACTCGATGATCTCGGGCACCAACAGGCACTGCTGGTCTGGCGCCACACACGCCGGATCGAGGGCCGTCGTCCCGGCCTCGACAGCTGCCTCCAGCTCGAGGGCAGGGCTCACGAAGATCCACGCGGGCGCAGGACTCTTCGCTATGGCTTGGTAATACGGCAGATAGCGGATGAATGCGGGCCCGGCAGGGCTCACGGTGACGCGGCCCTCCGAGAGGAACCCCACGTCGTACCCGAGCCAGTAGCTCGAGAAGGCGTAGTGGACGTGCCAACGGACGAGCGCGTTGGCGAGAGCGGTGGGCAGGTTGTTCGGGTTCGCGTGCCACGAGAGCCAACTCGTGCGCTCGACGGCGGGAAAGGCCAGCTGGGGCTTGTAGGGCGCCTCACCCCTGGCCGCGCCCAGCGTCAGCGCCAGCCCGCCAACGAGCACAAGCCCTGCCATGATTGCCGGCGCGAACCGTGGGGACTCGATCGCCCACATGCCGACTTCGCAGACGAGGGAGACGGCCACGAGCGCGAGGACGGGCGCGAGGAAGACCGCGTAGCGGCCGTCGTGCCAATACCAGGTGAACGGCTGTGCCGCGTAGAGAAACGGGAACGTCGCGACGAACAGCACCAGCAGCCACGCACGTCCCCGCGCCGCCAGGTACACGAGCCAGCCGACGAGCACGATGATCGAGATGTTCACGAGATGCGGCGTCAAGTTCGACGGGACCATCCAGACGCCCGCCCCGCGGGTCCGAAGGCCGAGAACCAGCGGAACCACGTAACGGCTGAAAATGCCAAGATGCCACCAGTACGTCCCTCCCGGGCCCGGAGGCGAAGGCTGCGGAGGCCCGGCGAACGAGTCGAAATGCTGGAGGAGGTTGTGCCACCACCACGGGAGCGAGCCGACAATCAGAGCCGCCACACCCAGGATCAGCGAACCAAGAGGCACCTTCGCCCGTCGCTGGACGACACGCGCGAGGAGGTAGACGCCGGCCGGGGCGAGGAAGTAGGCGATCTCCGGGCTCGACCACCATCCCACGCCGGCGCCGAGCCCGAGCGCGAACCAATCAGTTCGCCTGCCGTCGCCGTCCCCGATCCTGAGCACGGTCAAGAGAACCGTCAGCCCGCAGATCAGCACGATCCACCGGAAGCCGTCCCCATGGTCGTTGTAAGTCACGTAGGCCTCGGGCCAGACCCAGAAGGCGATCGCGGCCAGCGCACCGACCGGACTTGCGAACATGCGGTTCCCGACGCGCCAGAGGACCACGAGCGACCCGGCGCAGAGCAGGATGGGAGTCAGGCCGAGGGTGAACGCAGAGCCTCCGAACAGTGCGAACACCGCCGCGACGGCGTACGCCTCCGTGCCGCCGTAGTTCTCGGACCAATAGAAGGCGAAGAAATGACCGTGCAGGATCTCGCGGGCCATGAGACCGACAACCGCCTCGTCGGAGTTGATCGTGCCCCTGCCGAGCGCGTAGAGCCTGAGCAGGAGACCGAGCAGGAGCGCCAGGACGACCACGGCCGTGAGTGCCGGGTTCGCCCGCCAGCACGCGGCGAACCGCTGCCAGGGCGTCGATCGACTGTACGGAGCCTTCACCAGCGCTGCTGCTTTGCAGGCGGGCCCACGAGGTGACCCGCAACCCGGCGCGAGTCACTGCCGGCCATTGCTACTTCAGCTTGGCAACATAAGGACTGAGCAGCTTCTCGATCTGCTTTGCGGCGATGTCGACCTCGATGTTCACGTTGTCGCCTGGCACTCGCCGCCCGATCGTGGTCACCTCCGAGGTGTGAGGGATCACGGCGACGGCGAAGCTGTCGTTGCCGACGTCGAAGATCGTCAGGCTCACGCCGTCAACGGCAATCGAGCCCTTCTCGACGCAGTAGCGGGTGAGATCGGGCGGGATCCGGACCTTGAGATCCGGCGGCGGGGCCAACACCTCCCCGATGGCGTCGACATGACCCTGGACGACGTGTCCGCCGAGGCGGTCGCGCGCTCGGACAGGCCTCTCGAGGTTCACCAGGTCGCCGGGTCGCAGGAAGCCGAAGGTCGTTCGGCTGAGGGTCTCGGCCGTGATGTCTGTCTCCCAGAGCTCCGGCGTGCACGCCACAACGGTCAGGCAGCACCCGCTCACCGAGATCGAGTCGCCGACCTTGGCATCCTCCAACACGAGCGACGCCCTGATCCGGTACCGGTCGCCATCGTGGCCCTCGTACCTACCCATCTCTTCAATGAGACCCGTGAACACGCTCGGCGAGCGTATCAACCTGCCACTGCCGGTGTCACTGACGGGCGAACAGGATGCAGCCGACCGTGACGCCGAACCCGAGGACAAGCACGCGCAGCAGGATCGGGCTGAGCCGGCGGGCAAAGCTCCCGCCCAGGCGGCCGCCGGCAAGGCTGGCCACAGCCATGATGGCGACCGCGGTCCACGCGACGGGACCGAACACGCCGTATGCAACGACGGCCACGGAGTTGATGATGACCGAAAGAACCTGTTTCAGGCCGTTCAGTTCCTGCAGACCGGCGGGGATCGCAAACCCGAGTACCGCCAGGAGCACAATGCCGAGCCCTGCCCCGAAATAGGCGCCGTAGATCGCCCCGAGCAAGACCGCGGCGTGGAGAGCGAGCGAACGGTGCTCCTTGGACGAAGCCTGTCGCTTCGCGAGCGCGCGGCTGGCGAGCGGCTGCAGGGCGAACAGGGCGCACGCGAGAAGGATCAGCCAGGGCACCGCCTGCTTGAAAACCCTCGCAGGCGTCGTGAGCAACAACACCGACCCGAGGGCGCCACCGGCAATGCAGGTCGCGCCCAGCACGATCGCTCTGGACCGCTGGCCCTCCAGCTCCCGGCGATAGGCGGCCGTTGCACCCACGTAGCCGGGCCAGAGGGCGACGGTGTTGGTCATGTTCGCGGTGACACCGGGATAGCCCACGGCAAGCAGGGCCGGGAAGGAGATGAGCGAACCGCCTCCGGCAACGCTGTTCACCGCGCCCCCGAGAAAGCCGGCGACGCCGAGGACGATTCCCTGCTCGGGCGTCAACGACCTAGCGCCTGCTACCTCGTGACGACAGGGCGCCCAGCTCGGCGCGCTTGACGGCGGGGACCGGCACTGTCACTCGCCGGCTGGCCCGTCGCCTACCGCCGGGGTGCCCCCCGGGTCCACGGCCGCGCTCGGCCAATGCTCGTCGCGAACCTCGGCGAGGTACGAAGCGTGGTTGCGCTTCAGCTCCGAGACGCTGTCCCCCCCGAACTTCCGCAGCGCTTCGGACGCCAGCACGAGGGCCAGCATCGTCTCGGCAACGACGCCCATCGCGGGCACCGAGGTGACGTCGGTGCGCTCCTTGAACGAGACGGTCTCCTCCTTGGTCAGGACGTCGACGGTCTTGAGGACCGGGCGGTTCAGCGTGGCGAGCGGCTTCATGGCCGCGCCGACGAGGAGCAGGCCCCCTGTGGAGATGCCGCCCTCGATGCCACCGGCAAGCGACGTCTCTCTTCTGTACTCGCGTGAGCCGGCATCGAAGAAGATAGAGTCGTGGCCGCTCGATCCCCGGCGGCGGGCGATGTCGAAGCCTTCGCCGATCCACACGACTTTCACTGCCTGAATGCTCATCAGCGCCTGGGCGATGAGGCCATCGAGCTTGCGGTCCCAATGGACGTGGCTGCCGAGACCGACCGGCACACCATAGGCGACAACCTCGACGGTGCCGCCGAGGGAGTCCCCCTCCTTGGCTGCCTCTCGGATCTCGGCAATCATGCCGGCCTCGGCTGAGGGGTCGAAACACCGCACCGGCGACGCATCAACCGTGGGAAGGTCACCCGATAGCGGGCGAAGCCCCGCTGAAGCTTCCGCGCCGCCGATCTGGACGACGTGGCTCACGATCGCGACCCCGATCTGTGCCAGGAGAGCCTTGGCCAGGGCGCCCGCTGCGACTCTCGCGGCCGTCTCCCGTGCCGAGGCGCGCTCGAGGACGTCGCGGGCGTCGTCAAAACCGTACTTCTGCATGCCGGCGAGATCCGCGTGGCCCGGACGGGGCTGTGTGAGCCGATGCGAGGGACGCCCGGGCTCAGGGGACATCTCCGCCTGCCACTTGGGCCACTCGGCGTTGGCGATCTCGATCGCGACCGGCGATCCCAGGCTGCGTCCGTGGCGGACGCCGCCGACGATGCTGATCTCGTCGGTCTCGAACCGCTGCCGGGGACCTCGCCCGTAGCCGAGCCTCCGCCGGGCCAGCTCGCCGCGGATCTCGTCCGCGGTGATCGGCAGTCCGGCGGGAAGCCCCTCGACGACGGCGATGAGCGCACGCCCGTGGGACTCGCCCGCGGTCAGAAAGCGCAACACACGCCTAGCCTACGCCGGGGTGCGTCCGGAGGAATCGGCCAGGGTGCGGCGGCAGTCGCTCAGCCGAGCCCGGCCGGCCGACAGCCACTCGCCGGCAGCTCGCCAAGGCGCACCGGCCTCCATTGCATGCCTCCAGAGGCCGGCACGAGCTCGGACCACGATCCGGTCGGGAGGTGGAGCTTGGCCGAGCCCAGAGCGGGAACCAGCCGCATCAGGAGCGCCCGGAGCACGGCGTCATGGGTGACGAGGGCGACGCCGCCCTCCACGCTCGCGGCTGCTGCACCGTCGGCCTTCACGGCGTCGATGGCATCGCAAAACGCCTCTTCGGCCCTGGCCTCCAATAGCTGCCACGCCTCGACGAGGGGGGCGGAGTCGATCGATCCGAACAGTCCCTCGACCTGCTCGAGCGAATGCCCCGCCCACTCACCGTAGAAGCGATCTCTGAGACGGTCGTCGATCGTCACAAGCGCCCCCGAGGCAGAGGCGACCCGGCTCGCCGTGCCGGCCGCCCGCCTGAGCGGGCTCGACACCACCGCGCTCAGCGGCACTCCCCGAAATACCTCGCCGAGAGCGACGGCTTCGGCTTCACCGGTCGCGTTGAGCGGGACGTCGAGCTGTCCCCGGAGCACGCCAGCAGCATTGAGAGCCGTCTCGCCGTGCCGGATGAGGAAGACGTGCACGGCTGCCACACCTGAACAGGGTAGGCAACCACGGCAGCAGGCAGGACTTGGAGGTGACACTGGTCGAGGTCACCCGGCTGAATCGGCCCGAAGAGACCGGCAAGGCCCTGCACACAACGCGCGGTTCGTGTTCGTCACGGCGACATTGGCGATGGTCGTCAGACCGGGCTGACCGTACCGTCGCTCAGGCTCGAGTGCCCTTGACCACCGAGCTGTCCGGCTACGGGACCTTCGCCAAGAGCGTCCGCACATCCTCGATCGCCTCGCGGGCTGCCTTGTCCTCGGCACGCTGGCGGTCCTGCTCGAGCTCAGCCCGCTGACGCATTGCCACGGCTCTCCGGGCGGCCTCGGCGATCGACGCCGCCGTGTGGTCGAGCTCGGCGAACATCGAGTTCTCAAACCGGCGCCGAGCCGCATCGAGTCGCTGCGCCAGGTCCGAGCGGGCCCGCCCGGAATGCTTCTCGAGCTCGTTGCCGAGCCGTCGAAGTGCCCTCTGGAGAATCATTCGACAAGCGGCACGCCGGGGCAGGATGAACGGGATGAGGCGGGCCACGGTCTCGCCCGGCGCGTCGACCCGCATCACGAGAGAGAAGAAGCGCTCTCTCTCCTCGCTCACGTCGCCGACGCCCACCTGCGGCAAGGACACCTCGAAGAGGTTCGACGCGAGCGTTCGCAGCTCGTTCACCCGTGCCTCGGTCTTGGCGCGCAATCGCTCGGCAAGCTCGCGCCAGGCGAGGTCCACGACCTGGGTCTCGTTCTTGCGCACCTGCTCGAAACCCTCCTCGATCGCCTGGGTGACGAGCTGGTGGAGCTCGTCCTCCAGCCGCCGTACGCAAGCGGACTCCGCGAGGTTCTGCATCCTCGGTGCCCAGTCGGCCTCGACCAGGCGAGCGAGGTCGGAGAGGTCAGAAGCGACGCGCTCGGCGAGAGCGGCAATGTCGCGGGCAAACAGCAGTCGCTCATTGGCGAAGGCTCGTCCTTCCTCTGAGGCGGCCAGGTGGAATTGCTCAGCCCGCTCGGCGAGCGTCTCGACGTCGAGCTCGAGGGCTGCCTCCGTCAGGTCGATTGCCTCCGCGAGGTCGTTGGCGAGACGGGCGAGCTCGTTGCGCGCCGTCTCCAGTCCGGCTGCGGCCATGTCGGTCCTCGCGAAGCGCGACAGCTCCGCCTCGAAGGCCGCGAACTCCCCTGCCTCGGCTCCCGGTTCCCTCCCGGACTGGCGGGCTTTCAGAGCAGGAAGGGCAGCCAGGCAGAAGAGCCGTTCGGGTCGGCCGAGGCTTGCCGTGAGCGCCTCGGAGATGAACCGCCTCATCTGGCTCAGCTCGTCGCTGCTCAGATGGTCGATCTTGTTGAGGACGAAGAAGGTCGGTGCCCTCTGCTCGGCGAGACTCTCCAGCAGAGTCCGCTCCCGCTCGGAGAACGGTGCGTCCGCCGATAGCACGACCACGGCGGCGTCGGTCTCCTTGAGCGCCAAGCCTGCGACGAGGTCGCTATGGGCGTGGATCGAGCCGATGCCGGGCGTATCGACCAGGACGAGCCCCGAAGCGAGAAGCCGCGCCTCGCGCCGCACCTCGACCCGGGCGACCTGGCGCTTGTTTGCCGGGTTTCGCGACTCTGTGACGAAGTCGGCGAGATCCTCCTTGCTGCCAAGGAGCTGCCGTGTCCCGTCAAAGTGGACGACCGCCGTCGCGGGCGGACCGAACGAGATCTCGGTAGGGACCGCAGTGACCGGGATGACGCCGGTCGGCAACAGTGGCTCGCCGATGAGCGCGTCGAGCAGCGTCGACTTGCCGCGTTTGAACTCACCCAGCACCGAGACGTGGAAGCGACGAGCTGCAAGGCGCTCGGCGAGGCGCTCGGCACGACGGACGACCTCGTCGTGGCCCGCTCCGGCCGCCTTCGCGAGCGCGACACAGGCTTGCTGCAGCTCGTCCCGCTGATGGTCTCGCTCTGACATGACAGCCTCCGGTCGCGTGGTCAGCTTCCGAGGAGCCATCAGCCACGAAGGCGGTTCTAAGGCGAGCTCCATCGCCACGTTCACGATATACCGACCACGCCAGTGGCTCCTGCCTCGCTGGACGACGGATGACACGCCACGTGTCGGCCGCAGGCAAGCAACTCTGATTGGGCACCGCGTCGGAATGGGCGACTAACAGCCCCAGCGTGAGTAGCTCGCCAGCGAGTTGCGAGGAGACCGCTGGTCCGACCTGAGGGCTTAGCCTCCGAGTTCCGGCGGCGTCAGTCGGCCAGCCCATAAGGCAGCGGTTCGGCCACCTCGATCTCGATGAGGCGGTTGTACTTCGCCACCCGCTCTCCACGGGCCGGTGCACCGGTCTTCATGTGACCGCAGCCCGTGCCGACCGCCAGATCGGCAATGAAGGCATCCTCGGTTTCGCCCGAACGGTGCGAGACGAACTGCGCGTACCCTGCCTCTCGACAGATCCGCATCGCCTCGAGCGTCTCGGTGACCGTGCCGATCTGGTTGAGCTTTATGAGTGATGCGTTCGCCACCTTGCGGGCAATCGCCTCGGCGATGATGGCGGGATTGGTGCAGAAGATGTCGTCGCCAACGATCTCGAGTCGGTCACCGAGGCGTTCCGTGAGGCGAAGCCAGCCGTCCCAGTCCGACTCAGCGAGGCCGTCCTCCACCAGCCAGATCGGGTAGCGGTCGGTCATCTCGACGTAACGGTCGATCATGTCCTCGCTCGATAGAGTCTCCCCAGCCACGTGGTAGCTGCCGTCTCGGAAGAATTCGCTCGCAGCCGGGTCGAGAGCGATCGCCACGGCTTCGCGACCGGGCCGGTAGCCGGCCTGGTTGATCGCCTGAACGATCAAGCCGAGGACCTCCTCGGGTTCATCGATCTCCGGAGCGAAGCCTCCTTCGTCGCCGAGGCCCGTCGCGAACCCCTTGCCCGTCAGCAGCTTCCGCAGCGCCGTGTAGACCTCGGCGCCGGCCCGCACGGCTTCTGCAATGCTCGGAGCGCCGATCGGAGCCACCATGAACTCTTGAAAGTCCAGCTTGTTCGGCGCGTGGGCCCCGCCGTTGAGGACGTTGAAGTGCGGAACCGGGAGCCGCGGCGTCACCCCAGAGGGGTTGAGAGCACGCCACAACGGCACTCCGGCGGCCATGGCCATCGCCCGGGCGGCAGCCATCGACACCCCGACGGTGGCGTTGGCTCCGAGCCGAGCCTTGTTCTCGGTGCCGTCGAGCTCGATCAGGGTGTGGTCCAGCTCCGCGATATCAGCAAACATCCGTCCACTGATCGCCTCGGCAATCTCACCGTTGACGTTGCCGACAGCTCCGAGAACGCCTTTGCCACCGAAGCGAGCCGGGTCGCCATCCCGGAGCTCTACTGCCTCCCGCGTGCCGGTCGATGCGCCGGAGGGTACGCCTGCGCGCGCAACGATGCCGTCGCCGAGCGTCACCGTGACCGCCAGGGTCGGGTTACCCCGGGAGTCGAGAATCTCCACGGCTTTGACACCTGAAACAGTTACGCCCATCTTCGGCTCTCCTTCGATTCCGACTAGTCGCGCAGCGCGCGCGGCGACTTCGCGAGTGTCGCCTACGGGAGAAGGTATCGGCAAGCCGGGTCGTCCGCGAGCGGGTCGCCGGTGGCCGCGTAGGCCCGCGCCCTCGACCCGCCGCATTCGTCGGCGTACTCGCAGCGCCCGCAGCGCCCGGGGAACTCGGCATTCCGGATCGCCCTCAACACAGGGTCTTCGCGATAGATCTCGAGCACGCCCTTGTCGCGCACCGATCCGAGCGAAAGGGGCAGGAAACCGGCCGGGTACACCCGACCGTCGTGGGCCACGAACACGATGCCCTTGCCATCACGGGTCGCAGCAGTCGGCGCCAGCACCGGGGAGGTCGGCTCGCCCATTTGTTCGTGCAAGCGCGCACGTAGCTCCCGGTAGAGCGGCCCGAGCCGGAATTCGACTACCGGGTCGATGCTTGCGTCGGGCCGCTTGGACCGCCAGTCGCGCACCCGGCGAAAGAATGGCGCCTCCACGGTCCGCACCGTCATCCCGTACTGCGCGGCGTCCACGAGGAAGTGACAGACGTCCTCGTACTCGTCGCCCTCGATCTCGGCGATCGCGTCTCCGCGTCCCACGCTGATGAGAAAGAACACCTCCCAGGTCCGTACCCCGTGGTGGACGAGCAGCGCCGCTATGTCCGCCAGCTCCCGGACGTTCTGCGCCATGACGGCGGAGTTGACCTGCACCTCGAATCCGTGCTCTTTGAGCAGGCCGATAGCGCGGATCGTGTCGGCGAAGTGACCGGGGACCTGGCGAACCTGATCGTGGGTCTCGGCGACTGCCCCGTCCAGGCTGAGCGACGCGGTGCGCACTCCATTGGCATGCAGCATCGAGAGCGTGGCGGGGTTCAGGCTGGGGGAGACCGAGGGCGAGATGGCGACCGGCACGCCCGAGCTCTGCGCGTACGCGGTCAGTTCGCCGAGGTCGCGACGTTGCAGGCAGTCACCACCGGTCAGGATCAGGACCGGGGTCGGACCTGGGACACCTGCGAGCTCGTCGATGATGGCCTTGCCCTCTTCGGTGCTGAGCTCGTCCGATGCCGGGTCGCGTTGCGCGACCGCCCGGCAGTGAACGCACGCAAGTGGGCAGGCCTTGGTCGTCTCCCAGAAGACCAGGCGGGGCGCGCGATCGAAAGACGTGGCCCGGCGGGCCCGCGGTTCAGGCACTGACTGGCCTGCGACCGCCGGATCTGTCATCCGCCCCCCGTTTCAGTGGCCGGCGCCTCATCGTCCGACCCAGCTTCCAGTTTGCCCGATCTACAGCACAGTGTCGTTGCAGCGCTCCAGCGACGCCGGGAGCTCAGGCGATCCGCTCGAGGCGATCCCGGAACGATTCGGCACTCTTGCGCAACGGTCCCCGGTGGAGATCTCCGCCGACCAGGATGGCGACGTCATTGCCGTAGAAAGCTGCAACCTCCGGCACGTGCTCGAGGGTCATGCCGCCGCCCGGCGCAGGAATCGTCTCCGACAGGGAGCCAAGACCAGCACGGCAGTGCTCGGCGATGCTCGAGCAGTCCTCTCTCGAGAAGCTGAACCTGCCTCCTGAATGGGGGAAGACCGACAAGTCGGCACCTGCCAGCCGCGGCAGGCTTCCGAAGACGAGACCGGGCGCGATGCCTTCGCTCTCGTCGAGGACCAACGCTCCGAGCATCGAGGGATGAGCCATTATCGGAACGCAGCCGGGAGAGCGTGAAGCCAGGTAGCGGATGACGTCGTAGCCGCCGATCCCCGGCAGCACGAGCAATCCTCCCGCACCCGACTCGAGCGCGAGATCGACCCTTGCATCCAGCTCGTCGACCGGAGCGTTCACGCAGGGCATGTACAGCGCGCGCGTCCCGTACCGGTCATTTGCGGCGCGAACCGCGTCACCACAGCGCGCCACCCGCTCGGAGAACGGTGCGTACGGCTGGTTCGCGAGCCCGTGGTCGTCCTTGATGATGTCCACGCCCCCCGCGGCGCACTCGAACACCATTTCCGCGAACACCTCGGCCGAGGTGCCCATCGGCTTGATCGCCGTCGCGAGCAGCGGCCGGCTGTCGGCTCCGAGCAGTTCCCGAACCCCGGCGGTGCCAAAGCGCGGCCCGGAGAAACGCTGAAGCAACGAGTCGGGAAGCGTCATGTCGACAAGGCGGACTCCCGGCCACATTGAGCAGTTGCCGAAAAGGACATTGATCAGCTGAGGTAGCTCCCAGCCCGTCACCTCGACCGAATAGCTGATTGCCACGTCGTGGCAACCTTCGCCGATCGCCTCGATTCCCTCGACCCGGCCGATGACATTCTCGTTGATTTCCGGGTCCGTCACGAGCTCGGCGGGAAACTCTATCGTCTCTTCGACCGTGAGGGCACGGGCGATCACCTCGACCTGTACGGCCGTGCCGTGCAGTTGATAGTACGCATACAACCGACCGCTGTCCGAGCCGCCTTCCCGAACCTTCATCGCAACGTCAGCCCTCTTTGCTCACGATCGTTTCCGCGTGTGAGCGGC
>Ga0182017_10000447_pt1 | contig 32566 bp, 31 predicted proteins | sample 712E3DmetaG_FD_120492 | JGI IMG/M metagenome (GOLD analysis project Ga0182017, IMG submission 120492) | Permafrost microbial communities from Stordalen Mire, Sweden - 712E3D metaG | ecosystem: Environmental > Terrestrial > Soil > Wetlands > Permafrost | place: Sweden: Stordalen | collected... | reverse complement strand
GGCTTCAGGCTTGACCTCATCCTCGTCGACGCCGAGCTGCTCGACGACGATCTTCTTGAGTCGCTCGTAGGTAGTGGCCACTGACGCCCTCCTCGGGGTTCGGAGTGATTTCGATTGACGGTTACTGCGGCCCCGGCTCCGGGGCGCGGTACGCACCGGCTTCGGAGTCGCGAGCAATCCTCCCGAGTACGCCGTTGACAAGACGGCGGGCCGGTTCGCCGCTGTATGTGCGAGCCAGCTCGACCCATTCGGCAATCGCCACCCGGGACGGCGTGCCGGAGTGTAGCACCTCGCCGATGCCGCTACGCAGCAGAGTCCGGTCCATGCGAGCGAGCTGCACGACCGGATACTGCGGCGCCAGCCGCCCGATCAGCGCATCGATTTGATCGCGGTCCTCGACGACGGCCGTCACGAGCGCGCGGGCGAACTCGGACGTGGCCGAATCGGCAGCTCCCTCTGCCAGATGCCGCTCCAGAATGGCGCTTGCGGTCCGCTGGCCGAATTCGGCTTCGAAGAGAGCGGCCAGTGCCAGACGCCGGCCCAGGCGATGAGAGCTGACTTCATCGGTCCCCCCGCGGCCCGCGCGCGCGCCTCTGCCCGCGTGCTCCGCGGCCGGGGTCACTTGCCCCAGCCCCCTACCCCATCGACTACGACGGTCACTTCGCCCAACTCGAGGCCTAGCAATCGCTCCACGGTAGCGCCGACGGCCTGGCGGACCTGCGCCACGAGCGGCCGCAGGGCGTGGCCCGGGCGAGCTACGATCCAGACTCGAACCGAAACCTTGCCGTTGCTGACACGGGCCCGAACCGGCGAGCCGGCGAGAAACGCGAGCGGCCCGCCGCGGCCGACCTTGAGCACACCCGGCACCTCGAGCGCGGCGACGCGCACCATTTCCACGATCACCGAGTGGCTGACGGTGAGCGGGTCGGGGTTGGGCCTCGAGCGCGGCGCGGTCCCGTTCGCCATGCTCATCAGGTCACGAGTCCTGCGACCCGGGGCGACGAGGCTGGCCCCGGAATGCTTCGGCGATGAAGTCCGGAATCCGGGCCCGGGCCGCGGCGGCGCCGGCGTCCAGGGCGAACTCGATCATGCGCCGCTTCGCCGAGCCGTGCGTTATCAGGACCATGCCCTTGACCCCGAGCAGCGGCGACGCACCCATCTTCTCGTAGTCGAACGTCTTGCGGATGCGATTGGCGCCCGGCCTCATGAACAGATAGCCGACGGGTCCGAGTGGAAGCCGCCTGAATTCCCGCTCCCAAAGCCTGCCGATGAACATGGCCAGGCCCTCGAAGAACTTCATCGTCACGTTGCCGACCATCGCGTCGCACACGGCCACGTCGGCCATGTGCTTCACGAGGTCGCGGCCCTCGACGTTGCCGATGAAGTTGAGCCGGCCGTCGTCGTCGAGCATCTGGGTCGCCTGCTGCACGGCCTGGTCGCCCTTGCCCTTCTCCTCGCCGATCGACAGCAGCGCGATGCGCGGGTTATCCACGCCCAGGACACGCTCGGCATACAGCGAACCCATGTGGGCAAACTGGTACAGGTTGTTGCCGCTCGAGTCCATGTTCGCGCCGATGTCGAGCAAGACGAACGGACCGGTCTCGGTCACCATCTGGACGGCGAGCGCGGGTCGATCGACACCGGGCAACCGACCGAGCTTGAGGACCGCCGCGGCCATGCCCGCGCCGGAGTGACCCGCGGTCACGAGCGCATCGCCACGGCCGGCCTTGATCAGGTCCATGGCGACCATGATCGAGGAGTCCTTCTTGGCCTTGAGAGCCAGCGCCGGAGACTCGTCCATCTCCACGACCTGGCCGGCCGGCACAATCTCGACGTTCGACGGAATGGATCCGCCGGCGCATTCCATGATCCGCTCTGGGATGCCGACGAGAAGGACCGTGTCGGTCCCGTGGGCGCGCGCCCACGACATCGTTCCGGCGACTATCTCCAGGGGCGCGTGGTCGCCGCCCATGGCGTCGACGACGAGGCGAACGGGGCCACTACCGACCGCGCGAACCGTGCTCAGGTCCACGGCCTCAAGCCGGCTGCTGCGGCTTTTCCTGCTTGATCTCGACAGTGGGTCGGCCGGCGTAGTAGCCGCAAACCGGGCAGGCGTGATGGGTCTGCTTGGGCTGCTGGCAGTGCGGACACGGCTCCAGATGCGGGACCGTTATCGCGTGGTGGGCGCGACGGTCACCCTGTCGAGCGTGTGAGACTCTCCTCTTGGGAACACCCATTGAATTGACTACTCCTTTTTCGCTCCGGCGCGGTGCCATTCTAGTGGGGCCAGACGGCGTTGCCGGGAAGGCGCCGGGGCGCGGTGATCCGATCCGTGACGCACTAGTGCGGAATCATACCCTGCGGATGGGGCCGACGCGGGAGTTTACCGGTTCCGAGCCTCGCTGTCACCGTCGACGAAGCCACGCAGGGCCTCGAGACGCGGATCGATCTCGTCGTCGGGGTGGTCGTGCGGACCGCTGGCCATTTCCTCGCCGCACACGACGCACAGGCCCGGGCAGTCTTCCCGACACAATGGGGCGATCGGCTCGGCCAGGAGGATGCCGTCGCGGACCTCTTCTTCGAGGTCGAGTTCGTGGTGGTCCGTCAGTCGCAGGGCGTCGGGTTCAGCGTCTGCGTCGACCGGCAGGCCGCTGGCGATATCGACGCTGGGCAGGGCCTCTTCGTCGAGGTCGACCTCTACCGGCCACTCGATATCCCTCAGGCAGCGGCTGCACGTTTGCCCGATCGCCGTCGTGAGCAGGCCGTGGACCAGCAGTCCCCTGTTGGTGCGAGTCAACCGCAGAGTCCCCTCGACGTCACGGAGCTGGACGAGGTCGCCTCCGAAGTCGAGCGGGGGCGCCGAGATGGCGAGGTCTCGGGTCGATCCCGCGGGCTCCCCCAGCAGCCCGGACACGTTGAAGATCAGGGACTCAGCCGCCGACCGGTTGTCCCGTGTCCGATTCATCGTATTCGTCGAGGTCTCCCTGGCCGTCGTCATCGTTCTCCATAACCGCAGCTGATGCGGCTGCCGCCGCGGCAGCGGCCTCCGAGCGCCGGTCGTCCAGCACCTCCAGGCCCCGCTTGATCGTCTTGAGCGTCCGCATCACCTCGGTCTCGAGCCCCACCAGGACCTCGGCCGCGTAGTCGTCGGCGCCGCGTTGGGTCGCGTCTGCCTCCATCTGAGCCTGGCGCACGATCTCGTGGCTGAGTTCCTCCGCCTGACGAGTCAGCTCGCGTTCCTCGATCAGATAGGTGGCCTGCTCCTGAGCCCGGGCCAGAATCTGCTCCGCCTCCTCGCGGGCCTGCTCGAGCAGCCGCTCGACCTCGTTGGTGACCCGCCGGGCCGACTTGATCTCCTCGGGAATCGTGACCCGCAGCTGATCGATCCACTCGAGCGCATCAGCCTGATCGATGATCACGCTGTTGGAGAATGGGAGTTTCCTGCCATTCGCCACGAGCGCCTCCAGGCGCTCGATCAGGACGATGATGTCGATCGGTCGGGCCCTCCTCGGGCGGGTAGCCAGGGCTGCCGGTTGGCGCGATTATAGACCGCGACTCCGGGCCGCCAGACGCCCCGACACGGCCGGTGGCACCATTTGAGTCACGTCTCCCCCGAACGCTGCGATCTCCTTCACCAGGCTAGAGCTGAGATAGCTGTGCTCGAGGGCCGTCATGAAGAAGACGGTATCGACTTCCGGCGCCAGCTTGCGGTTCGTGTGGGCCATCTGCAACTCGGACTCGAAGTCGGAGATTGCTCGCAGGCCTCTGACGACGAACGTCGCGCCGCGATGACGGCAGAATTCGACGGTGAGGCCGTCGAACGATTCGACGTCGATCCGCCCGGCCACTTCCGCCGTGCAATATTCGTCGATCGCCTCCCTCACCACCTTGACCCGCTCGTCTGTCGGGAAGATCGGGGCGCCCTTGTGCGGGTTCAGAAGGACACCCAGCACGACTCGGTCGAAAACTGCGGCCGCCCGGGCGACCACATCGAGATGGCCGTACGTGATCGGGTCGAACGAGCCCGGGTAGACGGCAATCTTCACGTGGTTGCCTCCATGGCGTCCCCGCCAGGACGATAGAAGGTCAGGGCGGTCTCTCCGAAGCGGCGGGTCCGCACGGATGCTAGCAGCCCTACGACCGGGGGGGGAGCCGTCCGCCAGAAATGCTTGGCCACGACCCAGGCCGCCGGAGTAAGCAGCGGCGCATCGCCGGCCCCGAGCCTGGCCAGCACGGCGTCCGTCAAGCCGGGCTCGGCGTAGGGCGCATCGATCAGGACGAGGTCGAACGGCCCGTCCCCCGCGGCCCGGTCACGCAGATAGGCGACGGCGTCCCCGACGACGACGCGGCCGCGACCGGCGAATCGGGCGGCGACGAGGTTCTCGCCGATGACGCGGGCCGTAACGGCGTAGCGCTCCACGAACGTGGCCCGAGCCGCCCCACGCGACAGCGCCTCGATCCCGCCCGCGCCCGAACCGGCGAAGAGGTCGAGCACCCTTGCATCGACCAGATACGGCTCCAGGATCGCGAAGAGCGTCTGCTTGACCCGGTCGCCCAGCGGCCGCGTCGCCTCGCCCGGGGCCCGCAGCCGCAATCCCCTGGCCGAACCCGCTATGACACGACCGGCGTCAGGCATCGATGCCGCCGCCGATCTCGCCGTCGTTCGGGCCCTCGGGCTCGCCCGAGACGTCGGCCAGGACCTCGCCCGCCCCGACGCGCGCCAACCATCCATCACGCAGCTCGGCCGCCAGAGCCTCATTGCCCGGCCGCAGCGCGCCGGACTCGTCCACGAGCCGCTCGGCGACGACCCGCGCCTCTTCGGCCCTTTCGCGATCGCCCTTGTTCCGCAGCGACGCGATGCGCAGGGTCGGCAGGCCGCTCTGATGCAGTCCCAGCAGCTCGCCCTCGCGGCGAAGCTCGAGATCCATCTCGGCCAGCTCGAAGCCATCGGTGTGGGACTCGAGGGCCGCCATGCGCGCCCCGGCCGTCTCGTCGGTCGAGTCGGAGACGAGAATGCAATAGGACTGCGCCTCGCCACGGCCGACGCGGCCACGCAGCTGGTGGAGTTGGGCAAGCCCGAATCGGTCGGCATCGAGGATGAGCATGACCGTTGCCTCGGGCACGTCGACGCCGACCTCGAGAACCGTGGTGCCCACAAGAACGTCGATCTCGCCCCGGCGGAACCGATCCATGCGCTCGTCGCGAACCGCTGCCTTCATCTGGCCGTGCACGGCATCGACGCGGATCGCCGGGCTCTCCGGCTGGCCCATCCGTGCCGCCGCCTCCGCCAGCTGCCCCGGCAGCGCGGCGGCCACCTCGTCGGCGGAGCGCGCGGCCGTCTCCTCGTCCTCCTCGACGAGCGGCACGACGACGAAGGCCCGATGCCCGGCTCGAACCTCGCGCACGATGAGCGGGTAGGCGCCGCGCCCGGGGTCGTCCCTGGCCCCCGCCAGATCCGCGCTCCGCCGGATCCCCGTCTTTATCGGGATCCTCCCCGCCGGCAGGGAGCGGAGGTCGGAAACGTCCAGATCGGCCAGCAGAATCTGGCCGAGCGTGCGGGGGATCGGCGTGGCCGTCATCAGCAGGACGTGCGGTGAGCGACCCTTCGCGCCCAGAGCCTCCCGCTGGGCGACGCCGAAGCGGTGCTGCTCGTCGACGACCGCCAGAGCCAGGTCGTCGAACTGGACCGACTCCTGGACGAGCGCGTGGGTGCCGACGACGATCCTCCCGGCGGTCAGGCCGAGCAGACCGTCGCCGGTCGTAGGAGCCCTGAGCTGCTCTACGGCGGCCCGCCGCTCGGTGGCCGGCAGGGTCGCGGTCAGGAGCGTGACGCCGTGGCCGAGCGGCTCCAACAGCCGGCGAAGGGCCACGGCATGCTGGCGGGCGAGAAGATCCGTCGGCGCGAGCAGGGCGCCCTGCCGGCCGACATCCGCCACGAATGCCAGGGCCAGCGCCGCCACGGCGGTCTTGCCGGACCCGACGTCGCCCTGCAGAAGCCGCATCATCGGACGCGGGCGGCCCAGATCGGCCGCGATCGCGGCCACAGCCGCGGCCTGGTCGTCGGTCAGACGGGCAGATTCGGAGACTCCGGTACGGGCTCGCACCTGTTCGGTCAGGGCGGCCTCGACGGCCCCGACAGCCTCTCGCACTCTGGCCGGCAGCACCTCGACCGGATCTCCAACCGCGACGCGCCGTCCTCGATCGCGCGCCACCATGCCGACCTGCAGCGCCAGCAGCTCGTCGTAGCCCAGCCGTTGCAGCGCCGCGTCTCGGGCGGTGAAGGTCTCCGGATAGTGGGCGCTCTCCAGTGCGGCGGCGATGGGCATCGACGGTTCGCCGGGCAGGTACTCCGGGTAGGTCGACCCGACGGCATCGAGGGCCTGCCGGATTGCCCGCCGGAGCGTCGGGGCGGTGAGTCCGGCCGTCAGCCGGTAGACCGGCACGATGCGGCCCGCGTGCAGGAGGGCCGAACCGTCGTCGGCCGCGAATTCGGGGTTGTCCAGCGTGGTGGTGAAGCCGCGGTGCTTGACCTTGCCGCTGACCACAATCCAGTCGCCCTGATGGAGGCGGTTGGCGATGAAGCGGCGCCCGAACCAGGTTGCCTCCACGTCGCCGGTGTCATCGCCGAGATAGGCCGTGGTCCGCTCGACGCGCCGCCGGAAGGTGGGAGCGACCTTGATGCCGCGGACCTGGAGCCTGGCGCTGGCCGGGGCGCCGTCGGGGACTCGGGCCAGGTCGCGGGCCGTGCTCAGTTCTCGCAGGTCGTCGTAACGACGCGGCAGGTGGAAGAGAAGGTCGCGGACGGTGCGGATGCCGAGCCGCGGCCCAACGCGACGCAGAACCGTGGCACCCGCAAAGCCACTCGCTCCGATCGGGGTGTCGGGACCGACCTGTCCGGACGGGCGACGAACGGAACCTCCTCCCGGCGCCGACTTGCCATACCCCCGCGCGGCCACTTCCCTACTCGGCCGCTATCAGATACCGGTAGTGGGGCTGCCCGCCGGCGATGACCTCCACCTCCACGCCGCTCCGCCACTCTCTGACGCGGCGGGCCACCGACTCCGCCTCGGCGGGGTCGGCCCCTTCGCCGTAGTAAAGGGTGATCAGCTCGAAACCCGGCTCGAGCGCTTCCAGGGCCGCCAGCACTGCCTTCATTCGATCGTTCCCGACGGCGAGGAGCCCGTCGTCGGGGTCGAGAACGATGGTCTGTCCCGACTTCACCTTCCGACCGCCGATCGTGGCATCGCGCACGGCTTCGGTGACCTGCAGTGTCTGCACCGCTCTGCCGGCCAGGGTCATCACCTCGGCATTCGCGGTCGCGTCGCGACCGGGGTCCATCGCCAGCAGCGCGGCGAAACCCTCGGCCGCATTCCTGGTCGGGACGACGCGAACGCGCCGGGTCGTCATCTCGGAAGCCTGGCGAGCGGCCAGCACCACGTTTGGGTTGTTGGGCAGGAGAAGTATCTCCTCGGCGTTGATCTTCTCCACCGCATCGAGCAACTCGCCGGTCGAGGGATTGTTGGTCTGCCCACCGTGGACGACCGCGGCGACCCCGTACGAGTCGAAGATGTGGGCCAGCCCGTCCCCGGCCGCCACGGCAACCACGGCCAGCGGAATCAACTCGGCCGGCCGCGGCGTTGCCCCGGACCCTTTGGGGCCCGACGAGCCGTTCGATCCGGCCGGCGCGGCAAGGGCTTCGGCCATCGCCTCGTACATCCCCATCTCGACGTGCGGTCGAGCTTCGTGACGCTGTCCGGCGGCGTGGTGTCCGGCGGCGGCGTGTCCGGCGGCGGCGCGCCCGCTCCCAGCGCGTTCCTCGATCGGCGCGGCGACGACCGCGGCCGCCCGCTTCTCTCGGACCTCGTTCGACTGGGCATCCAGATTCTCGACCGTGATCCGGGTCAGCGAGCCCTTCGACAGACCGAGGGCGATGACGTGGTCGGGCCGCCCGCTGTGGACGTGGACCTTGACCGCGCGAAAGTCGCCCGCCACCAGGACCGACTCGCCCATCTTCTCCAGTTCGGCCCGCAGCCCGTCGACATCGATGCCCGAGCCGCGCGAATGCAGAAGGAACATCGTCTCGTAACCGAAGCCGTCTTGGGCGTTCGCGACCGGAGCGGCGACAGCGCTGGTTCCCATCGCCGATCCCGCGGCGGCCGCCGTCTGGTCGCGAGCAACCAGGAACTCCAACGCCCCCTCCATCAGCCGGTACAACCCCTGTCCGCCGGCGTCGACGACACCCGCATCCCGAAGGATCGGCAGCATCGACGGCGTCCTGACCACGGCGAGTCGCGCACCCTCGACCGCGGCGGCCAGGACATCCTCCAGGTCGCCGCCCGCCTCGGCGGCCTCGACGGCCGCGGCTGCAGACTCGCGTATCACAGTCAGAATCGTGCCCTCGACGGGCTTGGCCACGGCCTTGTAGGCGGTCGCGGTTCCCTGGTTGAAGGCATGAGCCAAGTCGGCACCGTTGAACCGATGCTTGCCGCCGAGGGCCTCGGCCATGCCGCGGAATATCTGCGAGGCGATGACCCCGGAGTTGCCTCGAGCGCCCATCAGCGCCCCGAAGCTGATGGCCTGGGCGACGCGGTCGGCAGACGGATCGGACACCGCCTCGGCCTCCGCCAGAGCAGCCCGCACCGTCGCCAGCATGTTGCTGCCGGTGTCGCCGTCCGGCACGGGGAAGACGTTCAGGGCGTTGACTTCGTCGACGTTGGCGGCGAGGTTGTCGACCGCGCCGCGGAACGCGGCCAACAGCCCCGATCCGTCACCGGCGCGGCGTGTCATCGATGTGTTCCGGTCGTCATTTGGGCTTGCGTTTCCTCGACGCCGTCGCCCCCGCGGCCGCACTCTTGTTGGATGGCAACTCCAGGGGCGGTTCGTCTCGTTCGACCGTCTCCGCCCGTTCGATAGCTTCCGCCCGCTCGATGGCGTTGGGCTGGTAGCGCAACCCATCGACGTGGATCGTCAGGCTTGCGACCTCCGCACCGACATAGTGTCGCAGCGAGTAGCGCACGGCCGAGTCAACCTGCCGGGCGACCTCGGCCACCGGCACCCCGAAGGCGACGGTGATGAAAAGATCGAGTCGCAGCCCGCCCTCGGTCGTCAGGCGCATCCCCGGCCGGTCCAGCCCGACCCAGCGCAGCATGCGGCGATTGAAGGACGGGTCGCTGAAGCCGGTCACGCCGTAGCTGCTCTGAACCGCGGTTCGAACGATGTCGACGATGGCCCGGCGCGTGACGATCGATCTGCCGGCCATGGAGCGCTCGGGCATGCCCTTGAACTACCTCCTGCCTGAGCGGGTGAAACGGTGTGCTATCATACCGCCCCGGTCGGCCCCGGTCGGGACCGCGACTTCCTAGCACGTATTCGTGAGGACCTGATGTCTCGCTCCTGCGCCGTCTGCGGGAAGATCTCGATGGATGGCTTCAACGCCCAGTCGTCCGGAATGAACCGGGTCCGCGCGCATCGTCGCTTCCAGCCGAACCTCCAGCAGACCACGATCCAGGTCGGCGGCAAGTCGGTCAAGGCTCTCATCTGCACGCGCTGCCAGCGCACCATCTCGCGCGCAGCCCAGTAACCGCCGCCGGCCCACGGCCGGTCGAACGATCACCCGGCGTCGAGCTCAGGCTCGGCGCCGTTTCGTTTGCCGCCCATAGAACACGCGGCTAGTGGGCCTCGTGCGGCTCGATGCCCAGCTCATCGCTGTCGAGCCAGACCGTGAAGGGGCCGTCGTTGACCAGCTCCACGGCCATGTCCGCCCCGAAACGACCCTGCGCAACCGAGAGGCCGGTTGAGGCCAGGATCTCGCAGAAGACCTCGTACAGCCGCTCACCGACGACCGGGCCCGCGGCGCCGATGAAGGACGGCCGCCGGCCTCGGCGAGCATCGGCGTAGAGCGTGAACTGGCTGACCACCAGGGCCGCTCCCCCGACTTCCCCGACCGACAGGTTCGTCAGGCCCTCCGCATCGGCGAAGATGCGCAGTCCGGCCACCTTGGCGGCCAGCCCCGCCGCTACGAACTCGTCGTCCGCCGGTGCCACTGCCAGCAGGATCAGCAGGCCGCGGTCGATGGCGCCTACGCGCTCGCCATCGATGCGAACCTCGGCCCGGGAGACACGCTGGAGCAGCGCGCGCATCGCCGGCCCCTACCGGCTGATGAGGCCCGCGGCGCCTCGCCAGAGACCGCCGAGGATAGCGAGCCACGGCACCAGATAGAGAGCACTCTGGGAGCCGCCGAACCAGCCCATCGTGTTCATGCCGTAGGCCACGGCGGAGCCGACGGCAAAGACCGCCAGGCCCTGCACGACGAATGTCCATCGAACCCGAAGACCCTGCCGTCGCAGAGCTCCGACGTCGCCTTCTTCCTCGGCCTCGACACCGGCCTCGATCTGCTCGTCGGCCACCCGCTCCATCAGCCGCCTGGCCCAGCGCGGGCCGTGCATGATCGCCAGATACGCCGCCGAGGCATAGGCGACGCCGCCGATGATGTCGACGACCCAGTGCTCGCCCAGGTAGACGATGGCGAACCAGACACAGGCGGTGTAGGCAAGCATCAGCCAGCCGATCTTGCCGAAGGCTCGGCGGGCGAACAGGAAGGCCAGGAACGGGTAGCCGGCGTGCAGGGACGGGAACGCGGCGACCTCGTTCGGGCTGACGCTGTAGATGTTCTGGTAGCTGTAGAAGTAATCCCCAAAACCGAAGAAGTGCTTCAAGCCATCGAACCCGACCGGGCTCAAGTGCATGACGTTGGTGACGTAGCCGTACTTGTCGGCCCACCAGGGCGGGGCGACGGGCAGCAGCAGGTAGGTCACGAAGGCCGCCATCGAAAGGACGATCAGCGCCCCCACGAAGTCGTAGTAGAGCCGTCGCTGGTGGATCCACAGCAGGAAGCCGATGGCGAGCGGCAGCGGGAAATGCAGGAAGTAGAACCCCTCGGAGATCGTGGCCAGGTTGTCGGGGTTCGATGCCGGTCCCGAGTGGAGGCTCTGGAGCAGCGTCGTCGGCAGCGAACCCAGCCCCACGATCCGCTCCAGCGAGACTACGTCTGCAACGTGGATCGGCAGCCCGAACTTGTCGGCGTAGCCTCGCATCAGCTCGTAGGCGAAGAAGAGCGCCACGAACGGGATCCAGTCGCGCAGGAAGAGCTTGCCGCGGCCGAGCAGTATGGCTGCCAGGCCGAAGCTGACGACAACGACGTCGGGCGTGACGGAGATGCCCCGAGCGATCATCAGGATGGAGAGCAGGACCGCGTAGGCGGCGACGGCTACCAGAAGCAGCCGATCGTTGCGTCGACCGAGATGCTCGTGAGCGGGGACAGCGGCCTCCCCCGTCGCCCCGACGGCGTCCGCGGCGGGGGTGGCGGGGTTCAACGCCGCTTCTTCGTTCACTCGACCTCTCCTGCGATGCGCCGACGCCCCCGGTAGCCCTGATCGGCGAGCTGCTTGATCAACCGGATCTCGCTCGAGATGTCCTGGCCCTTCTTCCACAGCGTCGAACCGACGACCATGACATCGACTCCGAGGCTGCCACAGTACTCCGCCGAGTCGCGGTTGACGCCGCCGTCGACGTGGACCTCACGCGCCGATGGCGTCTCTCCGGGCCTGTCGCGGAAGACGGCATGCGCCGGGTCGATCTTGGTCGCGGCATCGGCCATGAACTTCTGGCCGCCGAAACCTGGCTCCACGGTCATGACCATGACGATGTCGAGCAGGTCGCGGTACGGGTCGAGCGCGGAGAGCGGCGTCGCGGGCTTGATCGCCAGACCGGCCAGCCGGCCCGCCTTGCGGATCTTGAGAAGCGTCGGCTCGATCGGCTCCTCGACTTCGACGTGAAACGTGATCGAAGTGCAGCCGGCGTCGATGAACTGGTCCATATACCGGCCCGGCTCGGAGATCATCAGGTGGGCGTCGAACGGCTGACTTCCGATCGCTCGCAGGCGCTTGATGATGCCGGGGCCGAAGGTGATGTTGGGCACGAAGTGGCCGTCCATGACGTCGAGGTGGATCCGGTCCGACCCGCCCTCCAGCGCTCGCAGGCACTCGCTCGACAGGTTCGACAGATCGCAATCGAGGATGCTGGCGCTGACCAGGGCACGATGGCCTGCCATCAGCGAACGGCTCCGGACCGGACGGCGGCCTCCAGCTCGGATGAAAGGCTTTCGGAACTACGACTTCCGCGCAACGCAACCTCGCTCTGGCGTTCGATCGACTCGCGACGGTGAGCCACTGCCGGGGCCGGCGGTTCCCCCGCCCTGTCGGCCGCAAGCTGGCCGCAGGCCGCGCCGGCATCCTGCCCGCGATTGGCTCGAATTGTGACCCCAACGCCGCCCCGCCGGACCCTGGCGGCGAACTCGGCGACCCGTTCCGGTGTGCTGGCCTGCCACGGTGTGTGGGCGACCGGATTCATCGGAATCAGGTTTACATGGGCCAGGTCGTCGCGCAGAAGCCAGGCCAGGGCATCGGCGTCGATCTCGGTGTCGTTCACACCAGAAATCATCACGTACTCGTAGCTCACGCGCCGGCCGGTTACGCGCGCGTGTTCGCGGGCGGCGGCCACGACCTCCGCCACCGGCCAGCGTCGATTCAGCGGCACCAGCACGTCGCGCAGCGGATCGCGGGCGGCATGGAGGCTGATCGCCAGCGTGAACTGCGGCCCGAGCGCAGTGAGACGGCGAATGCCGGGCACCACGCCGGAGGTCGATACGACGACGTGCCGCGCCCCCAGGCCGAAGTGGCGGGGGTCGGACAGAATCTCCACCGCCTCGAGGACCCGGTCCAGGTTCAAAAGCGGCTCGCCCATACCCATGAAGACGATGTTCGTCAAATGGCTGCCGGTTCCGGCCAATCGGCGAGCCGCGTGGCGGACCTGATCGACGATCTCCGCCGTCTCGAGGTCGCGTCCGAACCCAAGCTCGCCGGTGGCGCAGAACGGACAGCCGACGGCACAGCCGGCCTGGCTGGAAATGCACAACGTGTGCCGCTCACGATGAGTAGGCCGCGCCTGACCGACGAAACCGCGGGCCGGGTAGTGCATCAACACCGACTCGATCAACGCCCCGTCGGCGAGGAGATGGAGCGTCTTCTCGGTCATCCCGCTGTCGGCGATCTTGACCTCGTCCTCGGCTATCGTGTCGATCCGGAAGGCCTCGTCCAGCCTCGCCCGCAACGGAGCCGGCAGCGTGAGCATCTCCGCCGCCGTTTCGACGTTCTGGCGCCAGATGGCGTCGCGGATCTGCCTGGCCCGGTACGCGGGCTGACCCTCCGCCGCAAGCCAGCGCTCGAGCTCTCCTCCGGCCAGTCCGCTCAGCCCGCGGCGATTAACCTTGGCGGAGCGGGATGCCGGCTTCGCGTGGCGGCCGCCGACGGCCTCAGTCGAGGGCGCGTAGACGGGGGCGACGGCTGTCTCGTCGGTCGCATCGGTGGGGCTCACAGGCCCTCGATTATCGCATGCCGATCCCGAGCGGGCGGCGCACCGGCCGGTCAGTCGACGTACTTGCCGACGAGGCCCGGATAGCCCCGCCGCAACTCGGCTCCGGCAACTCGTGTCTTTCCGGCGAGCTGGACCTCGTCGAGGACCAGACGGCCGCCTGCGGTGCACATGGCCAGACCCTCGCCGTCGGCTACGACCAAACCCGGAGTGTCCTCCGACTCATGACCCGAGGTCCTCGCACGCCACACGATCAGCCGACCCGCGGACGTCTCCACGTAGCTGCCTGGCCAGGGTTGATAGGCGCGTACCTGGCGCTCCAATTCGACGGCCGGGCGGCTCGGGTTCAGGCGGCCGTCCCCGCGGCGCAGTGGCCGAGTGAGCGTCACGCCCTCAGCCGCCTGGGGTCGCGGCCCCAGCTTCCCAGCCAGCCACTCCGGCAGCGCCCGTCGCAAAAGCGCGGCGGCCGCCCCAGCCGCTCGTTCTTCCAGCGTCACCGCCGTGTCGTCGGACCGGACCTCGAGCGGCTCGACCGCCACGATCGGGCCGGCGTCCATCTCCTCGGTCACCACCATCAGCGTCACGGCGGACGCGGCATCTCCGGCAAGGATGGTGGCCGGGATCGGCGCCGCGCCGCGATGCCGCGGCAGTGCGGATGGATGCAGGTTGAGGAACCCGCGCGGCGGCAGGTCGAGCAGGACACGCGGGATCAGCTGGCCGTAGTCGGCGAGGACGATCAGATCCGGCTCGATCGCCGCAACCGCCGCCACAGCGTCGGGCCGGCGCACCCGTTCGGGCTTCAGGACGGTCAGCCCCAACTCGACTGCCCGCGCGGTCACCGGTGTCGGAGTAACCACGGCTTTTCGGCCGACCGGTCGATCCGGCGCCGACACGACCGCCTCGACTCGAATGCCCGGGATGGAAACCAGCGCTTGGAGAATCGGGACGGCGAAGGCGCCGCTGCCGAAGAAGACGGCCCGAACCGCGGACTCGGCGGACGCACAGCCGACAGACGAACCATCGGCCACCGCCTCGCTCACCCTACTGCGGTCCGCGCCCTTGCCGGTCGCCCTTCCACTTCTTCCTCGTCATCGGCTCCAGCCTCTATCAGATCGTCCATCGAGTCGAGGTAGTCGATGTAGAGCTTGCCGTCGAGATGATCCAACTCGTGCTGCAGCGCGCGTCCCAGGGTTCCCGACCCGGCAACCTTGACCTTGCGGCCGCGGCGGTTCTGTGCCACGACCCAGACCCGCTCGCGCCTCGTCACATAGGCCACATAGCCGGGGATCGAGAGGCAGCCCTCGAGGTCGCGGTCGTCGCCGTCGGTGCGGACGATGCGCGGGTTGACCAGCTCATGGAGCTGGCCCTCGACCTCGATGGTGCACGCCCGAACGGCCTCGCCCAACTGGGGCGCGGCCAGCCCAACGCCGGGAGCCTTGCGCATGGTCTCGGCCAGGTCGTCGAGCAGTTCGTGCAGGTACTTCCCGAAGCTGTCGACGGGCTCGCCCTTCATCCGCAGCCGCGGGTCACCGAGGAGAACGATGGGTCTGACACTCATGGCCGGAGTATACCGAGAGGCACCGCTACAGCAGGGAATCGGGATCGACGTCGATCGACCACGGCGCACCCGGCGGTTCGCCGAGGATCTCGAGGGGGCGGTCACCTCGAAGGACGACGTTCCAGCGCCACCGGCCGGCCCGGCGGGCCACGTACGCGGGCGCCGGCCCGAGAACCGCCACCTTGATGCCCGCGGCAGCGGCGTCCGGCGACGCGCACGCAGCCGTCAGCCTGTCCGCCATGGCGGCCGCCTCCTGCTCGGCGGCCAGATGGTCCGGAAGAGCGACCGTCAACTTGATCAGTCGCCCGAACGGCGGCGAGCCGAACCTGCGGCGCGCATCCAGCTCGGCGTCGTAGAAGGTCGAGGCATCGCCACTGGCGACGGCGACGATGGCCGGATGGTCGGGCTGGTAGGTCTGGATGATGGCCAGGCCGGGCAGCTCGCCCCGGCCGGCCCGCCCGACCGCCTGGGTGAGCAGCTGGTAGGTTCGCTCGGCGGCGCGCTCGTCGGGCAGGTTCAGGGCGATGTCGGCCGAGACGACGCCGACCAGCGTGACCTCGGGTATGTCCAGGCCCTTGGCCACGAGGCTGGTGCCGACCAGGACGTCGAGCCGACCCTCGGCGAAGGCATCGAGAACCCGCTCGACCGCGCCCTTGTGCTCGGCCACGTCCCGATCCAGGCGGCCGACGCGCAGGTGAGGAAACGTGGCCTTGACTTCGTCCTCGACCCGCTGCGTTCCACCGCCGAGGTACCGGATCCGTGGCGAGCGGCACGCCGGGCAGCGCGAGGCCAGCGGCGATGCCGTGCCGCAATGGTGGCACCGCAACGTGACGCCGGCCTGGTGGTAGACGAGGGTTAGCTCACATTCCGGGCAGCGCTGCACGTGGCCGCAGTCGCGGCAGACGACCACCGACGCCGTCCCCCGACGGTTGATGACGAGAATCGCCCGATCGCCCTCCGGCAGTGCCGCGATGGCGTCACGAAGAGCGCCGGAAAGCAGGCCACGGTTGCCCGACGCAAGCTCCGCCCGTAGATCCACGACCTCGATGCGGGGCGGCGCCCCGGTCGGCCGGTCCGGCAGGACCGCGTGGCTGTAGCGACCCTGACGGACCCGCCCGACACTCTCGACCGACGGCGTCGCGCTGCCCAGAACGACGGCCGCGCCGGCCAATCGGGCGAGCGCCAGAGCGGCGTCGCGAGCCTGCAGCCGCGGCGTCCGATCGCTCTTGTACGCGGCGTCGTGCTCCTCGTCGACCACGATCAATCCCACGTCCGCGAGCGGCGCCGTCAGGGCAATCCGGGTACCCACGACAACGTCGACGGCACCGGCCCGGATGCGGCGCCATTCGTCGGCCCGCTCTCCTTCGCCGATTCCGGAGTGGAGGATGGCGATCTCCGCTTCCAGCTCCACCCTCAGCCGGTCGACAAGCGGCATCGCCAGGGCTATCTCCGGAACGAGAACCAGGGCCGGCCGCCCGGCCGCGATCGTCTCGGCTATGGCCTCGGCGTAGACGGCGGTCTTACCCGACCCGGTCACCCCTTCCAGGAGGAGTGGCTTTGGGTCGTGGGCCGCGACCGCGGCGAGGATCGTGGCCACCGCCTCCGCCTGGGGCGGCGTCAGCTCCGAACCTTCAGGGCGCGTCCCGCGTCTCCCGGCTCTCCGCCGTGCCAGCGGCCGGCGCGGCCGCTCTCTGACGTCGACTGCTGCGAGGCCGCGCCGCTCCAGGCCGGTGGCGGTGCCCGATCCGTGACGGCCGGCCGCATCGGGCCCGGAGAGGCCGCCTTCGCCACTCGCCTCCGCTGAGGCCAGATCCGCGAGCAGCGCTCGCTGGCGCGGTCCGAGCCGGGGGGACGCCACGTCGCCAGGACCTCTGGCCACTCGTCGACCCTCCTCGGTGAGCGTCAGCCAGCGCTCAAATCGCGGCCCTGCCGCGGCCGCAGTCAGGGTCCATTCGAGCTTCAGCAAGCCCTTCCCTGCCATCGCCCGGAGCCGCCGTAACAGTGCGGCCCGACCCTCTCCGCCTTCGAGCTCGCGCGCCGGCTTCGGACCGTTGGCCAGCTTGTCGCGAACGGCGGCCTCGAATGCGTCCAAGGCGTCCACGGCGTCGGAGTCGGGCGCGGCGGCTCGATCCACGGCCCCGCTCGAAACGCCGGCGCCTGCATCGCCGCTACCCTTTCGCCAATCCAACGGCAGCCATTCGGCCACCAGCTCCAGCCGCTCCAGCATCCCGGGCGGCAGCATCGAGCGCAACGTGGCAGCCGGCGGCGCCAGGTACTCCGCAGAGATCCAGCGCGCGAAATCGAGCGTCAGCTGGGGCACGAGCGGCCCGTCGGCATGAACCCGTGCCAGCAAAGGCTTCAGGTCGCCGCGGCGATCCTCGGACGAGGGCCCCAGAACGACGCCGAGAGCCTGCCGTCCCCGCCCGAACTCGACCAGCACCGCCTCACCGGGCTCAACCGGGGCCAGCCGATCCGGCACGGCATAGTCGAACGTCCGAGATGCCCCCGGCGCGTCGACGGCTACTTCGACGGCCGCGCCCCGCAGACCGAGCTGGGAGGCCGCCTCAGTATCCTCTTCCATCAGCCATCCCCTACCCGAGCGCCCCTCAGACGGTCACGGCTCGTCGCGATCCGCGCCGTTCCTCCTGAGCGATTATCTCCTCGATCCTGGCCGCGGTGGCGTCGACTCTGCCTTCCTGGTTCTCGACCACGAAGTCGTAGTCATCCTTGCGCTCCAGCTCTATGGCCGCGTTGCGCTGTCTGATCTCGAGCTGCTCGGCAGACTCGGTGCGGCGGGCCTTCAGATGCTCGACCAGCGTCTCCACCGACGGCGGCACGACGAAGATGAGCAGCGCCTCCGGCACGCAGGCCTTCACCACGCGGGCGCCCTGGACGTCGATCTTGAGGATGGCGTGCTGTCCCCCCGCGAGGGCCGCCCTCACGCCGTCCCGCGGCGTGCCGTACCAGTTGCCGTGGACTTCGTTCGCCTCGAGCAGGTCGCCGGCATCTCGCAGCGCGGCAAACTCGGTCGGAGTGACAAAGTTGTAGCTGACGCCGTCGATCTCACTCGCCCGCCTGGCCCGGGTCGTGCAGGTCACGACGTAGTGATAGTCCGGCCTGTGGCCGCGCTTCTGAAGCGCCTCGATGATCGTGTCCTTGCCCACACCCGATGGCCCCGAGATGATCACCAGCATCGGATTGGCCGGATCGGCCTCAGGTGCCGTCCGCCCGCCGGGCCCGTGGGCGCTCACGCCGGCCTCTTCTGGACGGGCGGCGTGAACTCGGCCGACTCGCACGCGTCGCCCGACTCGCCTGACTCGCCGGAACCGCTCATCCCTTGAGCACCACTCGTAGACCCGGGCCCCCGCCTTCGCAGCGCATCCAGCGCCGACTCGAGCTCGGGCGGAAGCGGCGCAATCGCCCGGATCACGTGGCCGTCGTCGGGCGAGCTCAGCTCGATCCGCCAGCTGTGCAGGAAGAGCCGTTCCAGCCCGTCGGGCCCTCGTCGCGAGGTGCCAGTGCCGTAGACGGGGTCTCCCGCCAGCGGATGACCGATGGCGTCGAGATGGACCCGGATCTGATGGGTCCGGCCCGTGATCAGGTCTAGCTCCAGGAGAGTCCAGCCCGGCAGCCGCTCACGAACGCGATAACCGGTCACGGCCGGCCGGCCGGCCGGAACGACGGCCATCCGCGTCCGGTGGTGCGGATCGCGTCCAATCGGCGCCTCGACCCGGCCCGACGTGGCGACGACCGCGCCCTGGACCAGGCCCAGATACGTCTTCTTGATGCTGCGGTCCTTTAGCTGGGCCATCAGGCTCGCCTGGGCCTTATCGTTCTTGGCGACCATCAGCAGGCCGCTGGTGTCGCGGTCGAGGCGATGGACGATCCCCGGTCGCTGCACGCCGGCGATCCCACCGTATTCGGTGTCGCGAGCCAGCAGCGCGTTCACCAGCGTGCCGCCGGCGTGACCCGGTGACGGGTGAACGACGAGTCCGGCCGCCTTGTCGATGATCAGGAGATCGGCATCCTCATACACGACGGAGAGCGGGATCGCCTCGGGTGCGAGGTCGAGCGGCACCGGATCCGGGATCTCCAGCTCCACGATCTCGCCCGGGAAGACGGCCTGGTTGGCCTTGACCGGGTTGCCGGCAACGGTCACGTGGCCTTCTGTCATGAGCTTCTGGACGTAGCTGCGCGACAGCCCGGATTCATCGGCGACCAGACGATCGACTCGACCCTCGGCGGTCTCGGGGACGGTGATCGTCAGTCGCCTCATCGACTAGCCGACCTTTACCTTGCCGGCGTCGTCGGCTTGTCTCCCACTGTCGAGATCCTTCTCGTCGGGCATGTGAACCCCGAGGTGCGGCGCGATGAACCACAACACGAAGACCAGCAGGATCGCGACGGTGACCGCCGCATCGGCGACGTTGAAGATGTAGGGGAAGCGCAAAGTTCCGATGCCGATGTCGGCGAAGTCGACGACGTAGCCGAAGCGGAGTCGATCGATGAAGTTGCCGATCGCCCCGCCCAGCAGCAGACCCAGCGTTACGGTCACGAGCCAGCTCCGCCAGCCCGAGCCGATTTCCAGGGCCACCAGGATCGCTACGACGGCGACGGTCACGAACGCGAAGATGACGGCCGAACCCTGGAAGAGCCCGAACAGGCCCCCGTTGTTGTGGTACAAGTCGATACGGAGCCAGTCTCCGATCACCGGCGACCGGACATTCTCCGTGAACCGCGATGGCGTGGTTATCCAGCTCTTGAGGAGCTGATCGGTGACGCCGATCGTGCCGGCGATGAGGGCAAAGGCGACCAGAGCCGCCGGCCGTCGCCCGATCGGCGCGTCGACCTGGGAAGCTTCGCTCGACGGGTCTATTGGGTGCGTTTCGCTAGGGTCCAGTGACCTGGCCTCCGTGGTGTTCTGCTAAGCCTAAGGGCGATCGGGTTTCGGCAGCAAGCCCACCCACACTTTGCCGCAATCCAGGTCGACGGCCTGGGCGCCAGAGGCAGGTGCTTGATCGAAGGCAATCCGACTGCGAGTCTCTGCCCCCACCGAGGCCAAGTATGGCGTCAGGACCGCCAATACCGCATCGGGCCCATGCACAGACACCGCGACCTCGTCGTCGAGGTCCACGCCGGCGTCCTTGCGGGCATCCTGGATGGCGCGCTGCAACTCTCGGGCATCGCCCTCGGCTCGAAGCTCGGGCGTCAGCTCCGTGTCGATCACGACCACGAGGCCCTCGTCGTGGGCAACGGCCGTCCCCGGCCGCGGCGTCGCCTGGATCTCGACCTCGTCCGGAGCCAGCGTAACGCCGCCCATCCGGACGGAGCCGTCGGCCAGTATCTCGAACTTGTTGTCGCGGGCGGCGGCCATGACCGCCGGAATGGCGGCGCCGAGCTTCTTGCCGATCTTGGGCAGCAACGGCTTAACCCGCCGATCGACGAGCGCGGATTCGTCGCCGATCAGCTCGATGGACTTGACGTTGACCTCGTCCATGATCAGATCGAGGAGCGCCTGCCGGTCGACGAGCCGCTCCGGGCCGGGCAGGGCCAGCCACATCCGAGCCAAAGGCACTCGCACCTTGAGACTGTTCTGGCTGCGCAGGGTTCGAGCCAGGTCCACCACTCGCATCGCGATCGCCATCGAAACCTGGATCTCGCGATCGTTCAGCAGCTTCAATTCGTCGGTGGGCCACGGGGTCAGATGGACGCTTTCGGGAGCGCCCGGGACGCCGCCGGCGACCACCAGGTTCTGGTAGATCGCTTCCGACAGGAAGGGCATCATCGGAGCGGTAATGCGGGCCAGAGCCGTCAGGGCCGTGTGCATCGTGGCGAAGGCGGCCGCCCTCTCGCCGGCTTCGGCGTTGCGAGAGAAGCGCTTCCGGGAGCGGCGCAGATACCAGGTCGAAAGCTCCTCGATGAAACCGTCGATCTCGCGGGCCGCGTCGAGGGAGTCATAGGCTTTGAGGTCCGTTTCGACTTCGTCGGCGAGTCGGGCGACGCGGGCCAGGATCCAGCGATCCAGCGGGCCGCGAGCCGCGACGGCCGGAGCGGGCTGCGTCGGCTCCCAGCCGGCGAGTCGGGCGTAGGTGACGAAGAACGAATACACGTTCCACAGGACCAGCAGCCGGCGCCGGGCTTCGTCCGCGGCGTGCCAGCCGAACAGAATGTTCTCCTCGGGCCTGGCGTTGGCGAACATCCAGCGCATGACGTCGACGCCCATCCGCTCGGCGGCTTCGTCGAAATCGATGGCGTTGCCCGAGCTCTTGTGCATCGGCCGGGCATCCTCGCCAAAGACGAGGGCATAGCCGAAGAGCGTCTTGAAAGGGGTTTCGCGGCGCAGCACGGTGCTCATCGCCAGAAGCGAGTAGAACCAGTTGCGAAATTGGCCCGGGAAGCTCTCGGTCACGAAATCGGCCGGGAACCACTGCTTCCAGTAGTCGGGGTCGGAGCGGTAATGCATCGTCGAGAACGGCACGATGCCCGCGTCCAGCCACGGATTGCCGACGTCGGTGATGCGCGACACGGAAGCGCCGCAGCCGGAGCAGCGGATCTTGACCGCGTCCACGTAGGGCCGGTGGGGCGTGTGGCCCTCAAAGGCGTCCCAGCCCTCGGCGGCCAGCTCCGCCAGCTCCTCGCGGCTGCCGGCCACGGTGACCCGGCCGCATTCGGCGCAGTCGTAGATCGGCAGCGCCAGGCCCCAGTAGCGCTTCTTGCTGATCATCCAGTCGTGCATGTTGATCAGCCAATCGAGCTCGCGCTCGTAGCCGAAGCCCGGAATCCACTTGATGTCGCGGATCACATCCATGATCTGGTAGCGCAGGCTGGCGTCGACTTCGGCCTTTGTCAGCTGCTCGCGGGGCTTGTCGTAGACCGGGCCCATGCTGATGTACCACTCGTCCACCAGGCGGAAGACCAGGCCCGTGCCGCACCGCCAGCAGTGCGGGTAGCGGTGGGTGATCGTCTCGAGCCGGTAGAATCGGTGCTTGTGCTTGAGCGATTCGAGGATCGGCTCCTTGACGTCGCGCACGTCGCGGCCGGTCAACTGACCGAAGCCGGCGATGACGATGCCACTCTCGTCGAGCGGCGCGATCATCGGCAGGCCCAGCGACTTGCCCAGGGCAAAGTCCTCAGCGCCGCAACCCGGGGCGATGTGGACGATGCCGGTCCCCTCTTCCTCGCCGACCTGATCCCAGACGACAACGCGATGTTCGTACGTTTCCGCCCGTGACTCGCCCGCGGCAAAGGCCGCCTGCACGGCCGGCAGCTCGTCGAACGGACCGGCATAGCGCCAGTCCGCAAGCTCGTGGCCCAGCTTCTCTTCGACGATCTGGAACGGGCCTTCCAGGGCCGCCTTGAGCGTCCCGCGCCCCAGCCAGAACAGGTCGTCGCCCTGACGGACCTTGACGTAGCGCAGGTCCTTGCCGACGGCCGCGGCCACGTTGGAGGTCAGGGTCCAGGGCGTGGTCGTCCAGACCAGCAGGGCCTCGCCGTGGCGATCCGTCAGCGGGAACTTGACCGTCAGGCCCGGGTCCTCGCGGTCGGCGTAGCCCTCGGTCATCTCGTGCTGGCTGATGCCGGTGCCACAGCGAGCGCACCAGGGCATCGTGTCGTGGCCCTTGTACAGCCAGCCACGCTTGTGGCACTCGGCCAGGAAGGACCAGATCAGGTAGTTGTTTTCGTTGGAGAAGGTGAAGTAGCTGCCGCCCATCTCGGGCATACCCAACCGGCCGACCAGCATCTCCGCCGTGTCCGTCACCGGGCCGTTCGCACCCTGGATCGTGACCGTCTTGCCCGGGTCGTCCGCCAATTCCTCGCCCAGGCGGCGCAGGTCGTGCGGATCGTTCCAGTCCATCCACATTCCGAGCCTGATCGACTGCTCCGTCTGGCGCGCGGCGTATGTCAGGACGCGCTGCTTGCACAGGCTTACGAACTCCGCGATGCCGTAGCTCTCGATGTCGCGCTTGCTGGTGAAGCCCAGGTCCTTCTCGACGTTGACCTCGACCCACAATCCCTGACAGTCGAAGCCGTTCTGGTAGCGCTGGTCCCGGCCGCGCATTGCCCAGTAGCGCTGGAAGATGTCCTTGTAGCTCCGGCCCCAGGCGTGATGAACGCCCATGGGGTTGTTCGCCGTGATCGGGCCGTCGAGGAAGCTCCAGCGCTCATGGCCGGCGTTCTGCGCGCGCAGGCGAGCGAAGGTCTTGCGTTCGCGCCACAGGGCAAGGATTTCATGCTCCTGGGCGACGAGATCGGGCTTGGAGCTTACTGGTCGGAACATCGTCCTAGGGCTCTAACCTTTGGCTCTTTGGGGGTCGGTGGATTCGACGAGCCCCTCGCCGGCGGCCGCGGCGCGGGTCTTCGCCGGCCGGTCGATCCGGAAAGGGGACTTGCATACGGTATCCTACCGAACCAGTGGCCACCTCAGTCCGCACGATCCCACGCCGGTCGGCATTCGCAGCGGCGTTTCTATCGTTCATCTTCCCGGGCCTGGGACATGCCTACGTTGGGGCGTATCGGCGCGCCCTGATTCTGGCGGCGCTGCCCCTGGCTATGGTCGCCTGGGTCGTGATCGAGCTGCTTCGCGACGGGCTCCTAGGGCTGGGGTTGTCGATCGGCGAGACATCCGTCCTGGGACCCCTGGCCATTGCCAACGTGGCTGTCCTGGCCTATCGCGCAGTGGCCACCGTCGATGCTTATGTGCTCGCTATCGAGCTCGACGACGATTCGGATCGGCACGGCCTGAGCCGCTATCTCCTCCGCGTCAATCCTTTCTCGATCACCGGAGTGGTCGCAATCCTCGGGGTCATGGCCGCCGGCCATGCGCTGGCAGGCTATTGGGATCTGCGACTGCTGCACGCCCTGGACGAGATCCATGCTCCGATCGTCATCGCGCAGGAAACACCCGGCCCCTCGATGGCACCCAACCCGACGCCTTCGCTCATCCCAAGGGCCACGTTCGTGGCCCAGCCGACCGCGAAGCCCTGGGACAGCACTGCTCGACTCAACATCCTCCTCGTTGGTGTCGACGAGCAGGACGGCGGCTTCCGAACGGACTCCATGCTGGTTGCCAGCATCGACCCCCAGACCCACAGGGTCGCGCTCTTCAGCATGCCCCGCGACACCTTCGGCCTGGCGATGCCGCCCAATTCGGCCCTGTCGGCGCTGTGGGGGCCCTATTTCAACAACAAGCTCAACGCCCTGTGGGCCTACTCGGACCGCTATCGTGATCTCTTCCCCAACGGTGGGGCCGACGCCCTCAAGCAGGCCATGAGCTTCGCGTTGTTCGGCCGAACCGACGCGATCCCATACTACGTTCTGGTCAACTTCTCGGGCTTCCAGACCGTCGTCGACACTCTCGGAGGCGTGACGGTCGACGTCCCCGCGCCGCTCATCGACAACGGCTACCCGGGCAACGGCGACACGCCTCACATGCGGATCTACGTCCCGGCGGGGATGCAGCACTTCAACGGCAGTCAGGCTCTCGACTACGCTCGTGCCCGTAAGGGCTGCTACTGCTACGACGACTTCAATCGATCTGCTCGCCAGGAGCAGATCCTCGTCGCCCTCGAGCAACAAGCGGACCTGGCCGCGGTATCTACCCACCTCGGCGCGCTCATCGACGCCCTGTCCGGCACGATCCACACCGACATACCGGAGGGCCCCGGCGTTCTCGGAGCGTTGATCGACCAGGCCAAGTCCGTCAACCTGGCCAACATCAAGACCTACGCCTTCTCGCCGGGCACCGGCTACGGCTGGGGCAGTTTCACCCCCAACCTGACCGCGATACGCGCCACGGTCGCGGCGGTGACCAGCCCGACCGCGGGCCTCGCGCCGCAGGCGGTACTGGCCGAGGGAGCGCCGATCGTCGTCAAGGTCGGTTCAGGGTCGGCTCAGCAGGCTGCCGATCTGGTGACCTACTTGCAGTCCCTCGGACTGGAGGCCCAGATGGGCGACGGTTCACCCGGCAGCGAGCCGACGACGCTGATCCTCGTGAACGGAGCCGACGCGCTCTACCCACAGACGTTCGCGTTGCTCGAGAAGACGCTCGGGCTCTCCGACTCGGCCACCCGGGACTCCTCCGCGTCAATCCAGGTTCTTTCCGACCCAACCCAGCAAAGCAGCTTCGTCATCGTGGTGGGCTCAAACACCCCTGCCATCACGCCACCCCCGGGCTAGCTCGAGCCGGGCCGGGCGCGCCGGCGCACAACCGCGGCCCCGCCCGCGGCGCTAGGCCTTCTCGGTCACCCGGTACTCGAGATAGCGGCCGGTCAAGAGCCGCGTCTGCGCATCCAGTGCCGGCAGGTTCGTGAAAACGACCGTCACGACAGGCAGACAGACCCACTGCAGCCAGGACGCGATGCGCATCCGAATCCCCCACTCCGGCGGGCGCGGCGGCGCCAGCTGGTCCTCGATGAACATGAGCACCAGGAGTGATCCCATGGCGCCGGTGAGGAGCCAGGCGGCGTATACGGGTAGCTGCTGGCCGAAGGTCCCGGCCGCGAAGGTCTGGTTCAGATACACCGGCAGAGCCGCCCCGCCGATCATGATGAACGGCGCCACGGCCCAATTGATGTGGTCCAGCCACAGGTCGAAGAGCCGGGCGATCCGTTCTCGGAGCGGTATCTCCGAGTGGGTGATGGCGTTGTCGATGAAGAACGGGATGTCGGTCACGCCCCATGCCCAGCGTCGGATCTGCGTGTACTGCTCCATCAGGCTGCGCGGATACGACCGCGCCCGAACGGCGTCGCCGTAGATCGGAATGAAGAGCGGCTCGGCCCGGAACTGGCCGCTGTAGCGGAAGAAGCTCTTCCAGTAGAAGCGGCTGTCCTCCGGGATGGCGTCGGTCGCCCAGTAGTCCACCTCGTGGACCGTGAACAGCGAAACCGCATACGAACTGAAACTGATCAACCGTTCCGGCGTCAGGTGCCGCCACATCTGGACGTGTGTCGAGCCGACCGCGATCAGGCGGACCGGCAGCGGGCATTGCCAAAGGTTGTTGTGGAACATCGGAACGGGCTGGTACAGGCGGCGGAAGCGGTCGCGGTCGGTGATGAACTTGTAGGTCAGGTAGCCGAAGTACTGCGGATGAACCCGGTAGTCCGAGTCCAGATCCGTGACCACCACCTGCTTGGGATCGAAGCCCAGACTCGTGAGCTCGCGATACAGCCACCGCCCGCCGTATGCCATCGCGCTCGACTTGCCTACCACCACGCCAGGTTCCAGGGGATCGAGGATATGGAAGAAATGGCGGAAGCTCGGCCCGAAGATCTGGCGCAGTTTGGCCACGTTCTCGCGACCCTGCAGGTCCGTCTCACGGGTGATGATGGCCACCATCCGCATGTCCCGGGGATAGTCGGAATCGGCCAGGGCCTTGACCGTCTGATACAGCTTCTCGTAAGGCTCCGTGTACGTCGGGACCAGGGCCACGTGCCAGAGCTGGCGAGGATCCGGGATCGGCTCCCCGAGCGCGACCAGGCGCTCCAGGTTGCGCTGCTCGCCCAACAGGCGTTTGAGCTCGCGCCGGCCGCCGTGTGCCGCCATCTTGTTCCCCGCCGAATGAAGCTCCTCCACGCGGACTCGTACGCGTTCGATGATGCCGGTCAGGTCGTCGAGGCGCTTCTCCGGGTCCGACAGAGTGAATGCGCGCTGCCGCCAATCGATCGCCACCACGCGCCGGATGCGCCGGAACGAGATGGCGACGCTGACGGCCAGCACGATCGCCCGGTAGCCCCAGTAGAAGTCGAAGCACAGGACGAAGATCCCCATGGCCATCGGGTAGAAGATCGAGGCCGGGATCATGACCAGGATGAGGCACCACGTCACCAGGCCCGGGATGATTTCCAGGACTCGGTGCCAAAGCTTCGGCTTTACCGCCGGCTGCGCCTGCTCGGAGGCCAGGCTTGGAGTCGTCGCCGAGGAGTCTCGGGCGACTAGCTCACTCACTCTTGTAGACGGGCGTCACCCAGTGCCGGAAGGCCGGCAGGCGCCCCCGCACCGCGTCGAAGTACGTCTTGCTGATCTGCCGGGAGATCGGCCCGACGCGACCGTCGCCGACGGCACGGTGGTCGACCGACGCCACCGGTGAGACCTGCGCGCCGGTGCCGCACAGGAACACCTCGTCGGCGATGTAGAGCTCGCTGCGGTCGATCTGGCGCTCCTTGACGGGGATCCCGAGATGGGCGGCGAGCTCGATGATGCCGGCTCTGGTAATCCCTTCGAGGATGTCCTCGCTGACCGAGGGCGTGATCAGAACGCCGTCGCGAACCACGAACAGGTTCTCGGCCGAGCCCTCCGCGACATGGCCTTCGGCGGTCAGCACGATCGCCTCGTCGAAGCCGTTGAGCATCGCCTCGGTCTTGGAGAAGGCCGGGTTGACGTAGCTGCCGGTGATCTTGCTGCGCGACGGCATCGAGACATCGCTCGTGCGGCGCCAGGAGACGGTCCCGGTCGAGATGCCCTTCGCCGTGTCGATGTAGTCGCCCATCGGGATCGCCAGGACGTAGAACTCGTGGGTCAGCCCGTGCAGCTTGACGCCGATCGCCTCGGTGCTCTTGTAGACGGACGGCCGGCAATAGGCATCTTCCTGGAAGTTGTTGCGGCGGAAGACCTCCAGCACGATCTCGCTGAATTCGTCGACGGAGGGGAGCTCCGCCATGAGCATGATCTTGCTCGAGTTGCGCAGCCGGACGATGTGTTCCTTGACCCGGACGGCGTACATCTGCTTCTCGTCCGGGTTCCAGTAGGCCCGAATCCCCTCGAAGACGGCCGTTCCGTACAGGAAGGCATGGGTCATGATCGGAACGCGAGCCTCGCCAAGCGCTACGTAGGCGCCCTTGAAGTAGCAGACGCGGCTGTTCTGGTCCGGCGTGGATGCCGCGCTTGCGGCGGGGACCGTGGCGTTCTCCATGACCATATCTCGGCGCTCCTGTTGCTGACCGCCGGCGCTCGGCCGGCGAATTGCAATTATAGCCGCCGTAGACCACACCTCGACTGAAGGCCCCCGGACGGCTCCGGACGCCGTCCGGCCTAGCCTCCAGACCGAGCGAGGACCGCCAGCACCAACACCACGTAGCCGAGGTAGAAGGCCCCGCCGAGGGTCAGAGCCATCGCCCCGAGGCGCCGGCGGACGAGTATCGGCAGGAATATCACAGCCGACGCGCCGAGGGTCACGGCGGCCGAACCGAACGCAACCCCTCCGCCGACGACAGTCCACAGAGCAGGCGCGAAGACGAGCCCGATCGATGTCGGTATGACGCTCTGGAAGACCATCGCCCCGGTGATGTTGCCCATCGCCAGCGTGTCCTTGCCACGCCGGACCCAGAGCACACTGTTGAGTGTCTCCGGTAGTTCCGTGGCAATCGGGGCGACGAGCAGGGCCAGCAGCGTCCCGTTGAGCGAGGTGGAGGCCGCCACATCCTGCACGGCCCGGACGAAGGCCCAGGCGCCACCGATGATGCAGACCAAGGCGAATACGACCTGGACCGAAACGATGAACATGCGCGGCGCGTGGGGATGCTGCGGCGCCCGGCGGTCGAGCTTGTGGAACCGCAACGGCTCCAGCCCTTCGTGCTCGGCGGCGTCGGCCTGGAAGTGGACCCACACGTGGTGGGCATAGATGCCGATGAGCACGATGGCTATGAGACGCCTCGGCCACTCGAGCTCAACCGGTAGAAACGCGGCCCCGATGGCAATGCCGTAGGCCACCCCGAAATAGGCCATGTCATGTCCGACCACGCCGGTATCGATGGCCAGACGCGTACCCGTCGGGCGACGCTTTCGCATCAGCAGAACGGCCGCGCCGGTTACGAACATGGCCAGTGTGGCAAGCATGAACGGCGCGCCCAGGATGGCGCCGACACCGATCTCGCTGGCCACCATTCCCCCGCCGAAGACGATGGCAATGAGCGGAACCATCGTCTCGGGGAGGGCGGTTCCGATGGCCGCCAGTACGGACCCGATCGCGCCCTCGCCCAGCTCGAGCTTGTGCCCAAACCACTCGATGCCGTTGGTGAACAGCTCCGAGCCGACCAGGATCACCGCGAACGCGACGGCCAGCAGCAGCAGATCCAACTCAGCTTCCCTTGCCTGTGGTGACTCTCACCGTGGAATCAGCAGCCGACTGAGCCGCGCCGTGGTGGCGACCCCGATCCGGAATGCAGGCGATCGACCGCCTGGGCGCCGATTACGGCCGGACGTGCTGAGGAGCGTACGGCAGCAGGGCCACGATCCGAGCGCGCTTCAGGGCCACAGCCAGCTGGCGCTGGTGGTTCGCGCACGTGCCGGTCTTTCGTCGCGGCTCGATCTTGGCCCGCTCGGACAGGTAGCGGCGCAGGCGGTTGACTTCCTTGTAGTCGATCATGACCGTCTTGTCCGCACAGAAGGTGCAGACCTTCCGGCGCCGGCGGTCGCGGTAGTAGTCGTCGCGCTTGCCCCTGGTCTTTTCTCGCGGGTTCGTAGGCATGTTGTCTTGTCCCTTGTTCGTTACGGCCGCGTTCAACGCGCGGCGATTGGAGTCGTTGGAAACGGCGGGCGGCCCTAGAAAGGCAGCTCGTCGAGGTCGCTCGCGCCGAACTCGTCACCACCGCCCGGCCCAGACGGAGCCGCCGACTTTGCAGGTCGAGCGCCGGCCGGCTCTGCGGCTCCGTCTTCACGGGGTCGCGGGTCGAGGGGCGTGACGGTGTTGGCCACCAGTTCGGTGGTGTAGTGCTTCTGGCCGTCCTGGCCGTCCCAGGTGCGGGTCTGGAGTCGGCCTTCGACGTAGACCTTGCGGCCCTTGCGAAGGTACTCGGCGGTCCTCTCGGCGAGCGCGGCCCAGGCCACTACCCGGAACCACTCGGTTTCTTCCTTCCACTCGCCGTTCGCGTCCTTGTAGTTGCGGTTGACGGCGACCGTGAACTGGGTCACGGCCTGTCCGCCCTGCGTGTACCGCATCTCCGGATCGCGACCGAGATTGCCGATGATCATCGCCTTGTTGAGAGACATCGAGCGTGCCTCCAGCTCCGCTTCTGCGGGCCTTTAGTCGATAGCGGCGGGGGCCGCCTCGCTCTCGGATTCGTCGATCATCTCGACCTCGTCCTCGGGCTCCTCGTCATCGGACGGGGGCGGCACAACGTCGAGATCGGAGTCGTCGTCGCGACCTCGGGTCGCCTTGACCGGACGTTCCACACGAGTGACGAGGTGGCGAAGCACTTCCTCGCTGATGAGGAGTCCGCGCTCGAGCTCGGTGATGGCCGTCGCCGGGGCCTCGAATAGGATCACGAAGTAAGAGCCTTCGCGATGGTGGTCGATGGGGTAAGCCAGACGGCGACGGCCCCACGGGGCCTGCTTGACGATCTGGCCGCCTCCACCCGCGATGGCACGGGCGGTTCGCTCGAGCGTCCCCTGGACCTTGTCGTCCGCCAGATCGGGACGCAAGACGAGCATGAGTTCGTATCGGCGCATGCGCCAAAGACTCCTTCCCATGGGAATGCCCCGATGCGCGAGCGGCAACGCCGGTCGGTCGGAGCCGAAAGGACGGTCGAATTCTAGCAGGGACGGTCCCGGGTGCGTTTGTGCGCCCGGGCCGACGTCATTCTCGGGGGTGACGTTCGTGGCAGTACCAAAGTGCTGTCCGCGAAATGCGTCAGTCGGCCTATTCTGAGGCGACGCTCGGGTCATCAGGACCTGCATGTCTCTGGCATCTGGCCCGCCGGTCGTCGCGACGAACGCCAACCGTCGTTTGCGAAAGGAGGCATCGTGCTCTTCATCCTTCGCCGCGAGGAAGGACAGGGTCTCGCGGAATATGGACTCATCCTCTCTATAATCGCCGTTCTCGCCGTCTTTGCTCTCATGTTCGTCAGCGGAAACATTACTAAACTCATCAGCGTTGTTGGCCACGGGATCTGAGAGACCAGGCGATCGGAAGAAACGGGCCGCGAAAGCGGCCCGTTCTCTTTTGCCGTAGGACTTCCGTGCCTCCCCGGTTCGGGTCCCCTCATGTCGCCTTGCCCGGAGGGTCGTAAAGGGCGGACGATCGCCCGGGCATGGGACCATCTACACACCACCCAATCCACTCGTGCGTCGCGCCAGTTCGGGTCTGGTCGGCGCCGACCGCCCCACGGCCGCGGTTGTCCGGGCCGAAACCGGGCGCCGACTCCACGATCGGACGCCGATGAGCGTCGTATGGCTGAGCGGCCCGGTCGGCGCAGGCAAGTCGACTCTCGCCCGCGCCGTCAGGGCTCTGGTGCATCCTGTCGCCGCCGTCGCCCTGCTGGACGAGGACGAGGTTCGAGAGGCCATCGCCGAAGCCGCCATGGACGCCACGAGCTCGGGGAGCACATCCCGGGTGGTCCTGCTCAGTGGCGTGGCCCGGGTTCTGGCTCAACAGGGACTCGTTGTGGTCGTTGCCGCCTCCTATGCAGACGATTCCATCCTGCTCTGGAACCACGAGAATCTGCCCGGCTACCGCGAGGTCTACCTTCGAGCGTCGCCGGAGACGATCAAGCACCGCGCCAGACGTCGCCGCTCCATCGACGGATCGACTTCGCCGGCACGGCCGGGGGTCGGTCCCGCGATTGCGGGCCCTTCGCTCGCGGCGCTCCCAAGCTTCGCCCCTGCCACCGTCGTGGGCTCCCTTCGGCCGCCGGACCCGGACCTCACGCTCGACATGGACAACCCGGAGCCGCCTGAGCTGCTCGCCTTCCGCGTCGCGGTCCTCATCCCGGAGTTCGTAGTGGCCGCGGCCGGGGCCGCGGGCCTCGGCGCGCACCATCTTCGCCGCGGTGCATGAGGCGCCTGCGTACCCGTGGGCACGTGGAGAGTCGATCGTGGTGCCGGAGCAGGGGTTCGAACCCTGACGCCCTTCCGGGCCGCGGAGTTTAAGTCCCGGGGTGAGCGTCCGATGGTGTCCGGTAGGTCCGGTTTGCCGCTCGGTTCGGAGAGCTGAAGCAAAGCCGAGCGCGCCCAATTCCGGCGCGTATGCTACCGAGATCTGCTACCGCCGACGGAGGTACGACTCCGTGGCCATTTCGCAGAGGCCCACCCTTTGGCGGAGCGGGGGCGGCCCGAGACCGAGCGAGCGGTTGTTTACGTGCGGACTAGGACTAGACTGGTTGCCCACGCGATCCGGACGGAGCAAGGGGGGACGGATTGGAACCGCTGTTCTGCTCTAGCTGCGGTGAGGCACTGCCCTCCGGAGTCGCGATTTGCGGGCACTGCGGGGCTCGGACTGTCTCAGTACAACGCGGGCCAAGGGCCGAACACGTTTCGCGAGTCGAGATCTTTGTGGTGGCCTTGCTGGTGCTCGCTCTCGGCTTCGGCGCGTACCTCTACTTCCGGCCCAGCGGGACGCCAAGCCCCGCGGCAACCGCTCTGATCGCAAACGCACCGTCTCTTGCGCCCACGCATGCGCAAACGTCAGCCGTTAGTGAAGGGCCAGCACTGGTGGCGACGCCAGTACCGACCGGACTTCCGGGCGAGCCGACCCCGGCACGCATTAGCCACACACCAGCGGGGGCGACTCTCATGCCGCCGGACGCGACGTTGCCGCCCACTCCTACGCCCGTCCCTACGCCCGTCCCTACGCCCGTCCCTACGCCTACG
>Ga0182017_10000446_pt1 | contig 32647 bp, 27 predicted proteins | sample 712E3DmetaG_FD_120492 | JGI IMG/M metagenome (GOLD analysis project Ga0182017, IMG submission 120492) | Permafrost microbial communities from Stordalen Mire, Sweden - 712E3D metaG | ecosystem: Environmental > Terrestrial > Soil > Wetlands > Permafrost | place: Sweden: Stordalen | collected... | reverse complement strand
CCGATGATGCCGCCGATGATGGCCCCGCCGATCCCGGTTCCGCCACCGCCGTATCCGCCGCCCATCCCGCCGCCGGGCGGCTGACCGCCCCGCTCGTAGTCGACGAAGTTGCCGCTGGCCAGCGTGTAGGCCGAGTTGGCCAGGTTTGTCGCCACGTTGGCCTCGTTCGCGGCCGTGGCCGGGTCGGTGGCCGCGAGCGCGTCCGCCTGGCCCATGTGCCGCTGCGCCTCGGCCAGCCTGGCTCTGGCGCTGGCGCCGACGCCGTTGCTCCGGGCGCCGATGAACGCCTGCGCCTGGTCGACGCTGGCCGCCGCCGAGGCACGCGCCGTTTGGAAGGCGGCCTGGTTGCGGGCCTGTTGCGACGACGCGTCGCGGATGTCGGTCAGAACCTGGTCGGCGGAAGCATGCGCCGCCTGGACCGCCTTGAGCGCCGCGATCGGGTCCGGCGTGGCCGCGTTCGGTCCAGTTCCGGCGCTCTTGAGCTGCGCCTCCGCCCTGGCGAGGTTTGCGGCCGTGCTGTCGCTCCGCAGGCCCGCAGCGCTGGCCTGAACCGCCGCCCTGGCCGCCGCGACGTCGGCCATCGCCGCCGCCCACTCGTCCTTGATCTGGCCGCGGGCTTGATCCATTGCCGCGGCGAGTTGAACCACGGCATCCAGGAGCCCGTTGGCCTGAGCCACTGCCTCCTGGGCGGCGCGGGCCGCGTGGGCGGCCGCCGGCTTGTCGGGCGGTGTCGCCGCCAGGGCCGCCTTTCCGGCCGCGACCTGGGTCTCGGCGAAGTGGCCCCGTTTGTCGGCTTCCTCCGCGTTGCCCTTGACCGACGCCCAGCTGGACGGCTGGTAGGCGGAGAGCGCCTTTGTCGCGGCCTGGACCTCGGGCAGTCGCGCCTTAAGCGCGTCGATGGCTTTTGGGAGTGCGGCCAGGGCATCGGGCGCCGTCTTCTCGAGGTCGCGCAGCGCCGTCAGCCGCTTGGCCTGCTCGTCGACGCCGGCCAGCGCCGCCTGGCAGTGGGCGATGATGTCGCCGTACATCTTCTGCTTGGTCGGCAGGTCCTCAGGCGTCGAATCGTCGAGCTGGTGGCGGATCGCGAAGGCCTGCTTGAGCTCATCCTGGGCGGCGGTCACGGCGTCCTGGTAGGGCTTGACGTCGCTGTCGTCGAACTCGGCCTGGGCGAAACCTACCTCCTGAACCGCGTCTCGGAGGGAGTTGTCGGTGTCGACCAGCATCTTGTTGGCCTGGCGGGCCAGGTCTCCGGTCTGCTTGTCACGTTCCTCGGCGCTGAGACGCGATCGACGCCACGAACCGAACCACAAGGCCAGCAGAACGAGCCCGCCGCCGATCACGATGATCGCGATCAGGGTCCAGAGAACGGTCGACAGGCCGGACGTGTCGACCGAATTAGTGTTCCCGCCCGCGGGTTGGCCGCCCGCGGGTTGGCTGCCAGCCCCGGCGACGGTCGGTTTCGTCACAGGGTTCCTGGCCGCGTCGATCTGCTGCCCCAACGCCGTCACGAAGTCGACGATGCCGTTCGCGTAGTAGCCGGACCCGAAGGGCGGTTCCATCCTCGAGCTCAGCAGGTCGTCGATCGTGGACCCAGGCAGGCCCGTTGCCTGAACCTCCCACCAGCCGTAGCGGTGGTCGCCGACGGCGATGAGCAGGACCATGTCGTTGCCGCCGAAGCCGTTGCCCTCGAAGGTCTGCTGGGCGGCGGCCGGCGCGGTGGTGCTGCCGGTGGTCTGGACCAGGACGACCCACAGCTGGACGTTCTCGTTGGTGAGCAGGCCGTCCAGTGCCGTCTGCACGTCCGCTTTGCCGGAACCGAGCACTCCGGTCTGGTCGGTGATCTGGCTTGTCAGCTTGATCGTGGACGCGGCCGACGCCGGCGGCGCCAGCAGCACGAACAAGCCCGCAGCCAGCAGAAATGGCCGAATAGACCGGTAGACGCGATCGACGATCCTCATCCGCACATCCTACTCATGCGAGCGGCCCGGGTGTACCCATCGCGCGAAGAAGCACGAGCCATTCTCGGGCTCGCCGCCGCCCCCTCGCGCGAGGTCCGGTTCGATGCGGCCCACCGGTCGTGATACGATCCCGGTCGCGCCGACATAGCTCAGCGGTAGAGCAGTTGTTTCGTAAACAACAGGTCCTCGGTTCGAATCCGAGTGTCGGCTCCAGCCTTCCCCATGACCGCATGGCGCAAGACCGCCTTCCGGTAGACTGGGCGCCGGCCGCAACTGACGGCCCGCGAATTCGCATCGTTGGGAATGGCGAGCGACGACAGTTGACGCAACCTCCGGATCCATCTTGGCGTGCTCGTTGGCAGCGTGTCAGACGCGTTGTTGCCTCGCGGCTCGAGCCGATCCCCGTGACAAAAGACCAGACCAAGGCCACGAGTCGCACGCGATCACCATCCCTGGCGGCGCTGCTTTCCTTCTTGTGGCCCGGCCTTGGACAGCTGTATCTGCGCAATCGACGCCTTGCGGCGGTCTTTGCCGTGCCGTCCGTGCTGGTGATCGTTCTGCTGGCCTACGGCCTGCGCCGGGGGCCCATCGTCTTTGCCGTCGAACTCTTCGCGGAGCGGAACGTGGGCCTGGCCGCGGTCGCGATCGTGATCGCGTTTGGAGCCTGGCGGCTCCTCTCCGTCATCCATGCCTTCCTGGGCGCGAACCGGAGTTCCGCGCGCAAGGTCGTCGATCGGGCCGTTCTCCTGGCGCTCGCCGCCGTAATCGTCGTGACCCACCTCGGCGGCGGGTACTACCTGCTCGCCGTCTCCGATGCCGGGGCTGAGGTCTTCGACACCGCCAACAGCCAGCTGCTCCCGTGGGCTACTCCATCGCCGAGCCCGGTGCCCGGCGCGATCGCCCGAACGCCGGCCCCCGACTGGACACCGGCGCCAACCGCGACCCCGGCGGGCGACGGTCGTGTCACGATCCTGTTCACCGGGGCGAGCAGCGGCAACAGCGCCAACCTCTACGACACGATCATGGTCGTGAGCTACAACCCGAAGACCAACTCGATCCAGATGGTCAGCGTGCCTCGCGACAGCGCCAGCTTCCCCTTCTACTGGGGCGGCGTCGATGACCCCGGCGACAAGATCAACGCTTTGCCGACCTACGTCCAGACCGGCCACATCAAGTCCCCCGACGCTCCCTACTGGACGCTCATCAAAGAGGTTCAGTACCTCGTGGGGATCCCCATCGACTACTCGGCCATCATGTACATCTCCGGGTTCGTGGCCATGATCAACAAGCTGGGCGGGATCGACATCGTGAGCCCCAAGGTGCTGAACGACCCGACGTACGACTGGCTCGACGGCAGCCCCTATGGCTTCTCCCTCTCCGCCGGACCGCATCACCTCGACGGCAGGACCGCCCTGGCCTACGTGAGGACGCGCCACGGCTACGAGGACGGCGACTGGGCGAGGTCGTCGCGCCAGCAGCAGGTCCTGATCGCCCTCCTGCACAAGATGGCCTCGCCGAGTCAGATCCTGAAGATCCCGAGTCTGATCAAGCTCCTGGGACAGAGCGTGGTCACGGACTTTCCGGCGGACCGGCTGGCCGACTACATCTCGATGGGCTTGAACGTCCCCAGCGACAACATCACCCAGGTCGTTCTTGGGCCGCCGTACACGGTCACCGGAACCAGCGCGACGAACTCGGCCAACTGCCTGCTCAACGACAAGGTCGCCGCGCTCTCGGTCCAGCTATTCGGTGCGGACAGCCTCTGGTATGAGCGCCCGGCGCCCGCCAACACCTGTCCGTAGCTGATCTCGCTGCCTGCCGCGCTGCCGGCTGCTCTGCGGCGGGCGCGCGCCCTCACCGCGCCCGCGGAGTGACCGCCAGAACGAGCAGCGCGGCGGCGGCGAGGCACATGACGATCGGCCAGGCGCCGGCTACGCCTACGATGTCGGCCGCGAGGCCCAGGGCGGAGGGCGCGAGGAGGGTCGCAAAGCCGGAGGCCACTGTGGCCCAGGCGGCCGCCTTGAGTCGGGCGTTCGGGGAAGTCTGGAGGGCGACGCTCAGGCCAACCGGCCACAGCCCGGCCGTGCCGAGGCCGCCGACGAATAGCCCGATCGCGGAGAGGGCGGGCATCGTCGAGACCCACATCAGGCTTGCCCCGGCGATCGCGCCGCACAGCCCGACGGCGAGCAATCTGCGAGGGGCCCGGTTGGCGCCGAGCCCGCGACCGATGGCCGCGCGGCCGACGAACATGCCGGCCACGAAGAGGCTGGCCAGCAGCGTCGACTCGGCGCTCGAAACGCCGGTCCGGCTGGCGATGATGGTCGAACTCCAGTACACGAACGAGAACTCGATCGAGACTCCCAGGAGCAACAAGAGCCAGGCGAACCGGTAGGCCCCGGGAAGGGGAGTGGTTGGGCTTCGGACCGACGTTTGCGCCGCCGGCTCGCGCGTTCGGACGGCGGTCAGGGCCAGGTAGCCCGCGATAGGGACGAGCAGCGCCACTCGCCATGCATGCAGACCCGAAGTCGCAAGGCCGATCGCCACAGGTGCTGAAGCGGCCGCGATCATGGCGACGGCGTTGCCCTGGGCGAGCAGCTTGCGGGTCTCGGGCCCGCCGGCGCGCCCCAACCGGTAGTTGACGTCGATGCCGAGCGTCCCCCCGCCGAACCCGATCAGCAGCGCCCCGGCGAGCGAGACCGGCAGGCTCGGCGCCAGGATAACCAGGCCGATGGCGAAGATCAGGTCGGCGGCCGCCAGGTCCGGCAGCCAGCGCGAACCGATCCACCTGTTCAGGCGGCTTGCGCTCAGAGCGGCAGCGAGCACTCCAATCGCCACAGCCGAGGAGTGCAACCCCGCCTCGAAGTCGGTCAGGCGCAGGTCGGCCCGTAGGTACGGCACCGCGTTCCCGAGGCCGTAGAGAACGTAGCCCCAGATAGCCAGGTAGCAGAAGAGGATCCAGGTCGAGCGAGTCGGCAGCCTGACGGCGGCGTCAGTTTCGGGGCGCGCCGCGACGGCGGCGACTTCGCCTGTCGCTGCCTCGTCGCTCCCGCGACCGCTCGTGCTCAGCGGCTGGACCTCCTGACGGTGCCCTTGCCTGTTCTCCTGAAGTCTAGCCACCCAGCGCCGGACCGCCCTCCAAGCGCCGGGCGTACGATAGATTCGGGGTTCCGGGACGTTCGGCAGGGGGCGAGCCCGGCCGGGGCTCGTAGGATCGACCCATGTACAGTCGGCGCAAGATATCGGCTTTCACTGCGGGCGCTGGAGGAATCGTCCTCGCGACCGCCTTCGCGGCCTGCTCGATCTTCGGCGGGGCCGGCGTCGGCCCCTCAGGAAGCGGCGCAAGCGCGACACCGTCGGTCGGCGGAGGCCTGCCGGCCTGGCTGGCTTCGGCCCTCGGGCTGCCCGACGCGTCGGCCTCAGCCGGCTCGAGCGGCGCTTCCACGTGGCCGGGATCGAGCGGCATCGCGGATGCCTCCACCGGGCCGGGCGGGACCGCCGGACCCGGGACGGCGGCCACTCCTGGGATCGGCGCCACCGCCGCGCCGACCGCGACCGCACTCCCGCCGGCTCCAACGCCCGCCCCCACGCCTCCGCCGGCCCCGGCCGCCCCGTGCTATGTCTTCCCGTCCTCGAACGTGTGGAATCGTCCCGTGAACGGGCTCGCGGTGGCCTCCAACTCGGCCGCGATGATCAGCGCCATCGGCGCGGGCTCCCCGCTCCATCCCGACTTCGACGCGGTAGGCGACGGCATCCCGTTCAACATCGTGACCACGAGCACGCCTGGCTACACCGTCGGCTTCGACTATGCCGACGAGTCGGATCCGGGTCCCTATCCGATCCCGTCCAACCCGAGGATCGAGTCGGGCTCGGATCGCCACCTGCTCTCGCTCGACCTCGGTCAGTGCAAGCTGTGGGAGCTATACGACGCACAGGGGTCGGGCTCGAGCTGGACCGCCGGGTCGGGCGCCTTCTTCGATCTGCATTCCAACGCCCTGCGGCCCGAGGGTTGGACGAGCGCCGATGCCGCCGGGCTGCCCATCTTCCCCGGCCTGGTCCGGTATGCCGAGATGCTGACCGGCTCGATCGACCACGCCCTCCGCTTCACCGCCCCTCACACCTGCGGCTACATCTACCCGGCCCGCCACCTGACCGCGCCGCCGTGCTCGAACCTGCCGCCGATGGGTCTGCGCGTCCGGCTGAAGGCCTCGGTCGACATCTCAGGGTTTGGGCCTCACGCTCAGATCGTGCTCACGACCCTGAAGAAGTACGGCATGATCCTGGCCGACAACGGGTCGCCGTGGTACGTCAGCGGCTCCCCGGATTCGCGCTGGGACGACGACGAGTTCCACAAGTTCAACACCCTGACCGGGAACGATTTCGAGGTCGTCGACACCGGCGGCCTGCGGAACGGCTGAGCCCGGCCGGCCGACAGGCCCAGGACCCTGGGGAGCCCGCGAAACCGGCGCCGGTGCGCCGACGCGCCACCGGTACTTACGTGGGGTGGTTCGCGGACGGGGTCGCGGTAACCTCCCGGCACGTACATCAACGGGCTGGCCCGGCCCGTTTCCGCCTTCATGGAGGCCGCGTGCTGGTCCCGTTCGTCGGGTACTCCCTGGGTCGCCGTCTGGTCGGCTACGTCGAATGCGACGGCGGCCGCCTGACCGACATGCTGAATCGGACCGAATCGATCGTGCTCCGCGAGGCCTTCGTCGAGAGCTTCGAGGACGACACGGTCGTGAACCTCGGCGACGGTGAGGTCGAGCGTTCCAGCCTCTACGCGGTCGAGGCCAGCGGCGGAAGCAGCGAGGCAACGCGGCGACTGAACACCACCAGCCATCGCCTTCGGGTTCAGCTTGGACCGTACAGTGCCCTCGGCCAGTTGCACGCCCAGCCGGGCCAGATGCCGCTCCCGTATCTTCACGCGGGCGGTCCGATGATCCCGCTTTCGGACGCCACGATCAGCTTCGCCGGCCGCGGCACGCTCCAGCTTCGCGACGTGGGCACGCTCATCGTCAACCGCGACAAGCTGGACTGGGTCCGGGCCAACGATGACGAAGCCTCCGCTTTTCCCGGCGTGCCGGTCCTGACCGACCGGGCCTGACTACATCGGAGGGGCACACCATGAGCAGACTCACAGTCGCCCTGATCCAGCTGGCCGCCGACTCGGACGTGGCCGCCAACCTGGACCGGGCGGCGGAGCTGGTCCACAAGGCCGGCGACAGCAAGCCCGGCCTCATCGCCCTGCCGGAGATGTTCCAGTACCGCGGCCCGCTGGCCGGCTTCCGCGAATCGGCCTCGACCCTGCCCGGCCCCGCGACCGAACCGTTCGCCGAGCTCGCCCGATCGCTCAACACGTGGATCCTGTTGGGCAGCCTTGCAGAACGCTCGACGGACCCGCTGCGGCCGTTCAACACTTCCGTCCTGCTCGACCCGGCGGGTCAGATCTCGGCCGTCTATCGCAAGCGGCACCTCTTCGACGCGACCATCGACGACGGCCCGTCGGACCGCGAGTCGGCCCGGATCACTCCCGGCGACTCGAGCGTAGTGGCGGTGCTGGAAGGCGTCGCCCAGGAAGTCGACGTTCGCCTGGGCCTGAGCATCTGCTTCGACCTTCGGTTCCCGGAGCTGTATCGCGAGCTGACGGCTGCCGGGGCAGTGGTGCTGGCGGTGCCGGCCAACTTCACCGAGGCCACGGGCCGCGATCACTGGGAAGTCCTGCTGCGCGCCCGGGCCATCGAAAACGGGGCCTTCGTCATCGCCCCGGCTCAGTGCGGGACCGGCGCCGGGGTGCTGACCCACGGCCGCAGCATGATCGTCGACCCGTGGGGGATCGTCCTCGCGCAGGCCCCCGACGGGCCCGGCGTGGTAGTCGCGGACATCGACCTGGAGCGCGTAGTCGCCGTCAGGCGCCAGCTGCCGACTCAGCCCGCGCGCTGATTTCGGGGGCCGGCCGGGCAACGTACGCCTCCGCGCGTATAGTCAGACCGATCAAACCCGCGAGACACGACAGTGACGGCCACGACCGCAAACGTATCCAACCGCCGCCTCTCCTGGCTGGCCGTTCCCCGGCCGGTGCTCCTGGTTGCCGGCCTCATGGTCGTCGGGCTGCTGGCAGTGTCGGGCGCCTACGGCTTCCACGGCGACGAGATGTATTTCGTGGTGGCCGGCCAGCACCCCGCCTTCGGCTACGTCGACCAGCCACCGCTTACCCCGCTCCTCTCCGCCGCGTCGGTGGCCTTCTTCGGGGTCTCGCCTACGGCCGTGCGGTTGCTGCCCGCCCTCGAGATGGGGCTCATCGTGATCCTGATCGCGCTCATGGCACGCGACCTGGGCGGATCGCAACGGGCGCAGATCCTGGCGGCGATCACGGCCGCCCTCTCGGGCTATCTGGGGGCCGGCCATCTCGACACCACGACCGATCCCGACCTGCTCGCATGGGCGATCGTGCTGTGGTTGCTGGTGAAGCTGCTCGCCGGCGCCGACCGACGCCTCTGGCTGGCGGTGGGCCTGGTTACCGGGATCGGCCTCGAGAACAAGGACACGCTCCTGTTCCTGGGCGCCGGCCTGGCGGTGGGGCTCGTCCTCGCCCGGCGCTGGGACGTCGTGCGCTCTCCGTGGGCCTGGGCGGCGATCGGGATCGCGCTCCTGCTCTGGGCTCCAAACCTCGCCTGGCAGGCGGCCAATGGCTGGCCGCAGCTCACGATGGCCCAGGCCATCTCCCAGTACGCCTCCGACAACCGAGGCCAGATCGTGCCGCTGCTCTGGCTCTTCACGGGCCCACTCCTCTTCCCGGTCAGCCTCGCGGGTCTGATCTGGGTTCTGAGGGCGAAGGCAGCGGCTCCGTGGCGGGCGATCGGGATCGCTGCCTTGGTCGCACTCGCCCTCGTCGTGATCAGCGGCGGCAAGGCCTACTACGTGATCGGCTCCGCGCCAATGTTCATTGCGGCCGGCGCGATCCTCCTGGACCGCTGGCTGGCCCGAGGCCACTTCCGCCTCAAGGCCGGGAGCTTCACGACGGCCGCCGTGCTCTCCGGTGCCCTCATCGCCTACCTGACCCTGCCGATCCTGCCGTTGGCCACGTATGCCGCGTCGTCGCTTCCCGCCACGGTCCCCGACACGGCGAACGAGATCGGCTGGCCGCAGTTCGTGGCGACCGTGGAGAACGTGGTGGCGGCACTGCCGGCGGACCAGCGCGCCCACGCGGTGATCCTGACCAACGACTACAGCGAGGCGAGCCCGCTCGAATTGCTCGGCACCGGGCTGCCGCCGATCTACTCGGGCCACAACTCGTTCTGGGATTGGGGACCACCGCCGGCCGACCGCACAGTCGTGGTGCACGTGGGTGACTGGAGGCCGGCCGATTGGAGCCAGTTCTTCGTCGGCTGTCACGTCGTCGCGCACATCGACAACGGGCTCGGCATCAACAACGGCGAGCAGGGGACGGCCGTCTCGGTGTGCACCGGCCTGCGCGCACCCTGGAGCACGCTCTGGCCGAGCCTCCGGACTATCTCCTGACGAGAGGGATCGGCCGGATGACGGCGATCAGGCTGCGCCCGACCTGCGGTGGAGCGGTATGTCGTCTTCCGCGTCAATACCGGGGCTGTTGGCCGAATCAACGCTATCGAGCGACGACTGGTCGAGAATCGTGACCAGCTGCTCGCGATTGATCATGGCGAACGGGAAGCGGGCGATCATCGCGGAGTCGTTGAGCCAGCGGACGTTTACGTCGGTGATGGGCAGGAAGTGTGGATCCGGCGTCTCCAGGAACTGGGTGATCGATCCGTACTTGTGTACGTAGATGCTGCCCAGCAGGCTGTATCCGGGCGTGACGATCGAAGCCTTGCGCTTCTGCTTCTCGACCACCGGCGCGCCCGGCCGGTTCTGCGCAACGGGCGACCGTTCGGCGACCAGGATGATCTGATTCACTCGAACCCAGAGCGTGCCTTTGCGCTGGTCCGGGTCGGGGGCGTTGGCCAGGCCCAGATGGACATGCCACGCGTCGCGGACCTGGATGAAGCCGGTCTGCATGTTGAGCCAGTCCGAGAGCCTTTCGAACTGGCCGGTGTGGATCTGGCCGGAGATCTGGAAGCCGTTGCCGAAGACCTCAACATCAATGGCCAGGCCCTCCGGTTCCTGGTCCCGGCCGAGCCAGTCGCTGGAGTCCTGAGCGCTCGGCGCGCCGAGCGTTCCCCAGATCGGATCGAACCCGGGCGGAGTGTTGAATTCGCCGGAACGCGGGCCGTTCGGGTCGCCCAGGCGGATCAGCGGCGTACCGCCGATGAGGTTGTCGGGGCCGAATCCCAGATCGGTGTCGCGCTCAGGCGCGTCGCTCTGGCGAAGGCCTCCGAGGAACCCGGGTCGTCCAGACATTGCCGTCTTTGCGTAACCTCAATGAGGTGCTTCCGAAGGCACCTACCGGAGTAATCGGACGATTGCCCGAAACTTGAATCCGCGGCGCCGTTGAACGGCGGGCCGTTCCGCTGCGCAGGCACATTCTGGGCTCGGTAGCGGCGCCGGCCTATTACCCACGAGAGCCCGTGCAGGATACGTGCCCGTTCCTAGTTCGTCTGGATGACGCCCTCTGCCGGCGGTGTGGGCCGGCAACCCGGTTCGAGGCGCGCCTCAGCCCTCGTCGCCGGGTGGCTCTCCCGGGAGCGCCAACGTGAAGGCAGCCCCGAAACCCTCCCCGGACCGTTCGAGCCACAGGTCGCCGCCCATCGTGCGCATGAGCTGCCGCGAGACATACAGGCCCAGGCCGGTGCCGTCGCCGCTCCCTTGAGCCGCGCCACGCGTGAAGCGGGTGAAGAGTCGCTCCCGGTCGGCGTCCGGTACCCCCGGCCCATGATCGACGATCGTGACGAGGACCTGGTTGGGGGCGTCGTCCGCGCCGACCTCGACTTCGACCTTGCCCTCGCGGCCACCGTACTTGACCGCGTTGTCGAGGAGCGCCCACAGAACCTGGTCGATCTGGTCCGGGTCCCCCACGGCCAGCCAGCCGGGCGCCGCGTCGTGCAGTTTGAAAGTCACGCCGTCCGCGTTGAGCGCCTCCCAGGCGCGGCGGACTCGCGGACCCATGGCCACGACCTCGGCTTCGGGCCGCAGCACGCCGGCCTCGAGCCGGGTCACCGTCAGCAGCTGGCGGACGAGCCGGGTCAGGCGATCGGCCTGCTCGGCGACGATCGCCAGGCGATGATCCGCCACGGCCTCGTCCGAGGCGGCTCGGAGTTGTTCGACGTAAGCCCGAATGCTTGTCAGGGGCGTCTGGAGATTGTGGCTGACGCCGCGCAGGAACTCGTCCTTGGTTGCGTCGAGTTCGAGCAGCCGGGCGTTCTGGCTCTCGATCTGGCCGAACAGCTCGGCGTTGCGCAGGGCCACGCCGACCTCGCTGGCGAAGAGATCGAGCAGATCCTGATCGGCACGCTCCCAGGCCCGGGTCGCGGGCAGATGGCCGGTCAAGAGGCCGAGCGTCTCGCCGCCGGCACGGACGTCGGCGCGCACCGGCCGCGGGTCGCCCGGGATGGTTTCCTCCATGGGGACGGTTGCCGGATCGGGGAAGGCGATATCGCAGTCGATCAGGCCGTAGATGGCGCAGGCGTCCGATGCGGCTCGAGCGGTGAGGGCGGCGACGCCGGCGTTCGGGTCGTAGCCGGCGATCGCTCGCAGAAGCGCGCCCAGCTCGCCGTTGCGTCGGGCCGCCTCGGCGGCGATTCGGTTGTGGCTCTCGGCGAGCCGCGCCAGCTCGTCGTCGCCGGAGATGTGGATAGGCGGGCTCGATTCTCCGGCCGCTACTCGCTCCACTGCGGCGGTGATACGGCGCAGAGGGGCAGTCAATCCGGCGACGGCGACGGCCGCGGCCAGCAGCCCAAAGAAGGCTGCCCCCACGACGGCGGCGATCAGCAGCGAGCCCATGACCCTGGCGTCGGAGTAGAGCCCGGCCGCCATCACGATGGCACCGAAGATGGCGATCGGCAGGACGGCCGCGACGATCAGCCCGGCCGTGAGCAGTACGCGGAAGGAGAGCCCGCCGCCGGTGGCCTGGGGGGTTCGGCGGTCCGGTCGCCCGGCCGCGGACTCGGGCGTTCGGCCGGCTCCGGGCGGTCGGTCGTCCGTCCGTTCGGGCCCAGGCATCCCCACGGCCCCCGACCTCCGGTCGACCCCGGACCGGCGGTCGATCTCGGGTGCCCGCTGATCAGGTGTCGTCATGGCTCGCCACCAGGCGGTACCCCACGCCCCGAACGGTCAGCAGGTGGACCGGCCGGTCGGCGTCGACCTCGACCTTCTGACGCAGCCGACGCATTGAAACCCAGACGTACGACGGCTCGGCCTCCTCGGTGTCGACCCAGCCGCGTGAAAGGAGATTGCTCGTGGTCACGACGTCGCCGAGATTGGCGGCCAGGGCCCCGAGCAGCCGAGCCTCGGTTGGGGTCAGCTGGACTTCCGTGCCGGCCACCGTGGCCGCTCGCCGGTGAAGGTCGAGCGTCAGATTGGGTCCCAGCACCAGCGACTGCCGTGGGATGCGATCTCCCAGTCGGCGCAGGACGCGGTGGATACGGGCTCGCAACTCCGGGTAGTGGTAGGGCTTGGTGACGTAGTCCTCGGCGACCTCGTCGAGCAGCCTCGCCTTGCTGTCGGCCGTGTCGATGGCGGACAGGACGATGATCGGCAGATCGGCGCTCTCCTTGATCTGGCGGGCCAGAGCGAGCCCGTCGATGCGGGGCATCATCAGGTCCAGGATGATCAGGTCGGGCCAGCCGCTCTCGAGCCGGCGCAGCGCCTCCTGCCCGTCGCGCGCCGTGGCCACCTCGTAGCCGTCGTCATGGAGCTGCTCCGACAGCACGACCAGCAGGCTGGGGTCGTCGTCGACCAGCAGTATCCGTCCCGGCCGAGGGTCGATCATCTGGTTGTTCGCCTCCCCCGAGGGCCCAGTGACGAGGGCATCGCTGCGAGTATAGGCCGCATGTGGCGCCGGCTGATCCGACACCAGCGCCGGCCGCGTAGTATCGACAGAGGTTCGCTCCGAATAGGGGTGTGGTCGGCAGGCATGCTTCTGGTCGAATGGATCGATCAGCCGGCGGCTGTGTCGACTCTTTGGTGGATCCGCCTGAAATGGCCGGCATGGCGGCGGCTGTTCCTGAGAGCCCTTGTCGTTGCGATCACAGTGGTCGTTGTCGGGGGGCCCGACCTTCGGCACATCGGATGGATGGTGCCGGTCAAGCCGGCAACGACCCGTTCGGCGCTGGTGAGTGGAGGGCGCCTGTCCTCCGACGCGGGCGATGGCTGGTATCTGGCACTGAACATCATGACGGAGCCGAACTCAGGCGAGGGTATCTGCTACGAGCCGTCCTTCGTTGACTTCGTCTGGGACCAGGGCGACTCCATCGTTCTGGAGTGGTTTGGTGCGGACTACGGCCTCGAGCTACCCAAAGCGCCCAGATTCAGCAGCGATGCCACTCCGTGGTTCTTGTTCTCGGACGTTGTCTACCACGAGGCCGCACCGTGCCTGAACGATGCCGGTCAGGTCGTCTTCCTGGACGTGTTCGAGCCCTTTTGAGCCGGCCGAGGCACGGGTTGATCCGCCGCCGGCACTCGGGCGTACTCGTGGCAGAAGAGGCGCGGGGTGAGCGGCTGTGACTCCATTCAGGGGCGCCGGATAGAGAGGGAGCGCGAGGTGGGTGGATCTACGCTGGTATCAAAGCCCTTGGCGCTGTTAGCCGGCGTTGCGTGCGTCGCGCTCATCGTGTTTGCACTGCCACCCGCCTTTGACGCGTTCTCATCCGTCTTCACGCCGCCGCCGCCTCCTGCGCCATCGACCATCTATCGACCGGCATCCGTCGGCGTCGTGGCTGGGTACAACTTGGGCATAGTGCAGCTCGAGGACGGGTCCACTCTCACGCTTCCCAGCATGATTCCACGCGTGGGATACGCAGGGGGCGGGATAGGTAAGGGATGGCTTGTCCTGTTCGGTCCTGGCTACGAATGGCGCGAGGCCATGGCCCCTTCGGGTGAGCAGTCATGGATGGTCAACAGCCACGACTACGCGTGGGACCGCGATGGCGACGTGCTATTCGCCGACGGTCTGGAGCTGCCCAGAGCGCCCAGGTTCCAGAGCTTCGACCAGCCGGTCGAGCGTGGCGGTGACCGCGTGTGGCAGCCGCACGACGGCTGGGCCATGTTTCACGTCACTGTCCAGGGCCAAGTCGTGGACCGTATTCTCAGTGGCCCCAACTGACGTCGCCGGGGTCCAGACCCAGCCGGCCGCCTACTCCGCCTTGGGGTCGAAGTAGTGGCAGCGCGGGGCGAGCGGGCAGTGCTCGCAGTCGGGGCGCTGGGCGTGGCAGGTTCGGCGGCCGTGGGTGATCAGCGATACGTGGGCCTCGTACATCTGGTCTGGGGCGAGCATCGCCAGGTAGTAGTCGTGGGCCGCGTCCGGGTCGGACTTCGCCGGAATCAGGCCGATGCGTTGGCTCACCCGGAACACGTGGCGATCGACCGGCATGAGCGGCAGCCCGAAGCTGAAGAGCAGCACCACCGAGGCGGTCTTCTTGCCGATGCCCGGGATCGCCGCCAGCCAGTCGCGGGCCTCGAGCGGTGCCATCGACGCCAGGAACTCGAGCGAGTAGCTGCTGCCGTTGGCGCGCAGGGCGCTCAGGGCGGCCGGGATTCGTGGCGCCTTCTGGTTGGCGAGTCCGCCGGGGCGGATGACGTCGGTCAGCTCCGGCAGCGGCGCGGCTTCCACGGCCGACCAGTCGGGCGGGGGCAGGTCCGGCAGGCCGATGCCGCCCCAGCCGGGCAGGGCGCGAGGCTCGGCCGGAGCGCCCGGCCCAACCGGCGCCGAGGGGTACCGAGTCCGGAGTGCCTCGAAGGCGACCTCGGCGTTGATGTCGGCGCTGTTCGCCGAGAGGATCGTCAGGATCAGCTCGCTGACCGGATCGAGACGGGGTTGCCAGGCGGGTCGGCCGTTGGCCTCGGCCAGGCGGTCGAGAACAAACGGGACCAGTCCCGGTCGCTTCTTCTCGAGCTGGGTCGCCCAGCGGCGGGCGAGGACGTCTGGACCGGGCCGACGGCGCGCGGGCCGGGCTCGCTTCGGCGCGGGCGCCTTCGGCCGGGTCGCCTTCGGCCGGGTCGCCTTCGGGCGGGTCGGCTTTGCGAGAGCCTTGGGCGGCGGCTCGGGCCGGGCCGCGGTCACGAAACCCGCTCCCCGGCCGCGGCCTCGCGTGCGGCGTAGTGGACCGACCGCCGCTCCCCGACGGCCGTCCCGATCTCCACCATCCGTGCCAGCCGCTCGCCGGCGGCGGCCACGAGCGACGCGGCCTGGCTCATCGCATCCTCGAGCGACATCGGCTGGTCCAGGACGGGCACAGCCAGCGTCCCGACCTCGGCCAGCGTCGCCAGACCCTCGGGGGTGACCCCGCCGCCGATGGCGATGCACGGCACGTCGGCGGCGGCCGCGCGTCGGGCCACGCCCAGGGCCGTCTTCCCGAAGGCCGTCTGCTCGTCGATCCGGCCCTCGCCGGTGATGACCAGATCGGCCGCCGCCAGTCGCTCGTCGAAGCCGGTCTCCTCCATCACGACGCCGATGCCCGGAACAAGCTCCAGCGAGCGCATCCGCGGCCCCAGGCACAGCAGGCCGAAACTGGTTCCACCGGCCGCTCCGGCCCCCGGAATGTCTCGCGCCCGCGTCCCCGCGGCCTTTTCCAGAAGGTCGGCGTAGTGCGTCAGCCAGGCCTCGAGCGCGGCCACGTCCTCCGGCCACGCCCCCTTCTGCGGTGCGTAGGTCGCGGCCGCGCCGTGCTCGCCGAGGAGTGGGTTGGTGACGTCACAGGCGATGCGAAGTTCGAGCTCGGCGAGCCGCGGGTCCAGCGCCGCCAGGTCTATCGCCGCCAGGTCCGGGACGGGGCCCGGCAGCTGGCCGCCCGAGGCGCCGCGATACCACACCCCCAGAGCGTGGAGCAGCCCCGCGCCGCCGTCGGTCGTGGCGCTGCCGCCCACGCCGAGCAGCACGTGGCGCACGCCGGCTTCCAGGACCGCCGCCAGGACCTCGCCCGTGCCCTCGGTCGAGGCCGCGAGCGGGCTGCGCGGCTCTCCGTTCGGCAGCAGCGACAGGCCCGATGCCTCGGCCAGCTCAACGGCGGCACGCGATCCATCCGCCGAAAGTAGCCAGCGCGCGGTCAGCGGCCGACCCATCGGGTCGTGGGCGGGGCATTCCTGCCACTCCCAGCCGCCCGTTTCGGCGATCGCGGCCAGCGTCCCCTCGCCGCCGTCGGCGAGCGGCGCCAGCACGAGATCGTCGTTGGGGCGGGCACGCGACCAGCCTTCGGCCAGGGCCCGCGCCACTTCCACCGACGACAGGGATCCCTTGAACGAGTCCGGGGCAAGCACCACTCGCAACCGATCGCGGCGGTGGTCGCTCACGACTCCACGCCGGATGGGACGGCGGCGTCGGTCGGCCCGGCAGTCCGTCCGCCGCTCGGCGAAGGGCTCGACTCGGGTGCGCCCCGGCGCCGTTCCAGGTATTCGGGGATTCGGATCATTGGTGGCCTCTCGTGGTCGGCAAGCTCGATAACCTCCAGACTCAGCCGGCCGTGGCCGGATCGGGGCAGCTTCATCGTCGAGCCTAGCTCAGCGAAGAGCCGGGTCTTGCGTCGTTCCTCCAGCCGCTTCATCACGGCCTGGAGAATCACGAAGCTCATGCGGGACAGGCCTTCGAGCTCCTGGTTCCGATGGATCCGTCGCTCCAGGTCCACCTGGCCGAGCCCTTCGAGGCCGCATCGGTCGGCGACGTCGATCAGGTGTCCGATCTCGACGGCATACCCGGTGAAGAACGGCAGCGTCTCGAGCAGGCTCCGCCGCCCGGCGTATTCGCCGGAGAGCGGCTGGATCAGGCCGGAGAGCTCAGGGAAGAAGAGGTTGATGAGCGGTCGCGCGACCAGCTCGGTGACCCGTCCGCCGCCGCCCTCCTTGAGAAGTCCGCCCTCCACTATCGGCCGGCGGTAGTAGCCCTTGACGTACTGGATCCGCTCCTCTGCGATGAGAGGGCCAACCGTTCCGTAGACCATCCGCGGATGCCAGTTGCGGACGTCGGTGTCGGCCCAGACCACGATGTCGCCGCTCGTCTCGTAGAGGCTCTTCCACAGCGCCTCGCCCTTGCCGGGGAAGCTGCCGTATCGCGTCAGCACCTCCTGGTGGACCACGACGCGCGCGCCCTCGGACGCGGCAACCTCGCGGGTTCGATCGGACGAGTCCGAGTCGATGACGAGCAACTCGTCGATGAGGGCGTGGCGCTCCATGAGCTCGCGCCGGGCCCGCTCGACGATGATCCCGATCGTCTCTTCTTCGTTCAGGGTGGGCAGGACCAGGCTGACGGTCAGTCCCTGCTTGTGCTTCAGGTCGACCAGGCGCGCCAGGTCCCCAAACTCGCGGTGGTGGAAGTTCGACTCGCCGAACCAGCGCTCCACTCGCAGCGGGATCGACCGCGCCTCATAGGCAGCGCGCTCGGCCGCGGCAAGAGTCTCGGCCCGCGCCTCCAGCCTCTCGAACGTGGCCTTGCCGATCGCCTCGCGTGTCTTGACCACGATCACCGTCTTGCGGGACCGCATCGCGACGGCCTCCGGAAGCGCCCCGAAGAGGAACGTCTCGCCGGCGCCGGTCGCCGGCATGGCCGAGGCGCCCATCACCACGACGTCCGCGTTCTCGGCCTCTCGCAGGATGGCGTTGCGAACGTTGACCGCCTCGCGCACGGATTGCTCGACCTTGCCGTCGGCGTGCTGGCGGATGAAATGCGCCAGGGCTCGCTCCGACTGGGTCCTTATGCCCTCGCCGAGACCGCGCGGCACAAGATGCACGGCCGTGATCGTCGCGTCGTTGCGGTGAGCCAGGGCATCGGCGAAATGGAGGGCAAGCGCGGCGTGGGGGCCGCCGCGGATCGGCACCAGGACGCGGTGAATTTCCGAAGGGCCGCGCTGCTTGACGACGGCGATGTCGCAGGGCGGGTCTCGGACGACCTCGTCGATGGTGGGCGAGAAGACCGATGCCGGCGCGCCCGGCCTCGCGGTCGACGGCTTGCCGCCCCAGCCGAAGACGATCAAGTCCACGTCCAGTTCCGTGGCCGCCTCGATGACCCCCTCCGCGGCGCGGCGTCCGATGCGGACGATGGGATGGATCGTCACGCCCTCCGGGGCGTAGTCGAGGACGCGCTGCAGCAGCCGGCGGGCCTGGCGGGCCCTGGTCGCGCCCTCGCTCAACGGCGTGCCCTCCGGCACCTCCACGATCCCCAGGACGGTCAGGGTGCCGGTGCGCCGGTCCATCAGCGAGGCGCCGATTCGGACCAGCTCCTGGGCCGTCAGAGGATTGGCGACGGGGATCAGGATCCGCGACGGCAGCGGCGTGCGGGTCATCGGTCGGGCTCCGGGCCGTGGGCCGACCCATTGCGCTGCGGGGCCTTCGCCGCGGCCTGCTGCCAGCGCTCCACCAGATATGGCTTGCGCAGCTCGAACTCGCGGGCCTGTCGCTCGACGTGCTCCTCGGCCTGCTCCTCGGAGAGATGCCGGTTTTCGATGACCAGGCTGCCGACGCGGCCGAAGTAGATCGGCAGAAACGCTGCCACGAGCCTTTCCACGTCGACCTCGCCGTAGCTCGCCGATAGCAGCAGGTCGTAGAAGACGAGGGCCCAGAGCTCGTCCGGGAAATGGAACGCGGCGACTGCATCGGAGAGCTCGTCCGTCGACGGCATCGTTCTGCCCGCCGTGCCCTCGCCCGATTCGCGGCTCAGGCCGAGGCGATGCGCGGCCGCCTCGGCCAGCGTTCCCGCCTCCGCGGCCAGGGCAAGGACGCGCCCGCAGTTGTCGGGAGCGATGAACCGCCCCCACGTCTCGGCAAGGGTCAATGAGCCCGAGTGGAACTGCGCCAGCAGTCGCAGCGTGTTGACCTCGAGCGGGGCCGGCTCCGCGTATCGCTCGAAGCCGTACGCCGGAACATCGTGGCTGCCGGTGATCGTCAGCCAGCGCTCGGCGTTGTCCCGAGCCATCGTCAGGAGCGTGCCGACGACTTCGCGGAACATCGGGCCCAGGTCCGAGCCCGGGTCCTTGGGGTCGTGGATCTTGGCTCCCAGCCGCGTCTGGCAGACGGCGAATCCGCCGGTGACGGCCGTGGTCGTCATCCAGACATCGATGCCGAAGCGCGAGACGTCGGCCGTCCAATTGTTCTGGGACAGGTAGTGGCGGATCAGATCGCCGCTCACCCCGAAGTCGCCCCCGATCGGCTGGCGAATGCGCAGACCGTACAGAGCCCGCGTCACCGGGTAGGTGACGGTGTTGGTGATCGTCCCGTCGTATTTGTGGCGAGCATAGAGCGGCGTCACGTAGTCGTAGCCGCCCTTGAGAATTGGCCCCGCCAGCAGCTCGATCCATTCCGGCACGATCGATCGGAGGTCCGAGTCGACGACCACCAGAGCCTCGACCTCGAGGGCGGCAGCCATTTCGAAGAGCGTCCGCAGGGCGGCGCCCTTGCCGCCGATGCCGTCGACCTCGGGGTAGGTGAGGCTGACTCGATCCAGGCGGTTGGTCGGATGGACGAGCAGGATCTGCTCGATGTAGCCGGGCGGTTCCGTCTCCACCACGACTCGCTGAGTGCCGTCGGGAGAGCCGGCGTCGGCGTTGACCAGCACCGGCCGCAGGTCCGGGAAGTACTGGACCAGACCGGCCTGAGCGGCGCGAACCACGTGCCCGATCGTGGCCGCGTTCCGATAGCTCGGAATGCCGACCATTATGTCGGCGCAGCCGAGCCGGGCGATCTCTTCCCTGATTGCGGGTGTGAGCGCGCTAGACGGCATCGAGGCCACCGTACCACGTCGGACCCGTTCGGGGCACCTCCGGCGGATGGCGCTCGCCGTCAGCCGGCCGATTCCGTGGGCCAGCGCAAGCTGGCACGTTGTCGCCAAAGCCAGGCTCGCCTGGCTCGCGGTCCTCGCTCACGCACCATTGGACTTGCGGGTCCTCGGCTCCGCCTCGGCCTCGACCGTCGGACGGCGAGCGCGGTTCTGTCGCGGTTCTGGTCGGACGGCGAGCGTTCGGGGCACCTCCGGCGCGGACTACCTCTGGGGCATCCGGACTCGCGACCAGTCGTTGCCGCGTCCGCCGGGCATGTAGCGGCCGTTGGCTCCCTTGTAAGCCAGCTCCGAGAATCCGAAGTCGCGCCACGTCGTTATGAAGCTGGCGGCGGGAGGTCGTACGAAGGGCGTGACCCGAACCAGCTCGGCCTGTTGGAGCGATCCGTCGAGGAGGCGCTTGCGCTCCAGGAGCGGGATGTCGAGCAGCGGCGTCCCGTCGATCAGCAGCAAATCTACGGCCACGAATGCGATCGGTCGATCGGGGTCGAGCCGGCGGGAGGATGCAGCCGGTCGAAGGACTCGATCGCCGGCAATCATCTGGGCCATCGTCCGTCCGGCCGTCGGGGCCTCGACTTCGGGCGGCACGATGCCTACCACTATCTGCGTCGGCTGAACGGTCAGGAAGCCGTCGACTATCAGCTCGGTGGCCGTCGCCGCCGCGGAGATGGCAGCCGCGACCTCGCCGAACTCGGCCGTGCAATCGACGCCTTCCTCATCGGTCAGCAGGGTCGTTCCGCGGCCGATCCGGGCCAGGACGCGCACGCCGTCCCAGCTCGGCTCGATGATGGACTCGCGGATCGGGCCGCCGTGTCCAAAGCCCTGCGGTCGCCAGTCGTCCGGGTTCGCCGGCGGCTCAGGAGGTGATTCCTTTCGACCTGGTAGCGGCATGGCGCGCATCTACGCCGGCCCGGGGCCGGCTACCTGTATCCGGAGGGATGGGACTGCTTCCACGCCCAGGCCGACCCGATCATCTCGTCCAGGGAGCCCAGACGCGGCTTCCAGCCGAGGACCTCGTTGGCCTTGTCGGCACTCGCAACGAGAATGGGCGGATCGCCGGGGCGGCGTGGACCGATCTTCACACCGAGGGAACGGCCCGTGGCAGCTTCGACGGCGCGAACGACCTGGCGGTTGCTGAAGCCCTTGCCGTTGCCGAGGTTGCAGATCAGGGCCTCGGTCGGGCCCGACGACGGGCCCGTGCGCTTGTCGTTGTGAGCCGTCGCTTCGAGCGCCTTGAGGTGGGCCAGGGCGAGATCCTCGACGTGGATGTAGTCGCGAATGCACGTCCCGTCCGGAGTGGGATAGTCGTCCCCGAAGATCGTCGCCTGGCGCCCTTCGGCCACGGCCTCGAGGAGCGCGGGAATTAGATGCGTCTCCGGCACGTGCATCTCGCCGTGCTCGACTGTGGCGCCGGCTACGTTGAAGTAGCGCAGGATCACGCTCCGCAGGCCATATGCCCGGCAGTACCAGCCGATCGCCGATTCGACGATGCGCTTGGTCTCGCCGTAGGCGTTGATCGGCCGGACGGGGTCTGCCTCCACGATTGGAGTCCGTTCGGGCATTCCGTATGTCGCGGCCGTGGAGCTGAAGACGATGCGCCGCACCTTGGTCGCCCGCATCGCCTCCAGAAGCGCAACGCCGCCCCCGACGTTCTCGCGGAAGTACTTCCCCGGGTCGGTCATCGACTCCCCGACGATGGACTTCGCGGCGCAATGGAGGATCGCCTCGATCCTGTTCTTCTCGAGCAGGGTAGTCACGGCCGCCGTGTCGCCGTACGTGCCGACTTCGAGTTTGGCTCGGGCCGATACCGCTCCGCGGTGGCCGGTGGAGAGATCATCGAGCACGGTGACCTCGTGGCCCGCCTCGACGAGCAGTTCAACCGAAACCGAACCGATGTAGCCAGCGCCGCCGGTGACGAGAACTCGCATTTTCAACTTCCCCTGATGCGGTGAAATAGGCCCCGCTTGTGGGACGGGGAGTCGGGACCGGGTTCCGTTTCTGGCGTTACTTCCGGGCTGGTCGTCGCCTCGGCTTGGATCTCATCGGCCGCGGCTTGTGCCGGCGGGACCTCGGCGGCCGTGACGTGGACCGATCGACCTTCGCCTTCGCCTTCGCCCTCCAGCACCAATGCTAGGGCTTCGCGCAGCGCCTGCGCCTCGGCCTCTTCCTCGGACGCCTCTTCTGCGACCGTCGCGACAATTGTCCGTCTTCTCGGCGGCGGTTCAAGATCGAAATCGCGGTCGTCGGCGGCGGCGACTTCAGTAACTGCCTCAGCCGCCGCGTCGGACTCGGCGTCGGCGAAATCGTGAGCACCGACTTCGATCACCTCGGCCGCGTCGGCTGCCGCGACCGGCTCGACGGTCTCGCGCTCGAGCGACACGAGGCCGGCGGCCTCCGCCTCGGCGGCATCGAACGGATCTGCCCCGGGCTCGGTGTCGACGGATTGGGCCGCCTCTCGCTCCGCGGCCTCGAGATCGGCAACGTCCATCATGAGCGCCAGGCGGAGGGCGACGCTTTCGTCCGCGGCCGTGGCGTCCACCGCGCCCATGACGTCGGCCTGGCCCGCCACCACGCCCTCGCCGACGAAGGCCACTCCGGGGTCGTCCAGGGCATCGACGGCAGCCACGGCCGCAGCCATCTCCGCCTCGGAGAAGGCGTCGCCAAGCGGCGCCTTCAACCCTTCCGGCCCAAAGAATCGGCGGCCGACGGGCATGGCGTGATGGACCTGGCGGCGGGCCTTGACCGGCTCTCGAGCAGCAGCGGCGGCAGCGGCCGCGGCCGCTGCCTGCCGGCCTGCCTGGCGCCTCTCGCGCAGCGGCTCCGACGGCAGTGGCACGATCTCGTCCGGTCTAGTCCGTCCGCGCCCCGCCTTGCCGGCCTTTTCGGTTCGGGAACCCGGATTCTCGCTCGGCTCGCCCCGAGTTGGCCCGGCGTTCCGGTCGGTGTCCGGCCCACCCACGCTGCGGCGCTTGCTCAGGGCCTCCAATCGTTGGGCGGCCCGCAGCGGCAACTCCGGTGGCTCGGCCCTGCCCGGTTCGACGGCCGTGTGCTCCAGGGTCGCGAGGACCTTGCGGGCGGCGATGCTATCGGGGTCGATGCCCAGGGCCTGGTCGGCAAAGGTGCGGGCCGACTTCTCGTCGCCGCGCTCCAGCGAGACGCGCGCCAAACCGGCGACGGCGATCGCGTTGGTCGGGTCCAGCTCGATGAGCTGCCAGTAGGTTCGCTCGGCCTGGTCGAACGAACCTTCGGTCAGCGCTTTATCAGCCTGCAGCAACAGTTCGAACATCAGCCGGCCTTGCTCATATGAATCACAGACTCCGATTGTCCACCAACCGGCGATCGGATATGTCGCGTCGCGCCAGATCGAGCAGGATGGCTCGGTCGTTCAGCGCCGGCTCGGCGACCACACGCTCGGTCAGGTCCTCCAGGACCTGTCCGAGGAGTCGGCCGGGTGGCACGTCCAGTTCGGCCATCAGGTCGTTGCCGTCGATCGCCAGCTGTTTCCTGCCGAGGACGACGTTCGTGGCCAGCTCAGCCTGAATTCGCGATGCCAGTTCGGCGAGGTGGAAGGCGTCGGGGGGCAAACCGCTGCCCACGTTGTCGGCCGCGCTCAGGGCAAGGAGGTCGTCGATGCAGCCGGGGCCCACCTTGCGGATGAAGCGCCGCACGGCGGCGTCGGTCCAGTTGGGCTCATAGGCGAACATGTGGTGGCGCACGAGATGTGCCACTCGCTCCTGAAGGACCCTGGGCGCGTGAAGCCCCGCCAGGAAGTCCCTCGCCATCCCGGCGCCGGCCGCATCGTGGCCGCGAAAGTGCCCATCGGCCGCCGTGTCGGGTTTTGCGACGTCGTGGAGTAGCGCCGCCAGTCGAACGACCGGCGTGTTCGGGGCCGCGTCGACGGTGCGCAGGGTGTGGTCCCACAGGTCCTCGCCGTCGATTTTGTTCTGGCCGAGTCCGCGCTGGCGCGCCAGGTCCGGAGCTATCACCTCCAGCAGGCCAGAATCGGCCATAAGCCTCAGACCGACCGACGGCCGGTCCGCCGCCAGCAGCTTCAGCAGTTCGGAGCAGATCCGCTCGCCGGAGACGTGGCGGGCCAGGGCCGCGTTGCGGCCGATCGCGGCCAGCGTCTCGGGCTCGACCCCGAAGTCCAGCGTTGCCGCCAGCCTGACGGCGCGGGCCATCCGCAGGGCGTCCTCACCGAACCGCCTGTCCGGATCGCCGACCGCTCGCAGCAGGCGCCGGCCCAGGTCGTCGCGACCACCGAAGGGATCGACGAAGGCCGGTTCGTCGCCCGGCCGCCCACCCCATGCCATGGCGTTCACGGTGAAGTCGCGCCGGGCCAGGTCCTCCTCGACGGAGTCCCCGAAGTCGACTGCGTCGGGGTGGCGGAAGTCGGAGTACGAGACGTCGCGGCGGAAGGCCGTGATCTCGTACTGGACCCCGCAGCGGCGCACGACCACGGTCCCGAAACGGTTCTCGTAGATGGAGCGGGGAAACAGGGCTTGAACTCGTTCCGGGCGCGCGTCGGTCGTCAGATCCCAGTCGGCCGGGTCGCGTCCCAGGAGCGCGTCGCGCAGACATCCGCCGACGACATACGCGGCCTGGCCGCCACGCCAGAGAGTGGCGAGTAATCCGGCCACCGGAGCCGGTATCTGCGGCCGCGGCTCTGCCCCGGCCACGAACCCTGGCCGCGGCTCCGCCCCGGCCCCCCGCTCAGTGGCCAAGGAAGATGTACGAGCGCCAGCTCTCGTTGCGGTCGTCGCGCAGATACGGTGTGAAGAGCGAGTACACGTCGCAGCGCGGCTCGACGGGTCTGTGCGCCAGCCGGAACTTGGCTTCGTCGAGGAGCTTGCCCCCTTTGCGATGGTTGCAGGCCTTACAGGCGGTGACCAGGTTGTCCCAGCTGTGGGCTCCGCCGCGATGGCGCGGCACGACATGATCCAGGGTCAGGTCGTTGCTCTGGCGGCCGCAGTACTGGCACGTGTAGCCGTCGCGGGTGAAGACTTCGCGGCGAGTCAGCTTGACCCGCGGCCTGGGCCGGCGGATCTGGTGCTGCAGGCGGATGACGGCGGGCGCGGGGTAGTCTGCCCGCGGCGTCCGGATCAATTGGTGGTCGTACTCGAGCACTTCGGCCCGCTGACCGAACACCAACCGGAAGGCGCGCGGCAGGTTGCACACGTTGAGTGGCTCATAGTTCTGATTGAGGACCAGGACCACGCCGTCCATGGCGTCATCCTACCAGAGCAGGGCCCGCTCCCCTGAGGCGGCGGGCATGTCTCGCGGTCGCATCCCCGGAAACGAACGAGGCTCCCGTCGCCGGGAGCCTCGTTCTCACTGCTTCTGAAACCCTACGGCCAGGGCACCAGGTGGACGGGGTTGCCCGCCACGTTGACCGCCCATGTGGTGGTGTCGTTGCCGCCTCTGACGTTGTACTGAACCTGCCACCAGCCACCCTGGAACAGGTGGTCATTGGCGGGGTAGGAACTGCCCAGGTATATGGATATGTGGATCCAGGTGCTGTTGAAGCTTGAAGTACTACCCGTGGGCGGGGAGCCGACCAGCTTCGACACGGTGATCGATGTCCGGTTTCCTGTGGTGTCGGAACAGGAATCTGAGTTGCCGGCTACGCATTCCGGGCTCGTCGTGTAAGTGAATTTGGCCGGCGTTGGATTTGGGTTGCCGGCCGCATCGTAGGGAGCCAGGATGCTCATGGTGCCGGCGGTGCTGTCGCCGACGTCGAACAGGTCGATCTGGAGCGTCTTGCCGACGCCCGCGTCGTGGTCCACCTTGGCCATGTAGAACTGCTGCTGCGACATGGTGTTGTTCGTGCCGGCCAGGTTGTTGTAGACGCACATACGAGTCTGACCGTAGACGGCGGGGTTCACGGTCACCCCGTTGACAACGGCGCTACCTCCGTCGGCGAGGATGCCGAACATGTTCTCCGCGTTGGTGTGTACGTTGGAACCAGTAACGGTCGTTTGGACCTGGAGGATGTATGTGCCGGCACCCAGCTGCCCCCCGTGATTGAGCTTGTAGGTCCAGTTGTCGTGGTAGGAATCACAGGCGCCGGAACCGTGCCGGGTCTGGGAGCCCGCGTTGGCGGCGTCCTGCCCCTTCTCATTCACGAATGTGCTTCCGGAGTCCCCACTCGGGACCGTCGTCCACGCGTTCGGATTGAGGGGCTGGTTGTGGGTATCGATCAGTGTGTAGAGCGTCGAGACGGGGCTGTACGTGCTACCGCTGTTGTTGTCCCCTGAGATCCAGTGATCGCCCGTTCCGTAGTAGTTGTAGGTCGCAGGGCTACTGCCGGCTAGCAGATACTGGCCCATCTCGCAGAATCCCGGATCGTAGAGGTAGACGTTGCCTCCCCCGGGCAGAACGACCTGGTAGTTGTAGCCGTCCGCGTCGTAGAGCGGATTGGGGTTGGTGTAGCCGACGTTGTAGTAGGGGGAGTAGGCGTCGCCGTTGTTCGCGTTACCGCCGTAGCTGATGACCGCTCCCCAGGCGCCCAAGCTGTTGAACGAGGTCGTGGCGAGCCCGGTGTAGGTAGGCACGCCGGAGTTGCCCTGGGCGGTTGCTGGGGTATTGCAGGTTGGATTGGGCACGGCAGCCGTCACCAGACAGCCGATCCCGTAGTAGGCCAGTGGGCTGCCCATCGGGACGGGCATGATGAATGCGGCCCTTGCGGTACGCGAGATCGTCCAATTGGTCATGCCGAAGAGCCTGATGAAGAACGTCGGGACTTGAGTCGTGATCGAGACGTCCAGCTGGTGGTCGTTCGCCGGGTTTGCGGCAACTGTGATCCCGGAGGTGTAGCCGTTGTCCCCGGCGATCGTCAGCGCCTGGCTCGTGGCGCTCGGCGCGGAGCCGTTGAGATTTCCCGGCAGATAGACCACGCCGGCCAGTGCCGCGGCGTCTGCCGCCCGCTGAACCTGCAGGCCGTTGCGCCATGCATAGGTCACGTCGATGGCAATGCCCACCAGCCCGATGAGCGTCGTGATCATCAGCGCGAATATGACGATGATCTGGCCGGCCTGCTTGGCCGATACTTCGATGCGGTCAGGTCCCGACCCGATGCGGATGTGGAATCTTGACAAGCTCATGGCGCGGGGGGCTCCAATGCCATAGTTGTTTGGTCACTCATGGTGATCTGGCCGTTGCCGAACAGACTGCCGCCGAAGGCGGAAATGACGCTGCCGAGCGGCGTGATGAATTTGTAGGTGTAGATAATCTGGACCCCGATGCCATGTGCCGGCGACGACCCGCAGCGGCCGGAGGCAGGGTAGCTGCCGACACCATTGGCCTTGAAGAACAGCTTCGTCGTCGTACCCGGAATCACATCACCGTTGGCGATGTAGTTGGGAGCGGTGCCGGTGACCGCTGAGATCCACGTGTTCTGGTTGCCCGTTCTGGTCCCGTGCTCATCCACTTCGAAGATCACGATGCTCGTCACCTGAGTGACGGCGACCGGCGAGCCGGGAGAGCGCAAGACGCCTTCGGTGGCCGCAATGATGTTGGCATCGACATCCGCGGCGTGGGTCGAGTCGCCGCAATGACGGACCGAGCTACCGTTCACGAGTTCCGATCCGACGCGCGCGCCCTCTCGAGTCGCAGTCACGATCGAAGTGTTGTGGTTGATGGCGTAGCCCATCTCGATCATGCCCAGCATCAGGAACATGATCACGGGAAGGATGAGCGTGAACTCGACGATCGATTGGCCTCGTCTCGATCGCGATCTGAGCCACCGTTTCATTGGATCGGCTCCAAGCGGCTGATGCTGCTCTGGACGAAGATGGGAGGCGAAGAGCTCAGACCCGCCAGGCCGGGCAGCGGCGTGACCCAGGTGTACTGGTACGTCACCTTGACGGCGATGTAGTCGACGGATACGTGCCCCGGGCAACCCGCGATGACGTTGCAGCGAGACCCTTCCGGATAGGTCGCGGTTCCCGGCGAGTACGGGACCGTGATGCTGTTCCTGGTCAGGGAACCGCTGCGGTCGTACCTGTCTTCGCCGTAGTTGGCGACGCCGTAGGAATCCGTCCAGATGATCTCGACGGATTGGATCTTCGATCGGTCGAGCGGCGCCGAGACGTCCTTCTCGACGAGCTGGAGGATCTGCATATCCGAGTAGGGAGTGTTGCCGAGCTCGGCCGCGAGCTGGACCGTGTCCTGCGCCGTGTTCGTGACCCCGATCTTCACGGTCAGGAAGAACGCAAACTCGGCTATTGCGACGAATATGGTCATGAAAATCAGGATCGTCAGCGAGAACTCCACGAGAGCCTGACCGCGCTGTGCGCGGCGGCGTCCCAATGGGTCTCTGATTAGTCGCATCTGGGCTCCCCCGTTCGACGGGATGCCTGGTCCAAGGCATTGCAGACTACGGGCTGATCCTTGCAGCTACCATAACTGAGTCGGGGCCGGAATGCGCGCCCAAGCACGGAATTGGTGCCTGAAGGCCACGCAAGTACCTATAGCTGAGCAGCCACCGCGCAAAGTCCTGCCGCCGCCCGCCCGATAGAGTGGCGCCCGGGCGCCCTAAGTGCCGCTTTCGGGAGTTCCCCGTCGCAGTTCCCACGCTGCCAGCCGGTAGCCTCCGGCGGGATCGGTGAGGAGATGTTGGGGATCGTCGGCGTCGAACTCCAGCTTCTGGCGCAGCCGGCGCACCGTCACCCACACATATGCCGGGTCGGCGGCATCCGAATCGGCCCACACCTTACGCAAGAGCTGCTCGGTGGTTACGGCTCTCGGCATGCTGGCGGCGAGCGTGGCGAGGAAGCGCGACTCGGTGGGCGAGAGGGAAACATGCCTGCCCCGCACGATCGCCTCGCGCATGCGGGGCACGAGGGTCAGGTCGCCGAGAGCCAGCTCCTCAACCGGAATCTGGTCCTGGAGGCGGCGGAGCACGCGGCGGATGCGCGCCACCAGTTCGACGTAGTCGTAGGGCTTGGTCACGTAGTCCTCGGCGAACTGGGCGATCAAGTCGGCCTTGTTGTCGGCCGTTGCGACCGCCGAAAGCACGAGGATCGGGATGTCGGCGCGGTGTTTGATCCGGCCGGCGAGGGCCTGGCCGTCCATCTCGGGCATCATCAGATCCAGGATGACGAGGTCCGGCCAGGCCTCATCGAGGCGCTCCAGCGCCTCTGCCCCGCTCGCGGCACGGGTTACCTCGAAGCCGTCGCCGGTCAGCCTCTCGGCCAGAGCCTCGAGATGAGCCGGGTCGTCGTCGACGAGGAGCAATCGGGCTTCGATCATCGCGGCCATCTTACGGCGCCGGGAGTGCCAGTTCGCGAGCCCTGGTCATCGCCGAGTCCAGCATTGGCGGAGTGAGGCGGCCCGTGAACGTGTTCTGCTGGCTCGGGTGGTAGGAGCCGAGGAGCACGTACGGACCGATGCGGGCCTCGGCCAGGTGGCCGAAGTCCGGCCTGGGTGAGGTCGGGTGGCCGAGGTCACGGAGAGCCCGGAGCGCGCCGTCCCAGGCAAACGATCCGAGGGCCACGATGACCCTGAGGTCCGCCAGCAGGCTCAGTTCGCGGACCAGGTAAGGCAGACACGCGGCCCGCTCCTCGGGGAGTGGCTTGTTGCCGGGCGGGGCGCAGCGCACGACCGCAGCCACGTAGAGGCCGCGGAGAGCCAGCCCATCGTCGGCGGCGGTCGAGGCCGCCTGATTGGCGAACCCCGTCCTGTGGAGCGACGCGAACAGGAAGTCGCCCGATCGGTCGCCGGTGAAGAGCCGGCCGGTGCGATTGCCGCCGTGGGCGGCGGGGGCGAGCCCCACCACGAGCACGCGTGCCTCAGGGTCGCCGAAGCCGGGGAGCGGCCGGGCCCAGTAGGGCTCGCGCGCGAATCGCGCCGGCGGGTTCGCGGCCGCCTCCTCGCGCCACGCCACCAGCCGGGGGCAGCGCCGGCAGGCGGCTATCTCGGTGGCGAGCCGGGCGAGGTCGGCGAGCCGGGCGAGGTCGGTGCTCTCGACGGGGTCTTCGGGCGCCATGGCAATGACTCTACCGCGCGCGCCAGGATGACCTGGGCAGATTTGCTTCCCTCGAGCCGGCGCCAGATGAAGAACCCGGCCATCGCACCGGCCGCGTTCATCAGCGCGTCGTCGACATCGGTCACCCGGTACGTGAAGCCCTCCAGGAGAGAGCCCGCCAGCTGGCACAGCTCGATGCCGGCGCCGAAGGCGATCGCCAGGATGAGGAATCGGCGCGGGTCGCGCAGCCTCGGCCACAGTTCCGGCGCGTAGACGCCGAGCGGCGCCAGGGCCAGCATGTTGCCGACCAGTTGCCGCAGGTTGTTCCAGGTCAGATGCGTCAGCTGCCAGCTGATCGTCCCGAACGGAACGATGTTGTCCTCGCTGAAGCCACGGGTGCGGCGGTAGTAGTCCTGACCGGCGATCGGGATCGGGAATATGGTCAGGGCCACGACCAGCGTGACGTGGGCCAGCGCCACGAGCGCGAAAAGCGTCCAGCGTCGGTCGGCCCTCCGCCGCAGGATCCAGACGGCGACGGCAAGGGCCGGCGGAATCAACGGGTACAGCGGTAGGAGGGTCAGGTAGCCGTCGGTAGTCGTCACGTTCCAGAGGATGGCAGCCCGAGCCGGCTTGCGAATCGTCCGAAACGGCCTCTGGCTTAGCGTCCGATTGCGGTCCGGTGCAGGTTCGAACACCTGGCGACCGGGCCGAAGCCCCCGGCCGGCCGAACCGCGGCGTGCGTCACCCGGGCACATCGGCCGGGCCCGCGGGGCGCGCGGGTATAATCCGTTGGCTTGGCATGGGCCGTCGCGACCCTTCCGGCACGCCCCCGTCGCCTCGCCAAAGTAAGGAACTGGTACCCAATGACCGCCGAGACCTCCACCTGGGCCACAAAGAAAGGCCTCGCCCAGATGCTCAAAGGCGGCGTCATCATGGACGTCGTTACCCCAGAGCACGCCAGGATCGCCGAAGACGCGGGCGCCTGTGCGGTGATGGCACTCGAGCGAGTTCCGTCCGACATTCGGGCCGCGGGCGGCGTGGCACGCATGAGCGACCCGGTGATGATCGAGGGGATCATGGCCGCTGTCAGCATCCCGGTCATGGCCAAGGCCCGCATCGGGCACTTCGTCGAGGCGCAGGTTCTCGAGGCGCTCGGCGTGGACTACATCGACGAGTCGGAAGTCCTCACCCCCGCCGACGAGATCAACCACATCGACAAGCACGCTTTCAAGGTGCCGTTCGTGTGCGGTTGCCGGAACCTCGGCGAGGCGCTGCGCCGTATCAACGAGGGCGCGGCCATGATCCGGACCAAGGGCGAGGCGGGCACCGGCGACATCGTCGAGGCCGTCCGCCACATCCGAACGCTGATGTCGGATATCCGCCGCCTGCAGTCGATGCGCGAAGACGAACTCTTCGTCGCCGCCAAGGAGCTCGAAGCCCCCTACGATCTGGTCAAGTTGGTCGCGGCCGAGGGCAAGCTCCCGGTCGTCAACTTCGTGGCCGGCGGCATCGCCATCCCGGCGGACGCGGCCCTGGCCATGCAGCTGGGGGCGGAGGGAGTCTTCGTCGGCTCGGGCATCTTCAAGAGCGAGAACCCGGCCAAGACGGCCGAGGCCATCGTTCAAGCCACGCTCCACTTCGACAACCCGAAGATCATCGCCGAAGTTTCGAAGGGACTGGGCAGCCCGATGCGAGGCATCGCCGCCGCCACAGTCCCGCAGGCCGAGCGGCTGGCAGTCCGAGGCTGGTAGCAGACCGATGCCCGGCCGCGGTTGGGCGTAGTGGGCCACCGAACGATGCGTCGGGTGCCCGATTCGGAGCATCGGCAAACTGATGCGAAGCATCAGTCGCGAACCCGGAGCGCATTATGCGAATAGGCGTATTGGCGCTTCACGGCGCCGTCATCGAGCATATCCAGACCCTCCGATCGATCGGGGTCGAGCCGGTACCGGTTCGGTTGCCGGCGGACCTCGAGGGCATCTCCGGCTTGATCCTGCCGGGCGGCGAGAGCACCACCATGCGTAAGCTCGTGGCCCGCTGGAATCTGCGCGAGCCGATCATGGATCTCGCCCGGTCCGGTGCCCCGATCCTCGGCACGTGCGCCGGCATGATCATCGTCGCCAGGGAGATCGCCGGAGGCGAGGAGCCGGTCTTCCCGCTGCTCGACGTGACCGTCGAGCGGAATGCCTTCGGCCGCCAGCTGGATTCCTTCGAGACCGACCTGTCGATGCCGATCGTGGGTGACCGACCGGTCCACGCGATATTCATCCGAGCCCCCATAATCGAGCGCGTGGGACCCGGGGTAGAGGTTCTGGCCAGGCTGCCCGACCATCGCGTCGTGGCGGTGAGGCAGCGGAACGTCATCGCCATCTCCTTCCATCCGGAGCTGGCGGGCGAGACTCGCATCCACCGCCTCGTGGCTACCATGGCCGCCGAGTATGCCGAGCCCGGTGAGGGGACCGCCATGCAGGGAACTGAGCCATGGTCGCTGGGGGAGGCCATGTGAGCGGCCGAGTCCGCCTGGCCCGATTGACCGACCTCGCCGCGCTGGGCGAGCTGTCGCGTCTCTCCCAGCAGGAGAACGTCGATGCGCGGTCGCTCGGATTGCCGGTCAGTGGCCCGCGGATCGGAGTATTCAGCCTCTTCCGGTTGCCGCTCGGCGCTTTCCGGCCCAACGATCTGCTGTTCGTCTACGAGGACGAGCGGCGGCTCTCGGGGCTGCTGCGCGTCGAACGAGACGCCTCTCGCGACGAGATGACGATCGTGGAGCTCGACGCCATCGGCTCGGGCGACTCCGGCGACACGCGGTTCCGGCTCGTCCAGCACCTCCTGCGCGACGGT
>Ga0182017_10000443_pt1 | contig 32760 bp, 25 predicted proteins | sample 712E3DmetaG_FD_120492 | JGI IMG/M metagenome (GOLD analysis project Ga0182017, IMG submission 120492) | Permafrost microbial communities from Stordalen Mire, Sweden - 712E3D metaG | ecosystem: Environmental > Terrestrial > Soil > Wetlands > Permafrost | place: Sweden: Stordalen | collected... | reverse complement strand
GCGGCCAGACGAGCGAGGGTTTCCCGATCAGTGCGCTTCGCTGGGGCGAAGTGCGTCTCCAAGCCACTCGATGCTAGCTCCATCGCATCCTCCCGAGCCACAGCCGGCCCACGCTGCTCTGCCGCCGTCAGCCCTAAGACAACATAGTTTACACCCCAGGCGTGATAGTGCGAGCCCGGAAATGCGAGTTCGCTTTTCGCAATGGGTCGCGGTACGCGGTTTCGTCCGTGCTCTCTCCTCCCCCTGTGTTCTCAGCCAGAAGTCCCGTGTTCCGGCAGGTCGTCGCGACAACACCGACGTCAACATTGACACGGGAGATCACCAAGGATACGTTTGCCTGGCGCTCGCACCCAGGAGGACATGATGGCCAGCGACGAACCCTGTCTCATCGCCAGCAAGAGCGCGGTCCGCGGTCAGATCTCAGGCAAGCAGGATCTGGTCGTCGAGGGCCGCGTGGAGGGCCGCATTGGCTTGGAGAGCCACCTGACCATAGAAGAATCGGGCAGCGTCGAGGCTGACATGGACGTCAGCCAGGTCACGGTCAAGGGCGAGGCGCGCGGCGACATGGTGGCGGCGCGTTCGGCCGTCCTGCACGCCACGGCGCGTGTGGCGGGAAAAATCCGCGCACCCCAGATCGTCATCGAGGACGGTGCAAAGTTCTCAGGGACCATCGAGATGGAGGTAGAGTTACCGGCCGGCATCAAGGCGGGCGGCGCCTAGCCCTTGGGGCGGCGCGCTCGGGACGGGAAACCAATCATGGCAAAGGAAAAGGATACGAAGCCCATGGGGAACACGGTCATTGGAAGCAGTATCGTCATCGACGGCGAGATCACAGGAGAGGAGTCGCTCACCATCCTGGGAACGGTCAAGGGCAAGATCTCCGTGGCGCAGAACCTAGCGGTGGAGGCAGGCGCCACGGTCGAGGCCGACGTTGAAGCCCAGACCGTCACGGTGAGCGGCCGGCTGACCGGCAACGTGGTGGCCCGTGAGCGCCTCGAGCTGAAGCCCGAGTCCAAGATGGTGGGCGACGCCAAGTCGCCGCGGATCGTGATTGCCGACGGTGCCGGGTTCAAGGGCAACGTGGACATGGACGTGTAGGCGGCACACCATGGCTGACAAGGAAACCGTAATTGGGCTCGAAACACGCATTTCGGGCGAGGTACGCGGCGAAGAGGATCTCGTTGTCCGCGGCCGCATCGATGGCAGAGTGCAGATTACCCAGACGCTCACGGTCGAGAAGGGCGCCACGGTCCAGGCGGAAGTCGACGTCCGCCATCTCGTCGTCTCCGGTACGGTGGTTGGCGCTGTCGTCGCCTCGGAAAGCGTGAAGTTGACTTCGACTGCGCGCGTGGTGGGTGATCTCGCAGCCCCGCGCGTGATGATGGAAGCCGGTGCCGCATACCGCGGCCGGGTGGACATGGGCGACATTGCGGCCGCACGGGCTGCGGTCAGCTCGCGCGCTGTGCAGCGCTCTGCTACCGGCGAGAAGGCTGCCATCCGTCCCGCACCCCCACGCATGGCCATGGCCGCCAAGGCAGTCATCGCCGGCAAGGTGTCGGTGCCGGTTGCTCCCGCGACGCCTGCTGTGCGACAGGCAACCTCGGTTGCGCCTGCTACTGGTGCACCTGGTCCGGCCTCACCGCCTGCCTTTCCGCGGGTTGCCGGGGCCATGGGCGCCATGGCGCCGGCCTGGGCCAAGAAGAAGATCAGGCGACGCTAGAACCGCCTCTCGAGAATTCGCAGCTGGTTGAGCGTCCGGGTCGACGGCGGCGAAGCCGGTGGCCGGATCCGGATCCGGTGGCCGGTCACGGATTCGGAACCGGATCCGGCTGGCGGTCCCGGCCCCGGACAACGTCTCGTGGCCATGTCGGGACTGCGGGGTCTGAGGTGCATTTCGTCGGGGGTGTGGTACCTTTCCCTCGCCCATGTGCGGCGTGATCGGAATCTACGGCCACCCGGAAGCGGCGAATCTGGCCTACCTTGGCTTGCACGCGCTGCAGCATCGAGGCCAGGAGTCGGCAGGCATCGTATCCAGCGACGGCGAACGTTTGCATTGCGTTCGCGAGATGGGGCATGTAGGTGAGATCTTCACCCAGGACCGCCTGCGGCGCTTGCCTGGCTCGTCAGCCATCGGCCACGTGCGCTACTCGACCACCGGCGATTCGGCGTCCAAGAACGCGCAGCCCGTTGCGGTGGACTATTCGGGTGGCTCACTGGCCATTTCCCACAACGGCAATCTGGTCAATGCCGCCGAGATCCGGGCGCACTTGGAAGACGAAGGCTCAATTTTTCAGACCACACTCGACACGGAAGTCATTCTGCACCTCATTGCGCGCTCGCGCGAAGGGGCGTTGCCCGACCGTGTGGCGGACGCTCTGCGGGCCGTGCATGGAGCCTATTCGTTGGCCTTCCTGTCCGAATCCATGATGATCGCCGTGCGCGATCCGAGGGGCATTCGCCCGCTCTCCCTGGGTAAGCACAGCAAGAAGGGCTGGGTGGTGGCCTCGGAGACCTGCGCCTTTGATCTCATCGAGGCCAGCTTCGTGCGCGACATCGAGCCCGGCGAGATGCTGATCTTCGACGAAAACGGCATGCGGCGGGTTTTTCCGTTCATGACGGAGAAGCCGTACCACTGCGTGTTTGAATGGGTCTACTTTGCGCGGCCCGATTCCACTATCGCCGGCCAGTCAGTGTACCAAGCCCGCGAGCGGATGGGCCGTCGCCTGGCGGTCGAGCACCCGGTGCCCGCCGACGTGGTGGTCCCGGTTCCCGATTCCGGCACCGCAGCGGCCATTGGCTACGCGCGCGAGAGTGGACTGCCGTTTGGCCTGGGCCTGATGCGCTCGCACTATGTGGGGCGCACCTTCATTGAACCGTCCGAGTCCATCCGTCACTTCGGGGTGAAGCTCAAGCTGTCGCCGGTGCGCGAGGTCCTGGCGGGAAGACGTGTCGTGGTGGTCGACGATTCCATCGTGCGCGGCACCACCTCGAGCAAGATCATCGGCATGATCCGAGGGGCAGGTGCGCGCGAGGTGCACCTGCGCATCAGCTCGCCGCCCACGGTGGGGCCCTGTCACTACGGCATCGATACCCCGGACCGTGACGCCCTGATCGCCAGCGCGCACAGCGTCGAGGAGATCTGTCGCTTCGTGGGCGCGGACAGCCTTGGCTACTTGTCGCTGGGTGGCTTGCGTGCTTCGATCGACTGCGTGGGAAGCACGGACGACCATCGCGGGCTCTGCGACGGTTGCTTTTCCAATTCCTACCCCATTGTAGTCGCGTCCCCGGCGCGCTGCCGGCAACTGCGGTTGATCTCGGCGTAGAAGGCTTTGGCTTCGGGGGGCGACTTCGGCGGCCAGCCATGCGCCCTCCGCTGAGAACCCAGAGGGGAGAGGGAAGGCCACAGAGATGGAGCCACTTGACTCCGTCGCGGGGATCCCCAACATGGGGTTGATGCTACGTCCTGATCGGTCGGGGGTTCTGATTGCATTCTTGGCCACCGTCTGTGGCGGATCGGCCGTGGCTGCACCTCGAGTGGTCTTGTTGGAGATGGCCGGTGGTGCCCGGGACATCCGGCAAGAGGTCCGTGCTTCGGCGGAGGCGGCCCTGCGCGGGTTGGGGGTCGAGGTTGTGCCGCAAGGCCGGGTCACCACCGCTCTCGACGACTGCAACATTCCGTCCTGCCTGGCCGCGCTGGGTCGGCAGGCCGGGGCGAGCCACATCCTGGAGATTCAAGGCAGCTACGTGAACGAGTCGTACAACCTTCGCCTGGACCTGCGCGATGGCGAGACCGGGCGAATCTTGGGCAGCGATTCCAAGGAATGCGAGATCTGTTCGGCCAAGGATTTCTATCGTGCGGTGAGGGATCGAACCACCGCACTCTGGACGCGCGTGGTGCGCGAGCAGGGCGGCGTGGGCTCGGCGCCGGCGCTGGCTGCCAGCGCGGCACCAGCTCAGCCTGACCTTGGCGAGGGCAGGGCGGTCGCGCCTCCCGCACGCCGATCCTTTTGGCGGCAACCGTTGCCCTTGTTCGGCCTAGGCCTCGCTGTGGGCGGGGCGGTGCTCTTGGGTTTCGGGGGTTACTACCTGGCGGTGAACGGTGACTGCGTGGCCGAGCCATCCTGCGCTTTCAAGCGCACCACTGCGGACCTTGGCTGGGGTTTGCTGGCGGGCGGAGGCGCAGCCCTTCTCGGGGGAGTAGCTATCGTGATTTGGGGGCGCGATGAGCCAAGCGGGCCGGCAATTTCGCTTGGCCCGGGGACGATCTCCCTCTTCGGGCGTTTTTGACGTCTGGCCGCACGACCATGCCCACGATCTTGCTGTTTGACGTCGACGGAACTCTGGTGACCAGCGGCGGTGTTGGACGCCGAGCCATCGAGCAGGCGTTCGAGCGGCGTCACGGCCGTCGCGACGTCGTCCTATTCTCATTCGCCGGCATGACAGACAAAGCGATTGTGCGCAACGGCCTGCTGGCCCTCGACAAGGGTTTCGCTTCCGAAACCGAATTGCAGGCCGAGATGGACGCCACGCTCGCCTTCTATCTGCGCGTTTTGCAAGAAGAGGCTGCCGGCCGCCACGGAATTCGCGTCCACGACGGCATTTTGCGCGTGCTCGACCTGGCCGAGGCTTGCCCCGAGGTGGCCCTGGGTCTAGGCACCGGGAATCTACGCGAGGGCGCTCGCATCAAATTGAGCCACGCAGGGATTTACCATCGCTTCAGTTTTGGCGGATTCGGCGACGATTCGATTGATCGGCCCGAGATCCTAGCGGCCGGCGCGCGGCGGGGTGCGGTGGAGTTCGGCCTGCCGATGACGGCTTGCCGGGTGGTCGTCGTCGGTGACACGCCCAAGGACATTGCCGCTGCCCAGGCCATCGGTGCCGAGTGTGTAGCGGTGGCCACGGGCATGCACTCGCTCGCCGAGTTGGAAGCCCACGCGCCCACCCTCGCGTGTCAAACTCTGAACGACCAGCGCGCCGACGCTGTCTTGTTCGGGGATAGATAGCTTTTTCACCACAGAGGACACAGAGGTCACAGAGCCGGATCGGAAGGGGAAGGGTTGGTTTCTGTCCAGTCCGAACCCTTCTTTCCTTCCGCCCTCTATGTTCTCTGTGCTCTCTGTGGTGAAGAAGCTAACTATGTTCTCCGAATGGTTCGGTGTGGACGGTCACTCGTCCCAGGTTGGGGATTTGGCCGCGCAAGTACTGCTCGATGCGCTCGGTGAAGGCGTGCGCGTCCTTGATGGACGTCGCGGCAGCCAGGGTGCAGTGAAAGGAGATCGCCAGTTCGTTCCCTGTGCGACGGACGCTTAGCTCGTGCGCCTGAATTCCGAGTTGAACCAGTTCGGGAAAGCGCAGCAACGAGGCGCTGATGCGTTCGACTTCAGCCGGCTCCGGGTTGCCGGCTGTGTCGCTTTTGCCGGCGGGCTCGATATGGGTGATGACCTTGGCCAGACCGGGCACGGTGCTCTGAAGGTCGCTCTCCAAGGCCGAGGCCCGACGGTGTGCCTCGCCCAGGGGCAGGCTCTCTGCCATTTCCAGGTGCAACTCCATGGTCCAGCGGCCGTCTTCCTCGAACACGCGGATGTCGTGCGCACTCGATCCGTGGCGCTCGGCCCGCCGCCGCGCCATTGCCGCCAGATCGTCCGTGGAGATTGCGCCGGGCTCCACGTGCACCACAACGTCGGCATGGGGAAACTGCGCCTTGATAGCGGCCTCGGCCTGATCGGCGATCTCATGGCTACGCTCCAGCGACTCGCCTGGATCCAGGACCAAGGCCAGGTCCACGAAGAGGCGAGGGCCGCTGCGGCGTACGCGCACCTGCTTGACCTGGCGCACATCGACGACCTTGGCCGCGGCTGCAATGCGCCGGCTCAGCTCAGGGGGTACGGAGTCCAGCAAGTCGTCAATCGACTTGCGCCCCAGTTGCACGCTGATCCAGACCACGACAGCGGCAACACCCAGCGCCGCGACGGCATCGGTCTTGGCCAGCCAGGGTATCTCTAGCTGGTGCGCGGCCAGGACGCCCAACAGCCCGACCAGCACGACCAGCGACGACCAGATGTCAGTGGAGAAATGCAGGGCGTCTGCCTCCAGGGCTTGGCTCTCGTATTTCCTTGCCACCCGCATGAGCGCGCGCGAGCGGGAGTAGTCGATGATGATCGACAAGATGACGACCAGGAACGCCCACAGGTTGGCGTCGACATGAATGGCGGCGCGAAAGAATAGGCGCTCCACCGCCTCCCAGATGATCCAGAGACAGGTGCCCAGGAGCAGCAATGTCTCGAAGAGCGCCGACAGGTTCTCGATCTTGCCGTGGCCGTAGGCATGCTCAGCGTCGGCGGGTCGGCCTGACACCCGCACTGCCCAAAGCGTGACCAAGGCCGCCGCCAGGTCCAGGCCCGAGTGCAGGGCTTCAGCCATGATACCCAAGCTGCCAGTCCACAGGCCCACCGCCACCTTGGTGCCGGTGAGAAGCAGCGCAGCCAGTACGGAGTAGAGCGCCACCAACCGCTTCTCGCCGTCCGCTGCGGCGAGCCCGTGCATGCCCTCGTGCAGGTGATGGTGATGGCCGTGCATGTGTCCCGCCAGGGTGGAAACTATAAAGTCTAGCCCGGCCGGCCGCTTGCGGATACCCCCGACATCACCCGGGTGGATTCTGCATTCAAAGCCCTTGCCAGTCGTGCGGCGACGCTATACTGAAGACCGTCGCCGCGCGGCCGACGGGGAAGCCAGCGCGCCCCGTCCGCCGCCACACCCTGCCATGCGAAATCCCTTTTCTTTTCCGTCTATCTTGCCCAAACGGCTGGGCCTGCCCGGACGGAGCGCTTTGGCCAGCGGCCTGTCGCAGCAGCTCGCCAGCGCGGCGACCTGCGAAGGAGACAGGCTGGTGGCCGATCTGGGCTCGTCCCCCAGCGGGCTTTCCCAGGAGGAGGCCGAGCGCCGGCTGGAGCAGGTTGGGCTCAACGCCGTCGCGCAGGAGGAACGGCACACCTATCGCGACCTCCTGGTCAAGGCGCTGCTCAACCCCCTGGTCATCCTGTTGTCGCTGCTAGCGGTGGTGTCAGCGCTGACTGGCGATCTGCGCGCCGCGGTGGTGATGGTCATGATGGTGGTCTTGGGCGTGGCGCTGCGTTTCGTCCAGGAGGCAAGGGCGAGCACGGCGGCCGCCAAGTTGAAGGCCATGATCCGGGTCACCGCCACGGTAATCCGCGGCGGCGAGGTGCGCGAAGTTCCACTGTCTGAGTTGGTGCCAGGCGACATCGTGCGCATGTCGGCCGGTGACATGATCCCGGCTGATCTTCGGCTGCTTTCGAGCAAGGACCTGTTCATCATCCAGGCCAGTCTCACCGGCGAGTCCCTGCCGGTTGAGAAATTCGACGCGCGCGAAACCGTCGCGCCGGCCTCGCCGCTGGAAGGGAAGAACATTTGCTTTCTGGGCACCAGCGTCGAGAGCGGCACGGCGACCGGCGTGGTGGTGGGCACCGGCGGACGCACCTACCTGGGTGGCCTGGCCAAGGCCATCGTAGGCCAGCGGGTGCAGACCAGCTTCGACAAAGGAGTGGCCCGTTTCACCTGGTTGATGATCCGTTTCATGGCGGTGATGGTGCCCTTGGTCTTTCTCATCAATGGGTTGACCAAGCACAACTGGCACGAGGCGTTCTTCTTCGCCTTGGCCGTGGCGGTGGGCATGACGCCCGAGATGTTGCCCATGATCGTGACGGTGTGCCTTTCCAAGGGTGCCATCGCCATGGCGAGGAAGAAGGTGATCGTCAAACGGCTGAACTCAATCCAGAACCTGGGCGCCATGGACGTCTTGTGCACGGACAAGACCGGCACGTTGACCATGGACCGGGTGGTGCTGGAACGGCACTGCGACGTGGAACTAGAGGAGGATGACGATGTCTTGATGCTGGCCTACCTCAACAGCCACTTCCAGACCGGCCTGCGCAACGTCCTCGATCGCGCGGTGCTGGCGCACAAGGAAGAGATTCACGATCAGTTCCACGTTCCCGAGCATCGAAAACTGGACGAAATCCCGTTCGACTTCGCGCGCCGGTTGATGTCGGTAGTAGTGGAAACGCCTGGGGGGCAGCCGCGACTGATTTGCAAGGGCGCGCCGGAGGAGTTGTTCAAGCGCTGCACGAGCTTCGAGTACGAGGGCGAGATCCTGCCCATGGAACGGGTGCTGATCGAGGATCTGAAAGAGGAGTACCGGCGTCTGTCCAGCGACGGCTTTCGAGTGCTGGCAGTTGCCTACCGCGACCTAGAGCGCAAGCCCGCCTATTCCAAGGCCGATGAATGCGATCTGGTGCTGCGTGGCTACGTGGCTTTCTTCGATCCCCCCAAAGACACCACCGCACCCGCGGTGGTGGCGCTGGGCCAGCACGGGGTCGCGGTCAAGGTTCTCACCGGCGACAATGAGTTGGTGACCAAGAAGATCTGCCACGAGGTCGGCATCCCCACCGAACACGTGCTGCTCGGCTCTCAGATCGAGGCCATGACCGACGCGGAGCTGGCCGCCGTGGTGGAACGGACCACGCTGTTCGCGCGGCTGGCCCCCGCCCACAAACAACGCATCATCACCGCCCTGCAAAGCAAGAAGCACGTGGTGGGCTTTCTCGGCGACGGCATCAACGACGCGCCAGCGCTGCGCGCCGCCGACGTCGGGATCTCGGTGGATTCTGCGGTCGACATCGCCAAGGAATCGGCCGACCTCGTGCTCTTGGAGAAGAGCTTGCTGGTGCTTGAGGACGGCCTGTTGGAAGGCCGCAAGGTCTTCGCCAACATCCTCAAGTACATTCGGATGGGCGCCAGTTCCAGCTTTGGCAACATGTTTTCCGTGGTGGGCGCGAGTGCCTTCTTACCCTACGTGCCCATGGCCCCCATCCAGATCCTGAGCAACAACCTGCTTTACGACTTCTCCCAGGTGGCCATCCCGACCGATGAGGTGGACCCGGAACAGATCGCACGTCCGCGTCCCTGGTCGATGAACGAGATCACCCGCTTCATCCTCTTTATCGGGCCGTGCAGCTCGCTCTTCGACTACACCACGTATCTCGTGATGCTCTACGTTTTCAAGGCGTGGGATCCCAGCCAGGCTCACTTGTTTCAGACCGGGTGGTTCGTCGAGTCGCTGCTCACCCAGACCCTCATCATCCACGTCATTCGCACCAACAAGATCCCGTTCCTGCAAAGTCGGGCGAGTTGGCCGCTCACCATGACCACGGCGTTGGTCATGGCCGTGGGCCTTTACCTTCCTTTTTCGCCCATCGCCGGCGCGCTGGGATTCGTGGCTCTGCCGCACCTGTACTGGGTTTTCCTCTTCCTGACACTGCTGTGCTACATGGTACTTACGCAGGTGGCGAAGGCTTGGCTGCTGAAGAAGGCATGGGCGTGAATAGTCTAGGTTAGGCTAAGGATTCTGATGGTGGCATCGCTTCCCACGGAATCTGAGAACGGAACGGCGGCCGCCGCGCCCCTATCGGTGACGACCATCGTGTCGCGCAATGCCCAGTGGCTGCGCCGCTTCTTCCTGATCTTTGGCGCCGCCCTGGTGGCGGCCATTGCCTTCAACATCTACGTGACCCGGCGCTTGGATGCCGAGGCCGCAGCCGGCCACGCGGCCGAGCAATCTGTCAGCGGGGCGCTGCCTTCCGGTCAGGCCCAGCCGCCTCAGCCCTCGGGCATCGCCGGCTCGGCAGCGGCCGTGAGCACGGCGGCCAGGCTGTCGGCGGGTGGGCCGCCTGCCGCAAGCCCATCCGGAGGCGCCGAGCCGTCCAGCCAAACTCCGCCCCCCACCCGGCCATCCCGACCGGCGGCCGTGACCCCAGCGGGTGCGGCACCTGGTCCTGAGAGCGAGCGACCAGCCGACCGGACGCGACCACGCGCCAGCGGAGAAGGAAAGAAGGCGCTTGACCAAGCCCGCGCTGCATTTGAACGCGACGATTTTTCGCGAGCGATTCTGCAAGGGCGGGCGGCGCTGGCCGCGGGAGAAGGGGGCGCTCACACCATCCTGGGAGCCGCCTATTTCAAGGTCGGCCGTTTTGAAGACTCGGCACGGGAGTATGGCGAGGCTCTGCGTTTGGAGCCCGGCAATCCCGCGCTGGCCAAGCGGGTGGAGATCGCGCGCAGGGCGGCTGGCCGCCGTGCCGGGGGCGCGCCGCCGTAGTATGGTTTCTCCGCATGGCCCTCGTGACCTCGTCCATCGTTGTCGTTGCGGGACCTCATCCCGATGCCGAGGCGCTTGATCGGCGGGTGGAGGAGATGCGGCGCCGCTTTCCGCGCGCCATCATTGATCGCTATCTCGACTGCGTGCCGTCAGCCGGGGAGGGCGTGTTCATCGCCCCGGGCGCTTCGGTGGTCGCCGATGTCCGTTTGGGGAAGGGCGTGTCGGTCTGGTATGGCGCGGTTCTCCGCGGCGATATCGCACCCGTCATCATCGGCGATCGCAGCAATGTTCAGGACGGAACTGTCATCCACGTGGCGGACGACGGCCCTTGTCTGGTGGGTGCTGACGTGGTGGTTGGTCATCGGGCCATGTTGCACGCCTGCCGGGTGGAGGATGCCTGCCTCATCGGCATGCAAGCCACGGTTCTCGACGACGCGGTCATTGGGTTCGGCTCCATCGTGGGCGCCGGTGCGGTGGTTACCCCGCGCACCATCATTCCACCGTACAGTCTCGTGCTCGGTGTGCCCGCCAAAGTAGCGCGTGCGCTCGACCCAGGGGTTGCCGACGAGCATCGCGACCTGGCCGGTAAATACACCCGCCTCGCCGAGAACTACTTGCGCGACAGTTTGCGACGTGGCTAGCTAGCCAACCATGGAAATCGGGCCCATCCGCGACCGCGTCGAGAAGTTGCTACGCCGCCTGGAGATTCTCCGGGGGCATCTTTGACATCGACGGCAAGCGCTCCCGCATAACCGACATCGACGTCGAGGCGTCCAGGCCTGACTTCTGGAACGCGAACGAACAGGCCCAGACCCTGCTGCGCGAGCAGGCACGGCTGAAGGCAGCCGTGGAGGGTTTCGACGTGCAGATACGCGCTTTGGAGGATGCGCGGGTTCTGGTGGACCTGGCGGACGAAGCCAAGGACGAGCCCACCGCGGTCGAGGCCGCGGGCCTGCTCGCGGCCATCGAGGATGCGGTGGGCAAGATGGAATTCGCCCGCATGCTCTCTGGACCCTATGACCGCCAGGGCGCCATCGTGAGCATCAATGCCGGCGCGGGCGGTACCGAGTCGCAGGACTGGGCCGAGATGCTGCAGCGGATGTACACGCGTTGGGTGGCACGCCGGGGCTACCAGGCCGAGATTCTCGACTTGCAGCCCGGCGACGAGGCCGGCATCAAGAGCGTCACCATGGGCGTGCAAGGGGAGTGGGCGTACGGCTACCTGCGCGCCGAAGCGGGCGTGCATCGCCTGGTGCGCATCTCGCCCTTTGACGCCCAGGCGCGCCGGCACACCTCGTTTGCCAGCGTGTTCGTCTACCCCGACATCGACGAGACGGTGAAGGTTGACATCGACGAGAAGGACCTGCGCATTGAAACCATGCGCTCGGGCGGGGCGGGCGGCCAGCACGTCAACAAGACCGAGTCGGCCATTCGCATCACGCACATCCCGACGGGCATCGCCGTGCACTGCCAGCAGGAACGATCCCAGCACAAGAACCGATCCACGGCCATGCGCATCCTGCGGTCCAAGCTCATCGAGGTTGAGCAGAAGAAGATGGACGAAAAGATGGGGGGCATCCACGCCCAGAAGAAGTCGATCGAGTGGGGCAGCCAGATTCGCTCGTATGTTCTGGCGCCCTATCGGCTGGCGTCCGACCACCGAACCGGCCTGAAGGTGGGCAACGTGGATGCGGTCCTGGACGGCGACCTCGACCAATTCATGGTCGCGTTGCTGCTGCAGATGGCCGGGGATCCATCAGCTAGACCTCTGCCCAAGCCGGACGAAGACGACCTCGATGCCTGAGTCGGCTCTTTCCAACATGCCACATCGAACTGTTGACAGATTATGAAATGCGCAATTGTTTCAAATAGTTCCATCGTCGCCTACTGTGGGCACAAGGTGGAAAGGGCGTGAGCAATGTCTGACGAACGTGAGTTGATCGCCGATCGCGAGCGCAAGGTCAGCGAGATCCGCGCTGCTGGCCACAATCCCTATGCCAACGGCTTTCGCCCAACCTCCACGGCGCGTTCGATTCACGATTGGTTCGCCAGCGGTGCGGATCGCGAGCATCCTCCCCAGGGCACGGACAAGGAGGGCCGGCTTTCAGTTGCCGGCCGCATCGTCGCGATCCGCAGCTTCGGCAAAGCGGCCTTTGCCAAGCTGCGCGACCGCACCGGGGAAATCCAGGTCTGGGTCAAGCTGGACGTCGTGGGCGAGCAGGTCTTTGGCTTGTGGAAGCTGGTCGAGCGCGGCGACTTCGTCGGTGTCGAGGGGCTCAGCAGCTTACTGACCAAGACCAAGGCTGGGGAAGACAGCGTGGTCGCCGATCGCGTGCACATCCTCACCAAGGCGACGCGCCCCTTGCCCGAGAAGTGGCACGGCCTGCAGGACATGGAGATCCGCTACCGCCAGCGCTACCTGGATCTGGTGACCAACCCCGAGGTGCTGGAGGTGTTTCGCAAGCGCACCCAGATCGTGCGCCACCTGCGGCGTTTTCTCGACGAGCGCGACTTCGTCGAGGTGGAGACGCCGATGATGCACACCCTGCTGGGCGGGGCGGCGGCACGGCCCTTTCGCACCCACCACAACGCGCTCGCCCTCGACCTCTGCCTGCGCATCGCGCCCGAGCTGCACCTCAAGCGCTTGGTGGTGGGCGGGTTCGATCGGGTCTACGAGATCGGCCGCAACTTCCGCAACGAGGGGCTGTCCCGTCAGCACAATCCCGAGTTCACCATGCTGGAGTTCTATCAGGCCTACGCGACCTACGAAGATCTCATGGTGCTGACCCAGCAGCTTCTCACCGAGTTGGCTCGCGAGATCTGCGGCGGCACGCAGATCACCTATCAGGGCCAGGCTATCGATCTGGGCCGCTGGGAACGCATTCCCTTGAAGGACGCCATCATCGCGGCGGTGGCCGCAGGCAAGCTCCCCAAGGGACTGGAACGCCCGATGCTCGACGACGAGGCCGCCTTGTTGGGTTGGGTGGCTGGCTCCGGGGTGCTCGATCGCAAGGATGAACTGTCGGCGGAGTTGCCCAAGTGCGAGACGCACGGCCACCGGGTGGGCGCGCTCTTCGACTACGCCGGCGAGCAGGCACTGCCGCAGGATCGCCCCGTGTTCGTGGTCGACTATCCCGCGGAAACCTCGCCGCTCTCGCGACGAAACGACGCCGAGCCAGGCAAGGTGGACCGTTTCGAGCTATTCATCGTGGGGCGCGAGCACGCCAACGCCTTTTCCGAGCTGAACGACCCGGTCGACCAGCGGGCGCGCTTCCAGCGTCAGGTCGAGGCCAAAGCGCGCGGTGCGGAAGAAGCCATGGACTACGACGAGGACTACTGCCGCGCCCTGGAATACGGGTTGCCGCCGACAGCGGGCGAGGGCATCGGCGTGGATCGCCTGGTCATGCTGCTCGCCGACCAGCCCTCCATCCGCGACGTGATCCTATTTCCCCTGATGAGGCCAGAGTGAGCGACAAGGTTCGCACTGGTTTCGAGTGGTTCGTGGCCTGGCGCCACCTGCGCGATCCCGAGCGCCGCTCGCGCCGTGCCCTGTATTTCGGCCTGGGCGTCTTGCTGCTTGCCGTCCTCGATCTGACCGCACTAAGACTCTTTGGCCAGCCAGCGCGTTCCACCTCGGGCTTGCTGGCGCTTCAGCCCTCGCCGACCTTCGAACGCCTGTGGATGGCGGGCGCGGTCGGCGTGATGGCGGGCGCGGTCATCACGTTCTTGGGTGTGCTGTTTGCTTCCTTCACCGTGTTCACGGCCATCTCGATTTTCGGCGTGTTCCTGGGTACCGCCGCGCCCATCTTGGCCCTTTCCGTGATGTCTGGCTTCGAGGTTGATCTGAAGACAAAAATTCGTGGAGCCAAGGCCGATATCGTGATCACAAGGACGGATGACCAGCCTTTCCTCGACTGGCGCATGGTGCGGGAAACCGTCTTGCGTGAGCCCGGGGTGGTGGGTGTTACTCCCTACTTGGAGGCGGAGGTCATGGTGCGGGCCGGGGCGGCTCCTGCGGGAATCATGCTGCGCGGGATCGATCCGGAAACCGCGCGGTCCGTGCTTGACCTCGGCCGCACCATGCGTGAGGGCAGCGTCGACGATCTGGAGCACCCGGACAAGGTCGCTGACGACCCGTTTGCCCGCGAGGCCGGGGAGCGCGAAGCCGGCGACGATGAGCCAGCCCCACGCAAGGGCAAGCGAGCGCCGGCCGACGCGGTGGCTGCCGATGGGATTCTGCCGTCGATCCTGCTGGGGGAAGAGCTCTTCGCACGCACCCTGCGCGTCTTTCGCGGCAGCCACGTCGATGTCGTCTGTCCGCTGTGCAAGATGGGCCCTTCCGGCCCCATGCCCGGCCTCAAGGTGTTTCGGGCGGCAGGACACTTCTACAGCGGGATGTACGAGTACGATTCCAAGCTGGCCTACGTGGCGCTTTCCGAGGCACAGAAGTTTCTGGGCGCGCCGGGCGAGGTGACCGGCCTCGACTTGCGCACCGGCAGCCCCGACGCCGCTCCCCGGGTTGCCTCCGCAGTGCAGGCCACCCTGGGCGACCGCTACGAGGTTCGCTCGTGGGAGGACCTCAACAAAGGGTTGTTCATGGCCCTGCGCCTGGAGAAGATCGCCATGTTCGTGGTGATGACTTTCATCGCGCTCGTGGCATCCTTTTCCATCATCTCGACCCTCATCATGATGGCCACCCAGAAAGCGCGCGAGGTCGCCATTCTCAAGGCCATGGGTGCCGGCGACGGCGCCATCCGGCGGGTATTCATCGCCGAGGGCGTGTACATTGGCCTGCTTGGCTTGGCGGTCGGCGTGCCCACCGGGGTTCTCGGGTGCAAGCTGATTGAGAAGTACGGCCTGCCCCTGCCCACCGACGTCTACTACATCAGCAAGCTCCCGGTGGTGATGCGGCCGAGCGAGATCATCGTTCTGGCGGCCTCGGCCATGGCCCTGTGTTGCCTGGCCACCGTGTACCCGGCGCTGCTGGCGTCACGCATGCGCCCCGTCGACGGGCTGAGGTACGAGTGAGCGCATTGACACCGCCCCAGCCGGTCGCTACGGTGCCAGTCCCCATGGCAAAACCCGGCGCCGCAGCAACTCAGCCAGGCGCAGCCCCAGGCGGCGCGCGCGTGTTGGTGCGCGAGCTGTGGAAGGTATTCCAGCACGGCGGTCGCTCGATTGAAGTCCTGCGCGGAATCAACCTCGACCTCCAGCCGGGGGCGCTGGTTTCGGTGGTCGGCGCCTCCGGGGTGGGCAAGTCGACTTTGCTGCACCTCCTCGGCACCCTGGATGTCCCCACTTCGGGCAAGATTCTTTTTGACGGAGCCAACGTCACCGACATGTCCCCCGCCCAATTGGCCTCCTTTCGCAACCGCGAGATCGGATTCGTGTTCCAGTTCCACCATCTCTTGCCCGAGTTCACCGCGCTGGAAAACACCATGATGCCCGGTCTCATCGCGCGCCGGCCGCGCAAGGAGTGCCGCGATCGCGCCGAGGCCATCCTGGCGCGGGTGGGCCTGCAGGATCGGCTGCGCCACCGCCCCGGCGAGCTGTCGGGTGGCGAGCAACAGCGGGTGGCGCTGGCGCGCTCGCTCTTTCTCTCGCCGCGCCTGTTGCTCGGTGATGAGCCTACCGGCAACCTCGACAGCAAGACCGGGCGCGGTATCCACGACTTGTTCTTCGAGCTAAACCGCGAGTTGGGAATGACCCTTCTTCTCGTGACCCACAACGACGAACTGGCGGCTCGGGCCTTCCGCAAGCTGCGCATGGTCGACGGTCGCATCCAGGAGGAGGGGTGAGCCTGTCGCGGCTGGTCGCGTGGGGAGCCTGCCGGCTCTGCCGGCAGCGCACCATCGCGGGAGGGGATGGCGAGGCCGAGCGAAGCGAGCGAGGAGGGGCGGGGTGTGGGGGGCCGAAGGGTGGAGCGAACCCTTTCAGGGTTCCCATGTTAATAGCCGTCGTGGCGATGTTCGCGCCCGGTCTTGCGCATGCCCAGGATGACGAGGCGGGGGAGGCGCCGCGCGCGCAGCGCCTGCGACCGCCTTCGCTGTCGGTCGAGCCTGAGGCCAAGCCGGAGGCCTCGGTCAAGGTCCCCAGTCTGAAGGTGGTGCGCCTGCAGTTCCGGGGCAACCGCAAGGTCGAGGACGACGCCATCCGGGTCAACCTGCACACCGCGCCCGGCTCGTCGCTGAACAAGGACATTTTGCAGGAAGACGTGCGCGCCATCTGGAAGATGGGCTACTTCGAGGACGTTCAGGTAGAGAGCACCGACACCCCGGGCGGCGTGGTGGTGACCTATGTGCTCAAGGAGAAGCCCGCCATTCGCAAGATCTACGTGTCGGGCCACGACGAGGTTGGACTTTCCAAGATCAACGAGGTGCTCGACATCAAGAAGGAGCAGATCCTCGACCTGGCCAAGATCAAGAAGAACGTGGAGAAGATCCGCGAACTCTACCTGCAGCGCGGCTTCTACATGGCGGATGTTGACTACGAGTTGCGCCGCGATAGCCCGGGTGAGGTGGATGTGTACTTCCGCGTGCACGAGAACAGCAAGGTGGAAGTGCGTCGGGTCAACTTCACCGGCAACCAGCACGTGACCGATCAGGAATTGCGCGACGTCATGCTCACCCAAGCCGGTGATCTTTTCGCGGCGCTCACCTCATCGGGCACCTACCGCGAGGACGTCTTCCAGCGCGACCTGACGCTGATTCAGGGTTACTACTTCGATCGTGGCTACATCAACGTCAAGGTTGCAGAACCCCACCTGGAGCTGTCGGCGGACAAGCGTTCACTCTACATCAGCATCGCCATCGACGAGAGCGAACCGTACCGCATCGGCAGCATCGAGATGAAGGGTGACCTTCTGGAGAAGCCCGAGGTCCTGCTTGCTCGCCTGCAGGTCAAGCCGGGCGAGATCTTCAATCGATCCAAGGTGGCGCAGGACGTTCAGGCCATCGCCGACTACTACAAGGACAAGGGCTACGCCTATGTGAACTCCACTCCCGAGACCACGGTCAATGAGAAGGAGCGGACGGTGAGCCTGTTCTTCGACATCCAGAAGGGCGCGGAGGTCACCTTCGAACGCATCAACATCCACGGCAACTCGAAAACCCGCGACAAGGTCATCCGACGTGAGCTGCGCATTTACGAGGGTGAGCCCTATAGCCAAGCCGCCTTGGACCTGTCCAAGCGCCGGGTCAATGCCTTGGGGTTTTTCGAAAAGGTGGAGACCAGCACCAAGCGTGGCTCGGGCGACGACACCATGGAGGTCAACGTGGAGGTGGCCGAGCGGCAGACTGGCGCTTTCCAGATTGGCGCGGGTTTCTCTTCGGTCGAGTCTTTCATCGCGCAGGCGCAGATCTCGCAGAACAATCTTTTTGGCCGGGGCCAGTCGCTGGTCCTGCAGGCCCAGATGTCGTCGCTGCGGCAGCTCTTCATGTTGCAGTTCGATGAGCCGTATTTCTTGGATACCGACTGGCACTTCGGCTTCAACCTGTTCGACCAACAGCGCTACTACCTCGGGTTCACGCGCCAGTCGAAGGGCGGCAGCCTGACCTGGGGCTACCTCCTCACCGACCACTTGCGCACCTTCCTCACCTATACCCTGCAGGACATCTCGGTTTCCACCGGAGGCGCAAGCAGCCTGTTCAGTGGCGGCCAACGTAGTCCTTTGCCCCCGGGCTCGCTTGCCAATCTCTTGCACGCCGGAGTCGTGTCATCGTTTCGTGTCTCGCTCACCTACGACACGCGCAACGACCGCATGTTTCCCCGCAGCGGCTGGTTCAACACAATCTCCGCCGAGTTCGCCGAGCCGGCCTTCTTGTCGGAAGCTCAGTTCTCGCGTTTTGAAGGTACCGCGCGCTACTTCTATCCGCTCTGGGGACCGCTGGTATTGCGCTTGAAAGGCGACATCGGCGCGGTGGTCAGCCGCGAGCCGCAGGGTGTGCCCATCTTCGAGCGCTACTTCGTGGGAGGCATCTACGATGTGCGCGGCTTCCAGCTGGCCTCGTTGGGCCCGCAGATCCGTGTGCCCGCCGCGCAGTCGCCCGATTCGCCCCTGCGGACCTTCGCCGTGGGAGGGAATATGCAGGTGGTGGGCAAGATTGAACTCGAAATGCCCTTGTTCGAGAAGCTCAACATCCGCGCCGTGGTGTTCACCGACGTTGGCAACGCGTACAATTTGGAGCATCAGTACTGCCGGCTCAGGCCCGCGTCTGCCGATCTCTCGGTGGATCCCTGCACGGCCGTTTTCCCGGTCAACAGCTTGCGTTCCAGTTGGGGGTTCGGGTTGCGCTGGTTCTCGCCCATCGGGCCGTTGCGCTTCGAATGGGGTTTCCCCTACAAACCGCTCCCCGGCGAAGATTCGGTGGTCTTCGAGTTCACTATTGGGAACGATCTCTGATGTCTCGCGGGCGAAGGAGAACGTCGTGGCCGTGGTCGTAGTGGCCGGGTGAAAGATGTCCGGCCAGGGCCACGGCCACGACTACGTATGCGACCACGACCACCTTTCATCGCCTTACCGGATGAGTGTCATTGCGTTGGGAAGGTGCCACCAACTGGATGCATCTCCGCAGTGGCCTCGTGCCCCGGAGCGTGATATCCCTGGGCTTCCCTGTGAACCAAATGGAGATGAAGCGCATGATTCGTTACACCCTAGTCGGATTCGTGATTGCTACTGGCCTGATGCGGCCTGCGCTGGCCGAAGAGGTGAAGCTCGGCTACGTCGATCTGCGGCGCGCTCTCCACGAAACCGAGGACGGTCGCAAGGCGGAGACCTCGCTCAAGAAGGTTTTCGATCAGAAGCAGAAGGAGCTCGACGAGCAGCAGGAAGACGTCAAGAAGGCCATAGAGGACCTCAACAAGAAGCGCACCCTGCTGCCGGCTGACACGGTTCGCCAGAAGGAGGGCGAGTTGCAGGAACGGGTGGCCAAGGTGCAACAGACCTACCTGCGCCACCAACAGGACCTGGCCGCCAAGGAAGAGGAGGCGACCCGGCCCATCGTCGAGCGCCTGCAGCGAATCATCGCCAAGATCGCTGCCGCCGAGAACTTCACCATGATTCTCGACAAAAACCAGGGCGTGGTGTTTGCCAAGCCTCACTTGGATCTGACCAACGAGGTCATCCGGCGCTACAACGCAGGCGAGGAGAAGAGTTCTGCGCCCGCGGCGAAGTCGTCGCCCAGCAAGAAGAAGTAGCGGGGGCCATGGAGCTCGATACCCGCGCCATCGAAGCCATCCTGCCGCACCGAGCGCCCTTTCTCATGATCGACCATGTCGACGTGGTCGACGGGGAGCGTATCGTCGCGCGTAAGACCGTGGCTGCGGATGAACCATATCTTCAGGGCCATTTCCCCGGCAACCCCATCATGCCCGGCGTGCTCATCGTCGAGGCCATGGCTCAGGCCGGGGCGGTCTTCGCGGCCCGCCAGTGCTCTTTCGATCCGGCCCGGCAGGTGATGTACTTCATGGCCATCGACAAGGCCAGGTTTCGCAAGCCGGTGCTTCCCGGCGACATCCTGCGGCTGGAAGTGGTTCCCCTGCGCAGGGGAACCGCTGCGTGGAAGATGCGTGCCGAGGCAAAGGTCGGCGACATTTTGGTCGCTGAGGCGGAGTTTCTCGTCGGCATCCGTCCCCGCAACGACGCGACCTCTGCGCCGGGCGCTAGATGACTCCGTCGCACACGGGCCGGATGATCATCGTCGTGGCCCTTCTCGCTGCTCTGGCTGGCCGTGCCTGCCGTCGAGCGCCGCATTTCGTGCGCGGCGACGCCGCTGCGGTCGTAGTCGTGCAGCGACCAAGGGACGCAGGGAGCGCGGCGCTGGTCGCGGAACGCGAGCCCAACAACACGCAAGCGGAGGCGCAGGAGCTGACCTGGATGGGCATCCCTGCCGCCGTGGCCATCAAGGGAAGGATCGATCGGACCGAGGCTGGCAGGGCCGCGGACGTGGACGTGTTCAAGCTCGTTGTTCCCGGCCAGCGCATGGCTGCGTCCTTGGATGCGGGCCAGGCGGCAGATTGGCGGTTGCATGCCAAGCGCTTGTCCGTGGTCATCATTCCCGAAGCCGGACTTGCGCTGGCTTTCGATCTTCTCGACGAGGGGCTACGTCTGGTGAAGACCGTGGCGGCCGGGCCGGGCGAGACAGTCGGGCTGCCGAACATGGCGGTGCGGCCCGGCTGCACCTACTACTTGCGCGCCAGGGCGGCGTCCGCGCCGGCCGGTCGTAGGTCAGTGGATGCGGGCGCGTCGGCGGGCAGTTCGTATCAAATGGCGGTGCTGCTGCTTGACTTCGAATTTGGCGACGAGCGCGAGCCCAACGATCGGCCGGACACAGCCGGCGATCTGTCCTGGCAGGGGCGCAGCGCGCTTGCGGCTGGGCTCTTTGGCTGGCGTCGGGATGAGGACTGGTACCGGCTACCGCTCGACGCTACCGAAGCTGGGTGGGTGCTGAACCTGGATCTCGAGGGCGTGGAAGGGGTGGCGGCTAGCTTGGCGGTCAATGATTCCGCAGGTAGGAAGATCGTGGCGGTGCGGGGCCGAAAAGGCGAAAGTCTGACTCTGCACAACGTCGCGCTGCCGAGCGTAGCTGCTGATGCCGGTGTCGCGGTTGCCGGAGGCCGATGGTGGTACTTGGTCGTGCGTGCGGAGAGCGGGGTCGATCGCGAGCGCCGCTACGTTCTGCGTGCAGAGGCCGTGTTGCCCGAAGCCCGGGGTGGTTTCGAAACCGAGCCCAACGACGATGCGGCCCACGCCTCGTCTCTGGCAGACGGCACGACCACGGGCTATTTGCCCTTGGGCGACGTGGACGTCTTTCGCTACCTTGCGGGCGGGCCACGCGAGCTGGACATCGAAGTCAGCCCGCCGTCCCGGGTAAGGGCAAAGGTCGAAATCAGCAGAGAGCGCGATGGGCAAGTTCTGGTTGAGGCAGTCGGTGCTAAGGCGCACCAGACGGTGCGTGTGCTCGGGATCTCTTGTCCGGCCGAACCGATCCTGATCCGGCTGTCGCAGGGCAAGCACGACGGAAACGCCAGTGAGCCCTATCTACTCAAGGTGGCCAGCCGGCTGGCGCCGCGAGATGCGGGAAGACGGGATTGACCTGCGTCTCGCGGGCTGTGGATCGGAGTTAGCCATTTCACCACAGAGGACACAGCGCAGCCTGACGGCCGCAACCAAAGGGATCACTCCGGCCACGGCCACGACCACGGCCTCCCGCGACACCGTCGAGAATCTTCGCGGCTTGCGAAGAAACGCGACGTTAGTAGTACAGAGCCTGACGGGAAAGAAGGAAGGGTGGGCTCCTGTCTGGTCCAAACCATCTCGTCCCTTCCGGCCTCTGGGTTCTCTGTGCTCTCCTAAGGTGTCCAGAAATCGACGCTCGCTGATTGGACGCTCCAATGATTCCGATCACTTGCACGGCCGAAAACCGTTCTTGCGGCGATTTATGGACACCTCTTCTGTGGTGGAAAAGCTAGCCAGCTACGCATTGGATCGCGCTTCGCGAAATGCTGGCTAGAGAGCCTTCCACGGTCTGGCGCGTTCAATAGCCTGGGAGAGATGGACTTGAGGAGACTTGAGGTTTCTGGCTGGGGATCACGACATCCGTGTCACGAATTGGCTCGGTTCAGCCCTCTTGCTGCAGTTGGGCCAAGACCCGGCTTCGGCACGCAACCTATCGAACCTACGGCGTTTATTTCAGCCAGCATCCGCTTTCTTGACTGACAGGCGGCGATGTTGCAAGCCATAGAAGAAGGTCATCCCATGCTCGAGCCCTGGATCATCGATCAGATCCGACGCCGCGAAGAAGAAGAGCGCCGTCGCGGCGACCGGCCGCAGCTTGAGTTGCCCGTCCCCGAGCGCCCCATGTCACCCGAAGACAGGCCGGGAAGTGATGCGGGCGATGACGAGAAGGACGAACCCGAAACCAAGCGGGGCGTGGTCATCATCGCGATGTAGGGACAGGTATTCCGCGCCGATCCGCGGATAGTCGTGTTTTTTGCGTTCCCTTCCAAACCCTCTATCAAGGTATGATGGACCTTGAGCAAGACGGCAAGAAGCGGGATTTTCGGGTTTTGAGTTTCGTAGGACGCGAGCAGGAGCGCCGTGCGCTCGATGCTGCCCTTAGCCGAGCCATCCGCTTCGATGCGCCGCAGTTCGTGACGGTCATCGGCGAGAGCGGGTTGGGCAAAACAAGGCTTGTCCAGGAATGGGCCAGGCACGTGGACAAGGCCGCAGAATTCCGTGTCTTTCTCGCCAGCGGCAAGCCGTCCGCAGACGGCAAAGCGGCACCCTTCATGATGCTTGCCGCGTTGTTGCGCAAGCGACTCGGAATCGCAGCGGAAATGGATGACACGGCAGCCCAGACCGCATTTCGCGCCGAGCTGCAGGCGGTCTTCGGGGATCGCCGTGTGACCGAGGTTGCGGGCCTGCTTGGCCAGTTCCTGGGATTCGAAATGTCGGAAAGCCCATTGGCCCAGTCCTTGGCTTTGCGTCCCGAGCGGCAACTCGACATGGCGCGGGCGGTTCTGGGACGCTTTCTGGAAGAGGATGCGCGCAAGCACCCACTGGCCTTGGTGGTTGACGACGTTCACCTGGCTGACGACGCATCATTGGATGTGCTGCAATGCCTGTCAGCCGAGTTGGGCGAGGCCCCCATCGTGGTGGTGGCCACGGCTCGGCCCGAGTTGTTCGTGCGCCGGCCCGAGTGGATGAAGCAAGAAGGCAGTCACGCGCGGGTTGACCTGAAGCCGCTCGCGCCCCTGGAGATGGATGTGTTCATCAAGTGTGCGCTAGGCGCACAGGAGCTGGCGCCCGGGTTGGCGGAGCGGGCAGCCATCGAGTCCGGTGGCAATCCCTTCCTGCTCGAGCAACTCCTCGGCGTGTATCACGAGCACGGCATTCTCGTCGCGGCCACCGCGAGCTCGTGGATGTTCGACCTCGATCGCGCCGGCCAGGAGCCCATCGCGCTCGGCCCTGAAGCGGCTGCCCAGGCGCGCGTGGCCACGCTGTCGTCGGCCGAGCGAGAGCTGCTCAGGCGTGCCGTAGCCATGGGGCCGGTGTTTTGGGCCGGCGGGGTGGTGGCCCTGGGACGAATTGGTGCCGATCCCTGGGATCCGAACATGGTGTTTGCGCCGGATCCGTCCATCGAGGAAACCAGGCGCCTGGTGGCGTCGTTGCAGGAACGAGGCTTCGTCCGCCCAGCCGCCTCCGACAGGATCCTGGACGGTAGCGACCCCGCGTGGGCCTTTGTCGAACCGGCCGTGCGTGCCATCATCGAAGCCGCGGTCGACCCGCGGGTGCTGGCTGAGTACCGGCGTTTCGCGGCCCAGTGGATCGAAGCCAGGGTCGGCGCCTCGCCCTCGAGCGAGCAGCGCGAGTACGTGGCGGTCCTGTACGCCGAGGGTGGTGACCATCGCCGCGCGGCGCTCACCTACTTGGCCGCCGGGGACTTGGCTGGCCGGAACCGGCGCTATGAGCGCGCGCGGGCTCTCTATCTGCACGGTCTCCGTCTGCTCGCAGGGGACGATGCCCTGCTCAAGATCGACGCCTGCCACAAGCTGGGCGACGCGGCGGCTCGGCTCGGCCGAGGCCGTGAGGCGCTGGCTCACTTCGGCGAGATGCTGAGGGTAGCGTGGCGGCTGGATCTGCCGGCCAAAGGCGGAGCGGCGCATTCGCGGATAGGGCGCATCCATCGTTCGCTAGGGGACTACCGACTGGCGCTGCAGCACCTGGATATGGCGCACCTGCTTTTTGATCTAGCGGGCGACCGGCCCGGAGTGGCGGCCAGCTTGGACGACATTGGCCGGGTCAACTACCTCATCGGAAGGCCGGATGAGGCCATCCGCTGCCACAAAGCCGCCCTGGCAATCCGCGAGGAGCTGCACGACCAGCGAGGAAAAGCGCTCACCCTGTCGTGGATGGGGCTGGTGGAGGCGCAGATTGGCGAGCTGGGCCGGGCACAACAGAGCTTCCAGCAGGCCCTGCTCATCAGCAAGACTACGCGCGATCCGCATGGCATCGTGTTTTCGCTGCTTGACCTGGGTAGCTTGGCGCGCGAGGCCGGTCATCCCGGTCTGGCGCACAACCTGCTTGAGCAGGCGCGCGCCGTGGCCCGCGAGATGGGAGAGTGTCTGCACGAGTGTCACGTTGCCCTGCAGATCGGCGAGTGCCATCTGGCGCTCGGCCAGGTGGACGAGGCCGAGGCCGAGTTGAAGGCGGCCCGGGACATTGCACGCAAGTTCGGGGCGCGGCGACTTTGCGCCGAGGCCGATCGCGGGCTTGCCGAGATCTGCCTGGTACGCGAAGACCATGTAGGCGCGCGCGAGCACGCCAGCCGGGCCGTCGCCGAGGGGGAGAAGCTGGGCGCAGGGCCTCTGGTGGGCACGGCCCTGCGCGTGTTGGCCACCGCTCTCTCACGCGGCGCGCCAGGCGAGTCGGAACGCGGCGGTCCGCGCGAGGTCTTCGATCGGGCGGTGGAGGTGCTCGGGGAATCACGTGCGGAATTGGAGTTGGGCCGGGCCTTTTCCGCCTATGCAGAGTACGAGGAACGGACGGGTAGGGCGGCTACCGCGGATGACCTGCGCGAGCGGGCGCAAGCGATCCGCAAGCGCGCGATTCACGGGGAAACTGCCGGCATGGCGGAACTGTAGGGCGGCCGGTCAGCCCCCATCCTGACCGCGGTTCGCCATCGGACAGGATTTCCCTCAGACGCAGCAAAGAAAACTCTTGTGCTCGCCGCGATGCCCTGACCACAATGAAGGCTGACCCATGTTCGGAGATCGGCAACCTCACTAGGAGTAGGGACTCATGATGCGTAGCCTTGCGGCCTTCCTTTGGGCGGTTTCCTTGGTGTGGATAGGGGCCTGTGTGAACGTGGACAAGCCTGCCGCCGTGGTCTTGTGCGAAGAGAGCGATGGTGGGTGCACGAACCACGTAGGTGATGCCGGTGCGGGTCACGAGGTGCAGCCTGTGCGGGACGCCGGAACAAGCAACGACCTGAAACCGGGTCTTGTCCAGGATGGATCCAGTGTCCAAGATGCACCTCCAGTCCAAGATGGATCTGGTGTTCAAGATGCACCTCCAGTCCAAGATGGATCTCCTGTTCAAGACGTACCCACTGTCCCCGGCGCTGAAACGGGCGGCTCGCTTGATCGCGCACCTGACCGCGTGCAAGATGTTGCGCAGGACCCCTCCAGGGACGCGGCCCAGGATGTCGCACGGGATGTCGCACAGGATGTTGCGCAAGATGTCGCGCAAGATGTCGCGCATGATGTTGCGACGGACTTGGCCAGCGGTCCCTGTTGGGGCGCTAGTGGCCCATTAGCCTCCGGTTTCGTATGCCGCCCGGCCGCGGGACCGTGCGACGTGGCTGAGGTCTGCGATGGCGTCAGCGCCGCGTGTCCGCTTGACCAGTACGCGCCCCCAACGACTGTCTGCCGAGATGCCGCAGGTCTTTGCGATATAGCTGAAAGCTGCACAGGTACCAGCCCCGGGTGTCCGGGCGATGCTCTCATGACCCCGGGCACGCTCTGTCGCCAGGCCGCGGGTCTCTGTGACGTTGCCGAGAGCTGTTCAGGGACCGACCCCGACTGTCCAGATGACCAAATGGCTCCGGCCGTAACGATCTGCCGTGCATCCACTGACGGAAACCATTGCGATCCGGCCGAGACCTGCACCGGTACGAGCGTCTCCTGTCCTGCCGACGTCATATACGTGCTTCCTGCGGCGCCTACCGGTGTCGGGGCGGTAGCAGGCACCCTGCAGGGCACCGCCGCTATCTCGTGGACTTCAGCTTCTGGGGCCACCGGGTACAACGTCAAGCGGAGCCCCGTCTCGGGATCCGGGTACACGACCCAGGGCCAACCGCCCACGACCACCGCCTCTCCCTACGTCGATACTGGCCTGACCGGCGGCACGGTCTATTACTACGTCGTGTCTTCCGTCAACACCATCTCGACCTGCGAGTCGGGCAACTCGGTCGAAACCTCTGTCACGCCGACCAACCCCTGCGTCCCACCGGCTGCGCCCACGTTGACTGCCACTGCGAGCAACGGTCAAGTCTTGCTCACCTGGACGGCGCCGCCTGGTGCCACCTCGTATACCGTCACGCGCAGCACCACGGCCGGGACAGGCTACATTTTTCAGGCCACTGTCACCCCGGGCACGAGCTACACCGATATCAATGTTTCGAACGGGACGAACTACTACTACGTGGTCACGGCCAGCAATGGTACCTGCAGTTCCGTCTACTCGAACGAGGCTCCCGCATCGCCGACTTGCACGCCGCCGGCTGCGCCGACCAACCTGTCCGCCGTGGCCAACAACGGCTCGGTGGCGCTGGCCTGGACCGCGCCGGCAAGGGCAGTCTCCTACCGCATCTCGCGCAGCACGACCTCAGGTTCGGGCTATGTCTTGGTGGGCACTTCAGGCACCGCCGGCTATACTGATGCTACTGTCGTCAACGGGACCACCTACTATTACGTGGTCACGGCCAGCAACGGCACGTGCAACTCAGGCAATTCCACAGAGGTGGCAGCCCTCCCGAAGTGCACGCCGCCATCAGTGCCAACTGGTCTCTTGGCCACGCCGGGCGATGCGCGGGTCACGCTCGCGTGGTCTGCCTCGACGGGTGGCGCGAGTTCGTACCAGGTTTGGCGTAGCACGACCAGCGGTACTCAGTACGCCCTCATCGCTTCGCCGACCAGTACGGGCTTCACCGACACCGGTCTTACGGATGGGACGACCTACTTCTATGTCGTGAAGTCGAACAACGGGTCTTGCCTCTCCAACCCATCTGCCGAGGTTTCTGCCAAACCGGTGTGCACGCCCCCGTCGGCCCCGACCAATTTGCTCGCGACCCCGGGCGACGGCCAGATCACGCTTTCCTGGACCGCCCCGGCGACCGGAAACGTGGTGTCGTATACCCTCACGCGTACTGCTGCCGGCGCCGATTCCCACACTGACATCCCTAACCTGAAATCGACCACCTACCAAGACTCGCCGCTCACCAACGGGACGACTTATTCCTACGTGGTCAGCGCCAGCAATGGCACTTGCCTTTCTCTTCCCTCGGCCCCGCCGGTTTCCGCCACGCCGGTCAAGGCCTGCAACCTACTTGCGCCGACGGGAGTGGCTGCCGTGGCCGGCAACCAGCAGGTGACGATTACCTGGTCTGTTCCGGACGGCGGTTCGCTGTCGTATGTCGTGAAACGCGGCGCAGCCGCGGGCGGTCCGTACAGCACTGTCGTTCCCAACCCGAACCCGGCGGGCACCATAGACACGGCAGTCAGCAATGGGACAACCTATTACTACGTGGTCACTGCCAGCGATGGCGCTTGTACCTCGCCCAATTCAAACGAGGTTTCCGCCAAGCCGGTCTGTATACCTCCGGCAGTGCCGACCGGTGTCACGGCAACCCCAAACACCAGCAATGGCAACATCACAGTGGGGTGGAGCACCGTGACCGGTGCTACGGGGTACACAGTGTCGCGCGGGACGAGCGCGAGTGGACCGTTCGCTGCCGTGAGTACCAACCAGACCGCTGCCACCTTCCCTGACTTGGGCACCGGCCTGACTGCCGGCACGGCCTACTACTACGTCGTGAGCTCCTGCAACGCGAGTGGCACCTGTGTGTCGGGCAACTCCACTCCCGCTGCTGGGCCGGCTGTGTCCTGCAGCTCGCCGTCGATTCCCACCAACGTCAAGGCCACCGCGGGGATTGGCCGGGTGACGGTGTCGTGGACTGGCTCGTCGTCGGGGAATCCGACGTCCTATACCATCTGGCGCAGGACCGGTACCACCGGGTCATTCGCGATCATCAAAACGGTTACTACCACTCCCTACAGTCCCTACATCGACTCGACCGTCACCAATGGTACTACCTATTACTATGAGGTAGCTGCCCAGAACGCTGGCGGCGCCTGTAGTTCGGCCGTTTCCGGCGCGCAATCCGATACGCCAAGAAGTTGTAGGGTGGTTTCGGGCACTGCGGGGAACGGCCACACAGGGAAGTTCGGTACCACCGGCGCGATATGTTTCGTGACCTGTGACAGCATTACGGGTGGCTTCCAGTGTTATGCCACAACCAGCCGCACCATCAGAATCAACGGTAGTTCAGTGAGTTGCGGGTCCTTGCCGACTGCTGCGGCCAAGACCCCTCCCTACAACGTAATCGACTTCTCCGCCGGAACGAGTGGGAGTGACCAGGACGAGGTATGGTGGTGGGGCAACTACTACACCGGTTCCTGCAACATTCCTGCCGCCGGCCTTGATTTCTAGCCGCAGGACCGCGTGAGACGCGGAGTCGCTATCTGCGACTTGCTTCCGTTTGCGCCCCGAGCAAGGCGTTCCGGAAGATGTGCCAGGGAACCAGGTTGTCGATGCGACCCACGATCTGGCCGCTGGGCGCGAGAAAACGCACTGCCGGCAGGGTGGAGACGCTGTAGCGATCCTTGAGCGCGGGCAGGGAATCGTCCTGGTCTTCGCGGGTGAGGTCGATCTTCACCAGGACAAAGTTCTCCAGCAGGGCGGCGATCTCGGGCCGGGAAAACACGCTGACCTCGAGTTCCCGACAGGGCAGGCACCAGTCAGCCGTGAAATCCATCACCACGGGTTTTCCCCTGACCCGGGCGTGGGCCAAGCCAGCGGCTTCCGTGGGCAACCAAGTGAGGGCGATCTTGGGGGTCAAGACGTAATTGATGGCGGCGAACAGGCCGGCCACTGCCAGCGCGATCGCGAGAGCCTTGCGCAGCCGGGTGCGTGAGCCCGCGTGAAATGACAAGTGTACAGCGCCCAGCAAGATCCCCAACCCGATCACGGCAATGGCCGCGGCCAAGAAGGCGGGAGACCGGCCGGTCACCTGCGCGAGAGGCGGAAATACGACCCTCAGGTAGTAGAGGCCGGCCACGGCAAGCGCGATGCCGAAGACGCTCTTTACGCCCTCCATCCAGGCGCCTGACCTAGGCAAGTGGAGCGAGAAGCCCGCGATGGCCCAGAAAGGGACGCCGATCCCAGCCGCGTAGGTCGCAAGCAGCAGGAAACCCCGCAGGGCATCGCGCGTGGTTGCCACGTAGGCGAGAATCCCGGCCAAGGGTGGCCCGGTGCACGGCGCAGCGATGAGTCCGCCGACCAAGCCCATGAGAAACGCGCCCAGAAAACCGCGTCCGCCCACCCGCGCCAAGCGTTGCTGCAGCCCCGAGGGAAGTGCCAAGTCGAAGGCGCCGAACATCGATGCCGCCATGGCGAAAAAGAAAAGCGCCAGAGGTACCACCACCCAGGGGTTGGCCAAGAAGGTTCCGAACGCCCTCCCCAGTAGCGCAAAGCTAGTGCCCAGCGTACCGAACATGGTGGCGATTCCCGCCACATAGAGCGTCGCCAGGGCAACCGCATGGGCGCGCGGCACACCGCGGTGGCCGCCGAACACGCTGATGGTGATGGGAATCATCGGATAGACGCAAGGGGTGAGCGAGGTGAGAAAGCCTGCCGTAAATGCGAAGAGGAAGGCGCTCACAGCCCCGCGCCCGGCGGCATCGGAGAACGCCTCTGCATGGGCCGCAGCCGGGGCGAAAATGGTCGAGGCCAGCAGAACCAGCGCGATGGCGGGCGTCCTAGCTACACCGTGTCGGGGAATTGCGGGCCGCCCGGGCAAGCCGGGCCGCGGGTCGCGGGTCGCGGGTCGCGAGGGCGTGAGCGAGAGCGAGTTCGTGGGCGGTATGCGGAAGGCGGAAAGCGACCGGAATGCTGCTCTCCGCACACGCTCACGCGAGTCGCCCACGCAACCCGCTACACGCTGGTCGCTCACGCTTGCGCCACCGCTCACGCGCACGCTGGCCGACCTGCGTCGGCCCCGAGTTTCCCGACAAGCCGTAGCTATTCGCGGTCTGATGGCGATCAGGAACTGACGGAGAGTCATCGAAGGAACCTTGCACTGTTGTAGCCCACAAAGAGCCAACTTTCATCGCGGAGACTCCTGGTCCAGGTCGGTCGCGAATAGTGCGGGCTCGACGCAACTGATCTGATATCGTGTGTTTCCATGAATCACGCACATGGACTTTCGCGCGCAGTTTGGGTTTCTTGCCTGGTTCTTGTGGCCGGGCTGCTAGCCGGATGTGGCAGCGGGTCGAATGGAGATGCCGGTCCTGTGACGGGCACGGACGCTGCGACGGGCGGGGATGCTAGCGATGGCCCGGCGAACCTGTGCATCGACGTTACGGCCACGGCCCCGCTCTGCACCTGCAGCCCTTCGCTGCCTTCGGTGGTGGATCTCTCAGGCACCTGGGTGCTCAAGACCGTGGGGGCCCAAGTGGTCACGACTCCGGCTTTTGCGCAGCCATTTCACCTCAAGTCTGTCAATGTGCTCTTGGCCCAGGTCGTCCAGGCGGGGAGCGATGTCACCCTTGGCGCGAGCTACTGCGACCGGATCCAGCACGACGATCCCAGCAACCCAGCCAAGGTCGTCCTTCCCGATGCTTGGCGGCTGACCCCGGCGCCGCTAGTGCGCAGCGGAAGCTTCGCAGACGACGGTACTGGGCAAATGACGCTCACCCTGCCCACCCTGATCGAGGTCTTCGGCGCAATCCTGACTGACCCTGCCAACGAAGCCCTGCCGGTGGATGCCAACGATCCCCGTTTGTTCGACACCGACCGCGATGGCTTCCCCGGGATCACGGTTGACCTGACCGGCCTCATCTCGGGCACGCTTCGGTCCGTGCAGAGGCAGGCGACCGCGCTTTACGGCGTGGCCGTGAGCCCGGATCGGGTCGAAGGCGGGATGGCCTACGAGTCGGACCAATCGGTTGTCGCGTCTGACCCGCCCAACATCAAGACCCTCTATTCAGGCTCGAAAGCCAGCGCCGATCCAACCGCATGCAGCAGCACCTTCGTTATGGTCCGGGTGCCTGATGTCGCGGACGCCGGCGTGGTGGATTGTGCGTGGGTGCGCGACAACGAGGTCACGCTCTTGGGGCCAATGTAGGGTTCAGCGCGCGATGCGCAGGCAGAACCCAGCCCCTAGCATGTAGCCGGAGCTTTTGAAACCTGGGTAGCCGGGATTGTTGGTCTGCAGGCCGGCGGTGCCCGCCGCAGGTTGCCCGGTGCGGATATCGATGGTGTTGTCAGGAAACTCATCGACCACGGGATGCGCCGCATTTGGGTCCTTGTCGACGGAACGCGGGATGAACAGCGAGCCGAAGAGGTAGAAGCCCGCCTCAATCTCCCGCCCCAGCAGCTTGACCGGTGATTCGATGCTTGCGCTAGAAACGATGCGCGAGTTGTCCACGTAGTTACTGCGTCCCGTTTGATCAGGAACCGGCGACGGCGAATAGCCGAGATCAAAGGAGAGACGGCGCTGGCGCCAGGCGAAGTTGCCGCCTGCCACCACGGTAATCGTGTCGTGCCAGGGGTCTGCCGGGGATTCGCCGTGTCGATCTCGGTACTGCGACCAGCGCTCTCCCATCGCCACCAGACCCACTTCCCATGCCGCGCGGCCGTCAACCTGACGCCGGCTGTTCCGACTGAAACCCAGCCCCAGGCGTGCTGGTTCGTTGCCCTGGGTGAGGGTGTAGACCTGGGGAACATAGTTGAGGCCCGCCGGGTACTGGTTGGTGTAGTTCCGCATCCGCACCTGGTTCTGGCCGTTGGTGTCGTTGCTGGTGCCCAGGTGAAGCGTGGCCATCGCTGTCCAGACCGGCGAGGGCCGAAAGGCGACGCCCAGGTAAGGCTTGAATTTGCTGTTGGTGTGGATGTCCGGGTCGAGCAAGACATTCCCCTGGTTGCCCGCGTCGGGCATGTACACCGCCATGCTGGACTCTGTGACCACGGCGACGTCAATGCCAACGCCGACAGAGATCCAGTCGTTGAGCTGGCTGCCGAGCGCAAACGCGAAACTGGACGCGCTCAAGCGGTCGCCCAGTTGCTCAAAGTAGAGCTTGTTCGAGAAGTACTGTTCCCGCTCGTCGGAGAAGAAGCCCTTTTCGTCTAGGAAGCTGTTGACCGGCAGAAGAGTATAGAAGCCGAAGACCAAGTACTTTCCGGCCAGTGGGCGGACCAAACCCACGACAGCATAGAGCACGTGGTCATTCTCGTCGGTATTGCTGCGCGGGCTGGGTAGGTCGGCAGTTGCCATGCTGGGCACTGCCGTGTCGTAGACAGAGGTTGGCACGTCGACGTTCGTGCACCGTGGCTTTAGGCGAATCTTGCCGCGCGTGACCAGTCCGAAAACGCCGGCTTCCAGCTTGAAGGTCGCCGTGGGCAGCAGTGCCGGGTTGAAGTAGGTTGCCCCTGCGTTGCGGGAGAAGAGCCGCGCCGTGAGCCCGTTGCCACCGGTGGGCGAGCCGAGCATCTCCAGCGCACTTGAGGCACGGGCCAGCGGGGTCGAAAGAAGTAGGGTCGCGGTTGCGGGCAGGACAAAGGTGAAAAGACGATTCATGGCGCCATAATGCCACGCAACCGCCCACGCCAACAGGAAAGGCCTTTCGTAGGTGATGTAACAGCTTATGTGTCAGGGGGAAGAAAAAGCGGGGAACCTCCCAGGTACCACCCCAAGGAGGCCCCCCATGTTCATTCGAACGAACGTCCGGAACTATGCCGACGCATACCGCGT
>Ga0182017_10000442_pt1 | contig 32775 bp, 25 predicted proteins | sample 712E3DmetaG_FD_120492 | JGI IMG/M metagenome (GOLD analysis project Ga0182017, IMG submission 120492) | Permafrost microbial communities from Stordalen Mire, Sweden - 712E3D metaG | ecosystem: Environmental > Terrestrial > Soil > Wetlands > Permafrost | place: Sweden: Stordalen | collected... | reverse complement strand
GTGGTTTCGTTCGATCACGCGAAGGGAGGGCTGGTCGCCAGGGGCGGCGGCAAGGTTGAAGGGTTCGCGGTCGCGGGGGCAGACGGGAAATTCGTGTGGGCGGACGCAAGGATCGACGGCCAGCAGCTAATCGTGTCCAGTCCGCAGGTCGCCGAGCCCAGGGCCGTGCGGTATGGATGGGCGGACAATCCCGCGGTGAACCTAACTAACCGGGCGGATCTTCCGGTGTCGCCGTTCAGGACGGACGTGAAGTAGTAGCGGACGGTGCATTGGATGCCACGCACCTTCGAAGTGCGTGGCACCTGCTGTGCCCTTCGAGACCGCGTTGGCCTAGCCGGACTTTGCCCGGCGGAGCCAGACCACGGGAGGGTTTGGCAACCCTCAGAGGGTTCCCATTACGACGCTGCTCACATCTTCACATCCACCCGCAGAATCGACATGGGCGCTATGCTGAGGTTGATGCTCTGGCCGCTCATGTCGAGGGACGGAAGCTCGCCGATCGCCTTCGGGTTGGCGTTGCTGTATTCGTAGCGCCTGGCCTTCTGCGCCGGGACGGGGGCGTTGAGCTCGAGTGCCACCCTGACGCCCTTCTGCGCCCGCTTGTTGTGGATCATGAACGAGGTGACGTTGCTCTTGGTGTCCTTGAACGCGTACACGCTCACGCTGTCATTGTCGCTGACCTCGGCGACAGTGAGTCGGTCACCCACGGCCGTGTGCTTTCCGTCCGGGTTCCGATACATCTTGAACGCGAAGTAAACGGGTCCGTGCTTGCGCGGGTCGGCCCAGTAGAAGGCGTAGGCCACATCGGTTCGGGCAAAGGCCGCGAAGCTCTCGGCCTGAGCCACGGCGCTGGAGATTTCGATCCCACCCTCGGATCCGGCGTAATCGTACTCGCCGATGGCGATGGGCACGTTCCAGCCCGTCTCTTTCATATATCGCCGCATCAGCGGGACGTAGGCCACGTTGCCGTTGGCCCAGCTCTCCTTGCCCATCCAGGTCTCTGGATCGCGATAGGACTCGTCCCAGAACTTGCGCACGTCGCGCACCCGGAACTCCTGCAATTCAGGTGTTGGATGAATGAATTTGGCCTGGTCCCCTTCCAGCTTGGGCGTCATCGGGTAGCCGTGGAACGAGAAGATATCGATCAGGTCCCGGCCGGTCTTTTTCTTGTACTCGGCACAGCGGCGCATGAAGTCGCGGGCAAAGGGGCCATACTTGCTAAAATCGGGCAGCTTGTCGGGTTCCTCCCAGGTGAGGCCGTGCTCCTCCAAGTAGTCCTGGTCGCCCGAAGAGTAGGTGTAGGCGGTCCAACCCCAAAGCGACGGAGCGGCGATCTTCACGCTGGGATCCGCTTGGTGGATCAGCTCAGCGTACTTCTTCGTGCGGGCCCAGTACTCGTCGTTGGTGAATCCTTTGCAGACCATGTCGCGATGGGTGGACCGGTAGAGCATGGGCTCGTTGTCGAGCGCGATGATGTCCACGCCGCCCTGATCGGCCCGGCCGAAGCCGGCATCCTTGATACAGTACTTGACTAGGTCAACGTTGTACTCAAGATCCACCTTTTTTCCGTTCTGCGTGGGGATCTTGCCGCAGCGGATCTCGATCGGTTTGCCCTCCTTGTCCTTCTCCTTGAGCTTGCCGTTGCACGCCTGGGGACGGTCGGGCGCGTACGCCTCGCAGTCCGGGTAGAGGTCCTTCGGGAATCCGACCGAAGTCTTGTCCTTGGCGACCCATTCCCCGGGCATGGTAAAGAAGCTCTTCATCCCGTACTTGCGATTCTCTCGCTGCATGATCACCCACCAGTTTTCCTGGGGATGAGGCGTGTCGATCACCTTGTTGTTCTCGAAGTACCAGTCGGCTCCCGTCGACTGGAAGCCGGTGCGCCAGTCGTACGCGGTGGACGTGTTACCGCCCTGACGGCGGATGGTCACCCCCATCTCGTGCAGCGTCTCGGCATCCCCGTGGCTCACGCCGTAGATGTAGGGGCTGACAGGGGTTCCGGACGCCTTGATGTCGACCTTGGCGGTGACGTCGATGACGTCGGCGCCCAGCGGAGCCGGATTCCGTTCTTCGGGCAGGCTGATGAGCGAGATGATCTTGCGGTTATCGAAGCCAATGTTGTCGACGAAGATGGTGTAGTTGCGGTCGCCGATTCCGTACTCGCCCATGCGAAATTCCCAGGTCTTGGTGAGATCGAAGCCCTTTCCCTTGCCCTTGGTGAGATCGCTAAGAGGGACGACGACCTCGTGCCATTTCTCGTCGGTCAGGCTGTCGACGTAACTAAGGAGGGAGGGCATGGCTGACTCTTCCTTGGCGGCTTTGTTGGAGCTGCCCAGGCCGACGGTGATGTCCTTGAGCACCGGGGCCTTGTTCGGGTCGTCAAGCTTCATGCGAATCATGAAGGTCAGGTTCTTATACTCCGTGACGTCAGTGCCGGCGCTCGGCGGCCACCAGTTGAACCAGTTCCAGCCGAAGCCTTTCCAGTCTTTGCCTTCGGCGTGCCACTCGAGGCCAACGGAATCGTTCGTGCCTGAGCCAGGCGTGACCCTGACCGTGCTCTTGCACGCCTCTTTCAGATTGCAATTAGACCACTCTTTGCCGTTGCCGCCATGCTCATCACCATCCCAGACGACAGACGCTTCGTCATTCAGTTCGACCGAGGCAGCCTGTTTCCCCAAGGGCTGGTCGGGCAACGGTCTGATGCAGTTCAATGAGACAACAAGAGCAGCGGCAATCAGCAGCGATACCAAGGTCCAAGTTTTGGCTAGCGAGTGCGACATAACTATCCTTTCCGCCTGTTCGGTTGCGGACGATGACATACCACAGGGAGCGCTCGAAGTGGACTTCCGAAAGGGTCTGGTGATCCGATGGTTCGATCAGTCAGGCCCAACATGTTACAGAACTAGAGGAATGAACAACAGTCTTTTTGTCACTGCCGCAAGCCTTAACCGTTGTCACTGCGGCCGATGTTGAGAGCTTTCTGCTCGACCTCTGCCGCAAAGGCAGTACACCGAGCACGCGCAACGTGAATCTGGCTGCCGTGCGCTGCTTGCTCGTCGCCACCACCGGCAGCGACGTCACCGCCAGTATCCCGCGCGCAAAAGTTCCGCGTCGCTCTCCCAAGATTCTCAGCGGCTCTGAGGTTGCCCATCAAGGACTCTCTCTCTTGCTTGCGTTTCGTTTCACGCGCGTGTAACACTCGACCCCGCTCAATGGACGGATTGGTCAAGTTCGCAAGAGACTCGCTCAAGCCCGCAGCGGTGGCTGCCATAGGTTCAGTCCAATGCTCCGTGGTGCATCGACGCGGATTCGCAAGCTGCTGGCGGGGGCGTTTGCAGACCGGCAGGCGATGGGGCTTCGTGGGCGCTCTGGCGTTTGGCGTCGCCTGCGCCACGATGCCGCATGGAGCGACCGACGCGAACATGTCCCGCGCTCGCAGCGGCACGGCCGAAGGCTGGGCCTTGTTCAAGGAGCACTGCGCTCGCTGCCACGGAGAGCGTGGAGAGAGCGTCTCCACTGCTCCGCGCATCATGGGGGATGGCGCGCTGCCCGAGTATCCACGGGAACGGAACATGAACGCCGACCCGGCATCCGGCGATCCGGAGTTGCTCAGACTTAGAGCACAGACCCGACCGGCCGGTGCACCCTGGCGCGACCCGTTCCGCACGGCGCAGGATCTTTTTGGCTATGTGAGTAAGAAGATGCCAATGCCAGCGAAGAATGCAGGCTCGCTCTCGGTCGAGCAGTACTGGGCCATTATCAACTTCATGGTCCTCGCGCACGGCGTGCAGGTGCCGCCGGAGGGTATCAACGCGGGGAACGCCAGCTCAGTGAGACTGCAGGCGAGGCACCCGTGACATTGAGCAGGACGGTCCGTCTTATGCGTCACTGCCATGCGTCGTGGATTGCGGTGGCAGCGTGCTTGCTCGTCCCAGCGGTCGCGCAAGCCGAGCAGGGCTCGGCCGAGAGCGAGCCCGCCAAAGCGGTGGTCGAGAGCGAGCCCGCCAAAGCGGTGGTCGAGAGCGAGCCCGCCAAACCGGCGGCCGACATCCAGCCCGCCAAAGCGACGGCCGAGAGCGAGCCCGCCAAACCGGCGGCCGACATCCAGCCTTCCAAGCCCCAGGCCCCTAAGACGGCGCGAACTGCGATCGACAGCCTGCCTGGCTCGTCGACAAATCCAGGCTTTAGCCTCTCTCCAGAAGCGCCGCCCAAGCCGCCCGCGCCGGGAGGACGGGCTCCGTCATTTGGCGCACCCGTTGATCGGGATGCGTGGGTGTTCCGTTTGGGAGGACGCATCTCGGGCTTTGAGCAGGTAGGGGTCGGACGCACTCCCCAAGATGGGATCCCCGGTCAGAGTGGCACCATCCTTCACACCCCGGCGTTGACCGTGGGCAAAATGCCGTTCTGGGCAGGTGCCGGCGGCACGCTGAACTTCCAGTACGGAAACCAGACCATCATGGCCTTCGCCTCCCTCGAGGCGTCAATGGCTGGGCAGGAGTATGATGGGTACTACAATAGCCAAATCGGGCCCCGGATCAGGACCGCCTACCTTGCGGCCACTCCCGCACCGATCGGCGACACGCGCCTGAGATTCCAGTTCGGAGCCTTCCCCGCGAACTACGGCGCGCCTGGCCAGTGGGGCTGGGGCATCTTCGGCCCGGTGCTCGCCATCCATGGCTATGGCGGCACGGCCACGGCCAACCTCGACCTCGGGCCGCGCACGCAGCTCTATCTCGAATACGGGGTGGCCGCCGTGCCGGAGGTGGATGAAGCGTTCGCGCGGGGTACCTACACGGATTGGCCGGAAAGCGGCCTCTCTACCATCGTGAACCACGTGCACGCCGGCATCAGCTTCGACAACAAGTATTTCGCCAAGGTACACCTCGCGCAGGCGAATGGCCGCGACCTGCGCAGGTGGCTCGACAGCGCGATGAACGTGACCCCACAGGATGGCCACATGCAGGTCGCGGCGCTCGAGCTCAGGTGGGTCAATGATCCCTACGGTCAGCTCGGCGTCACTCCCGTGTACTGGAACTTCGACAAAGCCGTTAGCGTACACGGCGGGATCTGGTGGGGGCTCGATTGGACGGCTGGCGGGCGGGAAATGAGCCGCAAGTTCCTCGGGTCGCAGAGCAACGGCACCGGGCAGATCGTAGCCGTGAGCGCAGAGTACGACTTCAGCCTGTCGCGCATCCTGCGCTACCCCGATGCGTTCGATGGCAATGGTCGGGATCTACGGGTCGCTCTGGCGTTCTTGCCGTTCTGGACGGTGGCGAGCGCGGACGCGAACTACGACAACACCAAAGGCTACTACCTGGGTGCGACCTTCGAGTACGTGCTGTCCTCCTGGCTCAGTACCACGTTTGCGGTGTTCGGCCAAAATCTGAATCTCGCCATGGCGGACGTTTCCGGCCAATGGCAGCGTGGCAGGGCGGCGAGCCACAGCGGAACCGTGGGCCTAGTCCTGCATTCCGACTGGCAATCCCAGGATCGGATTGTGCTCGCCTACAGCCGCTACTTCTACACCGCCTTTGCGGACAACAACCCGGCGAGGCCGCTGGACCATGACGTCTTCACCATCGGCGCCAGCGTCGCTTTTTAGGAGCCCATTATGGCGTTAGGGATTTCACTTGTTCAACCCGCACGGATGTTAAGAATGTGTTTCACTCGACGGGACCTCGTGGCATGGCTCATGCTCTTTGCGCTGGCCGCGCCAATGCCGGCCTTGGCGGAACCCAAGGCCAAGGACAAGGACATCCCCCGGCTGGGGCTCGATCCCGCGGAGCCCGGGGTGCGTAGCGCGCCACCGGCGACTCCGTTTGGAATCGCGCCTGCCACCTCGAAGGAGTACGTGCTCGATTTTCATGGTTACATGCTGCTGCCCATGGGCCTCGGCGTGCACGACCGAGAGAATTCCGTCCCGGGCGAGAGCGGCACTGTCCTTCACACCCCAGCGCTCGTCCCTCAGGACTACACCCGATTCCAATTTACCGGAGTCGTGCCCACGCCCTGGGTTCAGCTCAACCTGAGTTACGGCAACTCCACGGTGGCGGGAACGGTCATCATTGCCTGTACCGCCGTCTGGGAGGGCGAAGCCCTATACGATCCCGTGCGCCAACTCGGCGTCAGCAATGCGTACGTCACCTTCAACCTCAAGCCACAACTGGGCATTCCACTTCAGCTCCGGGCGGGCGCCGTGCAGAATCGCTATGGGTCGATGGGGGCTTTCGATTCGGGGCGCTACGCGACCCCGCTGATTGCCCGCATCAATTCCATCGGTGAAACGGCCACCACCAGTTTCAAGCTGGGCGACACATCCCTGGTGTTCGAGGAAGGGTTCGGTGGCCAGATTGGCCGCATGCCGACCGGCCTGCCGTCGGCGGAATACAACGACTTCAGCGATCCGTACGTCGGTTCGAGTTACGTGCTCCATCTCCACGGGGGACTTGCCTGGAGGGGGCTTGTTCAGTTCGGCCTCCACTACGTCACGGCCTGGAGCCAGGACGACCAGGGCCTGACCGGCACTCTAGAGGAAGGCCGAATCAGCGTGTTCGGCGCGGATGGGCGCCTAACGGCAGGGCGGTTTGGGCACCTCTACGCTGGCTTTTCCTACGTCAAGGCGGTCAACTCCAAGTACGTCTCGGGCATCATCGAGATCCTCAATGCCCGCGGTGGTGATGGGCTCATGAACGAGTACCTTGGGCCGGCTACAAAGAACGGCGTGGCGACCAACAACGACGGTGACGGCGCGCTCACGATCCTCGGGTTTCAGTACGACCTGAGCCTTTCCCGGCTGCTCTACGACGAGCAGTACCACGGCAGGAACCCCGACGTGTTCCTTAGCCTCTTCGGGATTGGTGTCAAGGTCAAGAGCGACGACCCCGACTACGATGGCGTGCTCAAGCTCAAGGGCGGAGCCGAGGTCACCTACGCCATGAGGTCCTGGTTCGCAGTCTCGGGCCGGGCCGATATCGTGCGCCAAGACAACAGGTACAACCGGCGGTCGTTCGACATCTACACCGCTCGCCTACTGTTCCATACGGGCTGGCTGAGCCGGGACGAGTTTGCGCTTCAGTACTCGCGCTTCGTCTATGGGCGGGAAGTGTACGCAGAGAGCGGGTCCCCGCCGGTGGATGATCCGAGCCTGAATCCCGACCGGCATGTGCTGTCCCTGTCTGCTACCTTCTGGTGGTGACGGCGATGACTCGGCCGATCTACGCTATGGTTTGCCTCGTGCTGCTGGTCGCACCGGCGTGTGGCAGCGACTTTCCGCGGCCTGCGGCCGGCTCGGTCGACTGTACCGTCACGGACGCATACGATCTATCTTTGACCTTCGCCGACTTTGAAGGCAGCGACACGGGTTGGTACCTCTACACGGATCGCACTCCGGGCGGCGTGCCTGATCCTGCTGTCAGCTCCAATGTGCCGGTGACCCAACTCAACCCTCCTCGCTGCGGCAGTACCGGGGCGATGGAACTCTTGGCGTACGGCGATAACTACTGGGGCTCTGGCTTCGGTGATTGGGCGCACAACTCGGCATCGACCGAAGCCAATGCAACCGGCTACCAGGGTATCAGCTTCTGGGCGCGTAGCCCGGGCAACACTGACAAGACGTTCTTGCTGAGGGTGAACGACAATCGAACCTTCGTGACGCAGCGGCCTGTGCCAGACGGGGGCGTTCTGCCAGCAGCCACGGCGGGCGACCAAGATCTGGACGGCGACGGCTTTCTCGGCCCTGGGGACATCGCCGCTGGTACCGACTGCCGCCTGGCCCCGGCCCAGACGCTCGGCGATCCCGCCTGCTACTACGGTGGCGTCCAGGCTCCCGATGCCGTGACCCGAGTGCCCGAGCCGGACGAATGCGGGAACCCGTTCCATACCTACGTCACCACCACCGAAGACTGGCAGTTCTTCCTGCTTCCGTGGAGCCAGCTGGTGCAGTGGCCCTGTCCGAACCGCCTAGCGGGCGGGATCGACCCAGCGCACATCCGCATGATGGAGGTCAGGCTCAACCAGGGTACCCACTACGACATCTGGTTGGACGACATCAAATTCTACCGGCCACGCGCTGACGCTGGCAGCTAAGAAAAGGAGGCAAATATGCGCATCGCTTTCAGATTCTTGGGATTGGCAGGTGCAGTGTCCGCGCTGGTCGGGCTAGGCCAGATAGCCGCATGCACCAGCGACAAAGATTCGTCGGGCGTGGGCGGTGCAGGTGGACCAACCGGTGGCTCCGCCGGGGTGCCAGCCGCCAGCGGTGGGGCAGCGGGCACCACGACGGCCGTCGCTACGGCTTGCGCCAAGCCGATTCTGCTCGCTGTCACCAAGCCCGGCATCGCCAACTTCGACGGCTACGATGGCGCCTCGGCTCTCTCCACTTGGTCGTTTCCCCTGGGCGGAGACGCGACCTCGAATATCTACGCTGGTACCTTCGGCTACGGCGACCGACCGAACGGTCTCCCAGAGACCTTCGCCATGGTGGATGGTAATAGTTCGAAGTATGCGCTGGAGATCGCCGACACCGCGTCCGCGGTCTACGGCGGCGGCATGGGGCTCTGGATTAGCGAGTGCCTGAACGCAACCAACTTCAGCGGAATATCGTTCTGGGTCCGCGGCAGTGCGCCCACCGGCCAGGCGAAGTTTACCATATTGATGCAGGAAACGACGCCTGCCACGCCGTCCAAGGTTGGTAGCAAGGCTGGCACCTGCCAGGGCACTGACACCACCTGCGTTCATCCGACCTACATGTTCACCGTGACGGACACCTGGACCCAGATCCAGATCCCCTGGGCTAGCTTCACCGCGGGCAACGCGGCTGGCACCCCGGTCAAGCCCGACGGTCGTAACATCTGGCAGATCCAGTTCGACATCGGACTGAACTGGGTGACGCCCGACGGAGGTTCCGCCGCCGTGCCCGTTCCTGGCGCGTACAAGCTAGACGTCGACACCCTGACGTTCTACTCTTCACCGGGCGGCGCCGGCGGCTCGACTGCGCCGACTGGCACAGGTGGTAGCACGACCGCCGTGGGTGGCAGCACCGGCGCATCGGCGTGTGACACGGCGAGCGGGACCTACACCGAGGCCACGACATTCGCAACCGCGACCAAGACGACCCCGTACTCGATGAACGCGTATAACTTTGGCACCACCAACCCCACGTCTTTGACCCAAACCACGACCGGCCCCGCAGGGCTCGATTGCAGCGCCGGCTGCGCGATGATGACCTTGAGTTTTGGTGCCGGATTGCTCCAGTACGGTGCCGGATCGCAGTTCGTGCAGTACTTTGGTGCGACCGCGACCGATGTCAAGAATCTCCTGAACGAGACCGTCACGATGAAGATCGCCGTGACCCTCACGCCAGCAACCGGCGCCACCGCAGCGCTGCCAGTTACGGTCGGTATGTTTGCGCAAGATACGTTCACGAGCACAAACGGCGGCACAGACAACATCTGGACTGATGACCTGGGCACGCCCGCTTCCCTCGACGCAGCCTCCGGGTGGCATACGGTCACGTACAAAGTCATCGACGCGCACGTGCCGAGTTGGGCGCCGACACGCTGGGTCTGTGCCTCCGCCTTGCACGACATCGGCATCGTGATCCAGAACAACGCCAACATCACCGCCACCAACGCGGGAACCATCACTCTGTACGTCCAGAGCGTCACGGTCGCTCCATAGGCGAATTCCAGGCTGGAGCCTCCAGCCTCCAGCCTCCAGCCTCCAGACGATTACCATCGTTCGGCGCGTCATGAGAAACGAGTGCGTGTCTTCGTTGCTGGTTCTGCTGGTGTCGTCGTGGGCGCGGGCCGCCGCCGCCGATGAGGTGGTCAAGCTCGACGATCTGGACGCGGACGACAACCTGACTTCGACCGCTTGGATGTCCGGCTACGACAAGAACGGGCTGGGCACGGTGCTGGCCCCGGAGCCGTTCCGGCCCAGCGACGGTGGCTCGCCGGCCTCGCCCAGGCGCTTCGCGCGCATCAGCGGGCACTTTGGAAAAAACAAGCCGCCCTATCCCTGGGCGCAGATGTCGCTGCCGCTGGATCCGTCGGGCAACCCGGTGGACCTGTCGGCGTTCCGCGCCATCCGTTTCAACGCCAAGGGCAGCGGGCGGGCCAAGCTGATCGTGGGGCGCGCGGCTGTGAAGGACTTCGCCGACTACGCCTTCTCGTTCGCGCTTACCGACCGGTGGACCGAGGTGTTGGTGCCGCTCTCGGAGCTGCGCCAGCCGAACTGGGGCAAGACAGTGCCAGTGGCCTGGAACGACGTGAAGGGCCTGCGCTTCGAGCCCGAGGGGTCCGACGTGGACTTCGACATCGGCATCGACGATCTGGCGCTGCTCCGCGATCCGGCCAGTACGGCGCCCGTACCGTTTAAGGTGCTGAGCGTGGTGCCCACGCTGCCCGTCCGGGAGCTGGCCGCGAAGAAGATCGCGTACACCACCGTGCCGCTGGGGCCCGAGGCGCGCTGGTCGTTCAAGGACGAGGTGGAGGGTGACGGCAAGGGCGGCTGGACCGATCAGGGGGAGAACAGCGTGCCCGGAATGCCCACCGGCCGCCGCGTTCTCGAGGGCATTCCCTTCGACATCGCGGCCACGGCGGGCCAGCAGGTGATCGTGTTGCGCGGACAGAGCCGCGAGGCGTTTCCCACCCGCGCCGAGGTCAAGGTCGACAAGCGGGGCAAGGCGCTCTACTTCCTGCACGCCGCCGCCTGGGCCAGCGGGCGCGTGGGCAGCTACACGGTCGTGTACGCCGATGGCCAGCAGCAGACAATCGAGCTGCGCGGCGGGGTGGAGGTGTTCGACTGGTGGAGCCCAGGACGCAGCAAGGTGGCCATCCCGGGCTGGCTGGGGAAAAACCCGGTGCATACGCCCATCGGATTGACCCTGTTCGCCTGGCAGAACCCGCGCCCGGCGGTGGCCATCGCGAAGATCGTGGCCGAGACCTCGGGCAAGGACGCGTTCCTCATGCTGGCCGGGCTCACGCTGGCGGCCGAGGGGCCGTACCTGGCCGCGCCCGCGTACAGCGGATACCCGACCAAGACCTGGTTCCCTTACTCCGGCTACGACATCGCCAAGCGCAAGGGCACCGCGCTGGACATGAGCTTCCTGCTCGACGCGCCCGCGGGCAAGCACGGCCCGCTGAAGAAGTCCGAGGGCGAGGACTTCGTGTTCGAGGACGGCACGGTGGCGCGCTTCTGGGGCGTCAACATCGTTGCGGGCAACAACTTCCCGACGCACGCCGAGGCCGAGAAGACGGCCGAGCTGCTGGCGCAAATGGGCTACAACATGTCCCGCCACCACCACATGGATGCGGACTGGGCCGAGCGCAACATCTGGGGCAAGAAGGACAGCACCCTGGCGCTCGACGCAGAGTCGTTCGATCGGCTGGACTACCTGATCTTCCAGCTACAGAAGCGCGGCATCTACCAGTACCTGGACCTGCTGGTGCACCGGAAGCCGAGCGTGAAGGATGGGATCGAGGACGCGGACCAGATCGCTTCGGGCTACAAGACCCACGCCAGTTGGGTGCCGAGGCTCATCGAGCTGCAGAAGAAGTACGTCGAGCAGCTGCTCACCCACAAGAACCCGTACACGGGCAAGACCTACGGCGAGGATCCGGCTGTGGTCATGCAGGAGATCGTCAACGAGGACAGCCTGTTCTACCGGGGTAACGGCGACGACTTCTCGATCAAGCCGGGCCGCTACACACGCCTATGGAACCAGCTATGGAATGCGTGGCTGCTGGCCACCTTCGGGGACGCGGCCGCGCTGGCCAAACGCTGGGCCCCGGCCACGGACGAGGCGGGCAAGAAGGGCCTTCTGTCCGGCGAGGATCCCAAGGCGGGCACCGTGGCCAGCATCCCCAACTGGGCCGACGGCTCGCGCCAGCAGTACACGCGCCAGCGCATACTCGACAGCTACCGCCACGACTACGAGGTGGTGCTGCGCTACCAGCGCGACATGACCCAGGCCATCCGGCGCTTCAGGCCACACGGTCTGTTGACTCTGAGCAACCACTGGGTCACCGCACCCATCGACCTGTACATCAACGCGATCCACACCGACTTCGGCGACCGGCACAACTACTGGGCGCACCCGCAGGGCGGCTGGGCCATCGCGGCCGGGCTGACCTTCGACCCCACGTCGATGACCCGCAACGCCCAGGCCGGTATCGTGGGCGGGCTTGCGGCGCGCAGGGTGAAGGGCCGGCCGTACATCGTCGGCGAGTGGCAGACCTCCGCGCCCAACGACTACCGGCAGGAGGGCCTGCTCTACATGGCCGCCATGAGCGACTTCCAGAACTGGAGCGCGGTCCAGTTCGAGACCGGTACCATCAGCGAGAAGCCCATCCTGCTGACCGAGCCGTTCAGCTCGACCGCGCCCAAGATGCTGGCCGCGGCGCCCATGGCCGCGCTGCTGTTTCACCGGCAGGACGTCCGCCGCGCCACCGAGTCGGTCTTCAAGCCCCTGTCCGACGCCGAGGTGTTCTCGCCCGATACGACCGTGCGGCTGCCCGACGGCCTGGCCCTGGCGGTGCAGACCGGCATCGAGTTCTCCGGCAAGGAGGAGCGCACGGCGGATCTGGCCCAGGTGGCCGCGCGCCACGTGAGCGGAACAAAGGCAACGAGCTGTACCAAGGAGTTGACCGCGGACTGGGAGCAGGGCCTGTTCCGGGTGGACACCGAGCGCAGCCAGGGCTTCACCGGCTTTGCGCGCAAGCAGAGGCAGTCCTTCGCGAATCTGGAGGCCACCGTCGAGAACGAGTACGCGCTCGTGATGCTGTCCGCGCTGGACAAACAGCCGGTCGCCGAGTCACCGCGCTTGCTGCTCACGGCGGTGGGCAACGCGGTCAACAGCGGCATGACCGTGTTCGCCCCCGGCGGCCGCATCCGCGAGCCCGGCACGCTGCCTGTCCTGGTCGAGCCCGTGGTGGGCGAGGTGCGCGTGAAGCTCGTAGGCAACCTGGCGAGGATCGAGGTGTGGGCACTGGATCCATCGGGCCAGCGGGTGACCCGGGTGCCGGCGGTGAGGAAGGGCGCAACCATCTCCTTCAAGCTGGCCGCGAAGTATAGGGCCCAGCACTACGAGATCGTGCGCGGGTAGGCCAATCTCGGAGGGCCCTCGGACTCGATTCGATCGAGCGCGTCCGAACCCTCGTGGAGTTATTCGTCGAGCAACACGATCAGCGAAGCTGCGTTTCCTCCCGAGATTCCTCCACAATCTCAGCAGCTACGCCGTTGCGTACGTGAAAGTGTGAAAGGTCCTCGAGCGCAGCTTCGCTCTCGGCGACGTGCGAGGGATTCGCTCATGGAGCGACCGTGACGCTCTGGACGTACAGGGTGATGGTTCCCGCGTTGGTGGCGGTGATCGCGGCGTTGTTCCCGATCACGATGCCGAGGTCGTGCAAGGTGGAACCACAGACCCAGCGTGTCGGCGCCCAGCTTGGCACGTACGCGTCGATGACTTTGTACGTGAACGTATGCCACCCGGAGGCTGCGTCGAGGGAAGCGGGCGTGCCCAGGTCATAAGTCCAGATGTTGTCTGTGAAGGTTGTGGTCGCGAACGTATCTTGCGCAAACATACCGACCGTAGCTGGCAGCGCCGCGGTGGCTCCGGTTGCTGGCGTGAGGGTCACGGCGATCTTCATCGTGACGGTCTCGTTCAGGAGATTCTTGACATCGGTCGCGGTCGCACCAAAGAACTGCACGAACTGCGCTCCGGCACCGTACTGGGCAATTCCGGAAGGGTAAGACAAGGTCATCATCGCGCAGCCCGCGCTGCAATCGAGCCCTGCGGGGCCGGTCGTGGTTTGGGTCAAAGACGTGGCGGTGCTGGTAGGAAAGCTGTACGCGTTCATCGTGTACGGGGTCGTCTTGGTCGCGGTTGCGAATGTCGTCGCCTCGGTGTAGGTCCCATTCGTCGTGTCACACGCCGATGCGCCGGTACTGCCACCCGCAGCGGCGCCGCCCGCGCCCGTGCCCGCAGCGCCGCCGGTGCCGCTGCTGCCGCCGGTTGGCGTTGCCGCCTGAAGCGCCGCACCCCAGGAGTGCCAAACCAGGTCGAGCGCCGATTGGTTCACTATGGTGTATGTACTTCCGTTTGCCGTGAGCATGCCCCATGAATCCCCGGTCCGCAGCCCCGGCCAATAGCAGCTTCCCATCTTTCCCATGTTGATCGCGTTGGCCATGCCGACCATGAAGGACTTTGGGTTGTTGCCCTCGGTTCCCGTGCTGAAGTCCACATTGCCCGTCAACGTGGTCCCCCACTCTCCGACGAGAGTACGACTGGAAGCGCCGGCGAGGCGTGAGGTCAGCTCGCTCTCCCAAGCCGCCTCAGTCGTAAGGCTCGAATTGTTGAACGGATAGTCATGTATTTCCAGGAACATGTCGGGGAAAACAGTTGCTACGGCGCCAAAGTTGTCATCCCACCCAGTCCCCGCTACGATAATTCGATTCGCTGGTACGCTGGGGTACTGGGCCATCCAGTCGTTGACTTGTTGAACCCACTCCTGTTGAGTATAGCCGTGGGGCTCGTTGTGAATGTCGAAGTATACGAGCGGGCTGCTCAAATACGCATCGACCACAGTCTGCCACATCGTGTACCATACGTTAATGTCGGCTGGTCTGCCGATGTTCTTGTCTTTCGCCCAGAAGGCAAGAATGACTTTCATTCCCTTCGAGATTGCGACGTCGATGGCGGCCTTGTACGCGCTCCAGTAGGAGCCATTGACGGTGGGCTCGTTGATGGGCATGCGGACGGTGTTGGCTTTCAACTGGTCGGTGAAGGCAGCAAGGACAGTGGTGGCCTTGGGCGTGATGGCGTCGGCGGTAGTATCCGTACCGAGTGTTCCGGAGAGGAGAAGCGTCCCGTCGACGAAGTTGTCTCTCTGATCGGCCCAGTTGAAACAGTGGAAGCTCGACACCCCCGTGCCAGCCGGGATGGTGATTGTCCCTCCTGTCCCTCCTGTGCTGCCCGTGCCCGAACCATCGATTGCGCCGTCCTGTACGAGACTTTCGTTATCAGTCACGCATACGGACGAAAGCATCGCAAACGCGGCGACGAGGGCACTTGCCCCAACATGACGGAGAGATGGGTGCCTTTTCATGCTCCGTGCCTAGCAGAGACTACGCCGAGCCGCAAATGCTTCTTGCATCTCAGATCTTGGCGCACCTCATCGGCCTGTGCATCAAGTTGAAGCGCTCCGCGAACGCGGAACGGCTTGAGACGCCGAAAAGAGGGGCATTGACCTTGGAATACATGAAGTCCCACTTGGCAGAAGACTTGGACGTGGAGAAACTGGCGAGCATGGCGGGGCTTTCCCCCTCGCGTTTCCAAGCGCTATTTCGCACCCTCCATGGGATGTCCCCCTGTCGCTACTTGAAGTGTCTGCGCGTGCATCGAGCCGCCCGACTGCTTGATACGACGAACCTTGCCATCAAGGACATCGCGGGTGAAGTCGGCTACCAGGACGCGCTCTATCTGTCCCGCGTGTTCCGGCAGGTTAACGAGCAAAGCCCGAGTGCCTTCCGCGATCGGCTGCGCCGCAGGCGGGCAGATCGTGTCGATCTCCAAGCCACCACATACCGCTCGTGGCAGGTTTTGCACAAAAATGCTTGAATGCCCGCAGGTTCAAACGTCAGGAGAGCTGTACGCCGCCAGAATTCGGTACGGACGAGAAAATCACGGGGATTTCCCCCGGGCTCGCGTCGCGAGGGATCAGGAGGAAAGCAGCGGCAAGGGAGGGGGGCCCTCCCTCAGCCACCGGCTTGCAGGCCAGAAATTGGCGCATCGCGGCCACGTCCAAATTCGAGCGTTCTGTGCTCGTCAGCTTGTCTGCTACATTTCGTGCCTCTTGGCCCTCGCTGAATCGGTTTCGCCCTCTTGACGTCTTCCCCGGTCCATCCTGGCCCGCGCTGCCGCGCCTTCGTAGCGTGGGCGCTCAGACGCGGCCCCATCCTCTGGCTTATGGCCATCGCGCTCGCCGTGCCGTCGGCCCTGGCCACCGCCAAGCTCTACTTCAACCTACGCAGCGATCTGGAAGAGTTGCTGCCGCGGAGCGCGCCCAGCGTCCTCGCGCTCGACGAGTTGCGTTCGCGCATGCCTGGCCTGCAGTACCTGGGCGTCCTGGTCGACGTGGGCTCGGCGGACAAGCTGCCTGCGGGAGAGCGCCTACTCGACGACCTCGCGGCCCGGGTCCGTCGCTACCCGCCGAACTTGGTGCGCGCGGTTCGCCTGGGGACGGGTACCGAACGGCGTTTCATCGATCAGCACCGGCCCCTGTACATGGACCTACCCGATCTCGAGACGCTGCGCCAGCGCATCGAAGACCGCATCCACTACGAGTTGATGAAGGAGCAGGACATGCTCCTTGACGAAAGTGAGCCGCCTCCTTCGTTCGACGTGTCCGACCTTGAGAAGAAGTACCAGTCGCGGCTCGACGAACCAGGGCTGAGCGGGGATCGCTATTCCAGCCCCAGCCTCGGCCTCACCCTCATGCTGGTCGAGGTGGGCAGCTTTTCGACCGGGAACAAGCAGGCCAACGACCTGCTCCACCGGGTGCGTCGCGATCTGGCCGGCCTGGGCGGTCCGGGCCGCTATGCGCCGGGGATGCGCGTCGGGTTCACGGGCGACGTGCCCATTTCGGTCGAGGAGATGTCGGCGCTGGTCGCGGATCTGACCCTCTCGTCTGTCCTGGTCATTGTCCTGGTGGTGATCGTGCTGGTTTTCTACTATCGGTGGGTGGCCGCGGTGCCCATTCTCCTCGCCCCGCTTGCCATCGGCGCGGTGGCCGCGTTTGCCCTTGCCAGCCTGCCACCCTGGCGGATCACCGCGCTCAACTCCAACACGGCCTTTCTCGGCTCTATCATCGTGGGCAATGGCATCAACTTCGGCATTGTCTTGCTCGCCCGCTACGTGGAGGCACGTCGGCGCGGCGTCTCGGTCGAGGAGTCTCTGGCCGTCAGCCTGTCAGGAACCCGGGTCGGGACCCTTTCGGCATCGCTGGCGGCTGCTGCGGCGTATGCCTCCCTGGTGGCGATGGATTTTCGCGGATTCCGCCAGTTTGGTGTCATCGGCGGCTTGGGAATGGTGCTGTGCTGGACGGCGACCTTCCTCCTTTCCCCCTCGCTGATCGCGTGGCTGGATAGGGGCCGGCTCAAGCCCCTCAGCCAGCGGGCGGCTCGGCTGCGGCCCATGGAACTACTGGCCAATCGCATCGCGCGTTCTCCTGTTCCTTTCGCCGTGGTCGCACTGGCGCTCACCGTCCTGGCTCTGTTCCAGATGCGCCATTTTGGCCGAGACCAATTGGAGCACGACTTCAGCAAGCTCCGGCGCCGCGACACCTGGGTTTCGGGTGAGGGCTACTGGGGCGCCAGGATGGACCAGCTCCTCGGCCGCCAGGTCACGCCGACCGTGATCCTGGCCGACGAGGTGACACAGACTCGTGCCATCGCGACACGTCTGCGCGAGGCCGCCACCCGGCCGCCGCTTGAAGCGCGCATCTCCTCGATCGTGACGGCCGACGACGTCCTTCCCATGGAGCAGGCGCCCAAGCAGCGCATTATCGAGCGCCTGCGCAAGAAGCTGACGCCCAGGATCCGTGAGCAGCTTTCGCCGGAAGAGCAGGACAAGCTCGAGCGCTTCCTTGGAACCGCGCCGATCCTTCCGATCACGGCGGCTGACCTGCCCGACGGGTTGCTCACCGGGTTGCGCGAGCGGGATGGGACGCTGGGGCGGACCATCCTGGTGTTTCCGCGGCCGACCCAGAGCACTTGGTACGGTCCGGACATCTCCAGCTTCGTTGAGCAACTGCGCGCCATCGCTGCCTCCGCGGGCGGCGTGCCGGCCCGCGTGGCTGGCGCCTTGCCGCTCTCGGCCGACATTCTCGCTGCCATGAGCCGCGACGGCCCACTCGTCTCTCTGCTTGCCTTGCTGGGCGTGGTGTTGGTCGTCGTGGTTTTGTTTCGCGCCAGCCTCGCCACCCCGTTCGTCATAGGCTCGCTGTTGATTGGGGTCGGCTGGATGCTGGCGGCGACCATCTACCTCGGGGTCCGCATCAATTTCATCAACTTGATCGCGTTCCCCATCACCTTCGGGATTGGCGTGGACTATGCGGTCAACGTGATGGGCCGCTATCTGCAGGACGGACGCTCCGATGTGACGGCAGCGATTAGCGCCACCGGCGGCGCCGTCAGCCTCTGCTCGGCAACCACCATCATCGGGTATTCGTCCCTGCTGGTGGCGCAGAACCGGGGCCTGTTCCTCTTTGGCCTGTTCGCGGTCTTGGGCGAGCTGACCTGCCTGGCCACGGCGGTGATCGTTTTGCCGTCGGTTCTCCTCCTGTATCAGGGCTGGCGCACGCGCCGAGGGGCCGGCGCGTGAGAGTCGCGGAGGTGCCGTCCTCGCCGTCGCCGAATCCGACAGTCCCGGGTACCTTCTCGCGCAACACGCTCACTTCGATCTTCACCACCGCGCTCGATTTCTTCACCTTGACCGGCCTGGTCGAATTCGCCGGCGTCAACTATGTGCTGGCGACCTGGATCGGGACGATCGTTGGCTCGCTGTCCAACTTCTCCATCAACCGGTGGTGGAGTTTCCGGGCGTCCGGACAGCCGCGTTCGATGCAGTTCCTCCGCTTTGTCCTGGTCCAGGTGGGCGCGTCGGGACTGCACACGGCCGGGGTCTGGCTCTTGACCCGCTTTCTCGGCTTGCCCTATCCCGCGTCCAAGCTCGTGGTGGCGGCTCTGGTCTATCTCGGCTGGAACTATCCCATGAACCGCTGGGTCGTGTTCAACCCGCGCTTCGCCCGCCGAGCCTAAGCCGGCTGCCCAACCCACGCACCCGCTCGGCTATCTCGTGCCCGATCACCCAGGCGCGGTTGGAAAACGGCAGCGATGTGCGGATCATGCAATCGACGCCACAGCCATCCTCGCAGCCCTTGCGAGCGCGCAGGTTGCGGATGTCCTGGGCGGTAACCTCGGCAAAGGGCCGCACGGGCGCGACGTGGTAGCAGTATTGAAAATCGCCCTCGGGCGAAACATAGAAGGCCTTGTTTCCCCCGCGGCACGTCCAACGCATGGGCCGGCCGGCCAGGGCACGTTCAAAATAGCGGATGAGATAGTACGGGTTGGAAATGGGTTTCCCTTCGCGCTTCTTCTGCCTCAGCCAGCGCAGCTTTTCCAGGGTCTGCTGGTCGAGCGGCCCCGGTTGCAGTCGGCCGCGCTCGTGCACTACGGAGAAGAAGATGGGGACACCCAACTCGAAACAGTGCTCGGCCAGCGGAACCACCTCGTCCAGCGTCTCAGGGCAGAGCACCGCTGCGACGTAAAACCACAGCCCGCGGCGCGCGACCATCTCAATCTTGTTGCGCAGGGTTCGCAGGGACTTGGGCGTCCCCGGCGACGGGTTCAGGCGATCGATCGAGATTTGGATACGGCCCATGCCCAAATCTATGAGCGTGTCCAGCTTGTCCTCGCTCAGGAGAAATCCATTCGTGGTCATCCCGGTCGACATCCCGCTTTGCACCACGTGGCGCATGAGAGGGAAAATGTCCGGATGGAGGAGTGGCTCGCCGCCGATGAGATCGGCGTGGAGCACGCCCAGTTCCTTGCAACGGTCGATGCGGGGGTAGATCGCGGATGCCGGGACGTGGCCCTTGCTGTTGTCGTACTCGGTGCAGTAGGCGCAGGTGAGGTTGCATCGCCAGGTGACGTTGATCTGTGCCCAGATTGGCTTGGCATCGAATGCGCGTGGGATCCCTTTCAGAATACCCGGTAGGGCGATGGGATTGCGCGCGCGCTTCATGACACGGGAAGGGTCACTCCGGCTCGCCTGCAGAGGACGGACCCGAGACGGTCAGGATAGCATGGCGATCGAGCGCGACCACGGTCTCCACGTGATAGGTTTGCGGGAACAGATCCAGCGGCTGCACCACGGAGACGTGATAGCCGAAGGGTACCAGCTCGACGAGATCACGCGCCAGCGTGGTGGGATTGCACGATACGTAGATGATTCGCGCGGGCGCCGCGCGGGCAATTCGCCGCATGACCTTTCCCCCGGCGCCGGCCCGCGGGGGATCGAGCACCACGACGCGTGGGGTTCCGTGCTCAGCCAGCACCTCGGGCAGAACGCTGCGCGCGTCGCCGGCAAGAAAGAGGGCCTTGTCCAGGCCATTGGTGCGAGCATTGATTCGTGCGGCCTCGACGGAACTGGTTGACAGCTCGATGCCCACGACCTTCGCTCCCGCCGAGGCCAGCGCCAGGGCGAACATGCCCACGCCACAGTAGACGTCGATGGCCAGCGCCCCGGTCCCGTCGCCGGCCATCTCGCGGACCAGGGCCACTAGACGCTCGGCCTGCGCCGAATTGGTTTGAAAGAAGGTCTCCACGCCAATGCCGAAGCGAAGGCCGGCCACGGTCTCGGTGATGTGGTCCTGGCCCCGCAAGAGCGTGGTCTGCTGCAGGGGCGCCGAAGTGTCCGAGGAGGCCCGGATGCTGCGCACGACGCTCACCACGCTGGCGTCGACCGCGGCAAGACATTCGGCCATGGCGGCCGCTGCGTCGAAGGGTCCTGGGCTGGTGACAATGCCAAGCATGGTTTCCCCGGTGCCTCGGCTGTGGCGCACGATCAGCTCGCGCAAGAGTCCTTGGTGGGTACGCGGATCGTGCAGCGACAGGTTCGCATCGCGCGCAAAAGCCCGCGCGGCCTTGACCAGCGCGACCGTCAGGGGTGGCGCCAGAAAACAGTCGTGCAGCGGCAAAATGCTGTGCCAGGCCCCGCGCGGATGCAGGCCCAGCACGCCGTCCGGGTTGAAGGCGAACTCCATCTTGTTGCGGTAGTGCCAGGGACTGGGTGCGGGGATGATGGGGCGCAAGGGCAAGTCCTGCAGCCTCCCCAGCCGTTCCAAGCTGTCGCGCACGGCAGTTTCCTTGGCCCGCAACTGACCCGCATAGTCCACGTGCTGCCAGGTGCAACCGCCGCAGCCTTGCGCGAAGTGCAGACAGCGCGGTGTCACGCGTTCAGGCGAGGCGTTCTCCACCGAGACGACATCCGCCTCTACATGTCGCCGCTGCACCCGTCGCACGCGCACGCGCACGGTTTCGCCGGGTGCCGCGCCTGAAGCAAACACCACCAGCCCCTCGCGACGGCCCACCGCCTCGCCGCCGTACGCCAGACGGTCGACGGTCACGCGCAGCTCATCGCCAGGGCGAGGTCGGGGTCTCGGGGCTGTGCGGTTCGGGGCGGTGGCCAATGACTCGTTTTCGCCTGCGCCGGTTCGGGCAGAAGACGCAATCGTAGCATGGCCGGGCTGGAAGGCCGGCCGGGGGCGTTCGGCTACTTGAGCGTTATCTCGCCGCTCGCGTAGAGCTGGAACTTCTTGTTGATGAGCTGCCCCACCCGGATGATGTAGGTGTGGCCTTTGTTGAAGCCATTGTTTAGTTCCAGGTCGTAGCCTTCTTGGTAGACCAAGGCGGCGGCAGGTGTCTGCGGCGAGAACTGATCGACAATGATTCTCGGCTCCTTCTTGTCGACCAACATGACCGTGACTGGACCTTTGGCCGGCGGCTTTTTGAACACAGCCAGGAAATTGATCGGCCACCGATCCTCGTTGCCTTTGAGGGCGAGCACCACGTTCGAGGGGTGCGCGGCCAGCCATTTGTCCAGCACGTCTCCTTCACCCGACGGGATGGAGTCAGACACCACCCAGACCTTGCCGCCGTGGTTTTTGGCCACGGCTATGTTGGGATCGACGGCAGGCTTCGTCGCTTCCGCCTTGCCAGGCTTCTTCGATGCTGCACTGGCGCTCGTTGCTGCCAGCAATGCGACCGCTACCAGCCAGATCTTCATGAGGGTCTCCTTCCTTTCGGCGAAACCGCAGAGCCCAACGCGGCCATTATCATCGACCGAGGCGTCGCGAGTCAACCAAACACGATGGTGCGGTTGCCGGACACGAGGACTCGCCGCTGGAGGTGGAGGCGAACCGCCCGAGTGAGCACCAGCCGTTCTAGCTCTCGCCCCTTGCGCATCATGTCTTCAACCGTGTCGCGATGAGAGACTCGGCACACGTCCTGCTCGATGATCGGGCCTTGGTCCAGGTCCGCAGTCACGTAGTGGGCCGTAGCGCCGATGACCTTCACGCCACGCTCTTGTGCCTGATGGTAGGGCCGTGCGCCTGCGAAGGCCGGGAGGAACGAATGGTGGATGTTGATGACGCGCCCTCGCCAGAACTCCACGAAGGCAGGTGACAGGATCTGCATGTAGCGCGCAAGCACCACGAGGTCGACGCGCAGTTCAGCGAGCAGCGCCAGTTGCTTGGCCTCGGCTGCGGCCTTCTGGTCTCGCTCTACCGGGATCACCACCAGCGGCACGTCAAAGTGCCTGCACACATCCGCCAGCGTGTCGTGGTTCGAGATGACGCCGACGATCTCGCCGCCCAGATCCCCCAGTTGCTGGCAGAGCATCAGGTCGTACAGGCAATGCGAGGCCTTGCTGACCATCACGGCGACCCGCGGTCGGGCGCCTGAGAAGGTCAGCTCCCAGCGCAGGTCGAACTGGTGGGCAAGTGCCTCAACCGCAGCCTGGGTAGCCTGGCGGTCTAGCCCGAACCCGTTCAAGTCCCAGACCAGTCGCATGAAGAATTCGCCGCTCTCGCTCTCCGCGTGCTGGTCGGCGTCCAGAATATTGCCGCCGTGCTGAAAGACGAAGTTCGACAACGCCGCGACCAGGCCGGTGCGGTCCCGGCAGGTAACGAGAAGAGTTGCGGTAGAAGAAGGAGGCGAGGACATGACGGTGACAGCCTAGAGATTACACAATCCGACCCGGGGTTGACGCCGCAATTTCTCGACCGGGAGCGGCTGCGCAGGCCGCAAGGGCGCGAGCTGGTGCCAAGAGCCGCAGGCTCTTTGTTGCAGGACTACTCGAGCTCGTTGACCACAAATGGCTGGAAAGACCCGGTCACGTCGCCATTGCTGCTGATCTGGCCATTTCGAGAGAACTCGCCCGGCACAGAATCACAGTCAAGATTCCCTCGGGCGTAGGCGGTGAACTGCGCGCTGCTCCCCTCGCCAGCCCCCGAGTACCCTGGCATGTAGGAATGGGCGTCGGGGATGGAGAACTTCAGCGCCAGCCAGACCCCGTCAGTCGTCCAGACGGACGCTCCGCCCGGACAGCGCGCCCCTGTCAGGAGGCAGCAGTCGGCGACGTTGGTCACCTCCCAGGCACCTGAGGGGCCGGGGAACTGGCGAGGCAGGACCCCGGTGGGGCCACCCGAGAAGTCCGTCATGTAGTAGGCGAGAGACCCTGCCCATTCTTTGTTGAGAAACCCGGCAGCTTCAACGGTGCGCGACCTCCTGATGTACTTGCTGAAGGCAGGGATTGCGATCGCGGCAATGATTCCGATGATCGCCACCACGATCATGAGTTCCACTAGGGTGAATCCGCTGTTCTTCTTGTTTCGCATGGCGTCTCGTAGCTGAGTCTTGCATTCCCTGTGCCACAGCGCAAGAAAGCGGCCCCTCTTCTGCCTACCGTCTGAAAATCCTGGAGAGTGGGGTGGCCAGTTGCTGCTAGAAGACATCAACCTTGGCGACATTCTTCGTCCTTGGCGACATTCTTCGTCCCAGCGATGAAAGTTTTTCCTACCGAAGCGACGAAAAGTGTCCAAACAAAAAAGGGACTAGCCCAGCCCTTCCGGGTTGGATCCAGTCCCTTTCTGCGCGCAGGGTGACTGCGCAGAGCGGCTGAGCCTCTAGTCCTGCCCGCCGTCGCCGCCGTCCACGGTTCCGACCTCAAGAGCCGCGCCGTCGCCAGCATCAGGGGCGTCCACGGCAGGCGCATCCGGGGCAGCGTCGAGCTTGACGATTGTAACGTCAACGCCACCATCCGGGCGCGTATCGGCTGGGCGAGTATCGGAAGGAAGCAGACCGCCATCCGCGGCATCCGCGGCGGTATCGATCGCAACGTCCACGCGGGGCGGCGTATCGGGGGTGGTATCGGGCGCGAGATCTTTGGGTACATCTGGGAGTGTATCCGGTGCTGACACCACGGCCGTATCCGGCATATCGGGCGTCGCATCGGGCTTGGTAACGCCATCTGGTTTCGCGTCGATACTTGCATCTTGCTTGGTCGTACTGCTACTTCCGCAGCCAACCAGCGTGAGGGACATCGCAAACACCGTTACAGCAAGCTTCCTCGTCATAGCCTTGTCTCCTGGGTTGTTCTTTTCTAGACTAGATAGTCATCTTGGGGCCGGAACATTACTCAAATCGAAAAGGAATGCGAACAAAAAATCAACGCTGGTGCTGGGACGTCCCATGGGGCACCGCGAAAACTGTCGCGTAGCCGTTCACTAACAAGACGATGGCGGACATGCAAGAGGATTTTGACCTCGATGACGCAGAGAATTTAGCAAGATGCGACATCGATGGGCTGGTGGCGGTTGGGGGAGCCGTGACGCCGGAGAGCTTGCTGCGTGCCTATCGCACGGGGGTGTTTCCTTGGTCCTCGGATCCGATGGTGACATGGTGGTCTCCCGATCCCCGCGCCATCTTGGAGATAGAACGCTATCGCCCGTCGAGGAGCTTGCGCAAGCACCTCCGCCGAGCGGGATGGACCTTCGCCTTCGACCGGGATTTCGAGGGCGTGATGCGCAGGTGCGCTGAGGCCACGCCCAGCCGGCCGACCACATGGATCACCGGCGATTTCATCGCCGCATACACCGAACTCCACCGGCGCGGTGCCGCCCACAGCGTGGAGGTCTACGACAAGGACGAGCTGGCGGGCGGTCTCTACGGTGTGAGCATCGGCGGCTTCTTCGGAGGCGAATCGATGTTCCATCGCCGCCCCGATGCCTCGAAGGCTGCGATCGCATGCCTGGTCGAGCACCTGCGCGAGCGTGGTTTCGTGCTGCTTGATGCCCAGGTGCCAACGCCCCACCTGGCCAGCCTGGGCGCAATCGAGGTCTCGCGCGACGAGTACCTCGCGCGACTTCGACACGCCATCGCGCTTCCGGTCGCGTTCTGATCGTGCCGCGGCGGGTGGTCGGCTATCATGGGCCTCACCATGTCTTTGCGGTGGCATGCCTTCCTTGCAGCGCTGCCCACCAGCGCGGTGTTGTGCGTGCTCGTCGCCTGCGCCAAGCCGACCACCCAGCCTGCGCAAGCAGCCTCGGCGGCCAAGCTTCGGTTCAAGATCGTCCGCACCTTTCCGCACGATCCTCACGCGTTCACCCAAGGCCTGCTCTTTTTCGAGGGCAAGTTCTACGAGAGCACCGGGCTCCTCGGGCGCTCCTCGTTGCGCCGGGTGGACCCGGACAGCGGCATGGTCGAGCGCAGGGTCGATTTGCCCAGGGATCTGTTCGGCGAGGGTGTGGCGCGTGTCGGCGGCCACCTGGTTCAACTCACCTGGCAGAACGGACGCGCGCTGGTCTGGAACCTGGCGACGCTGGGCAAGGAAAGGGAGATTTCCTACCAAGGCGAGGGGTGGGGCCTCTGTTTCGACGGTCGTCACCTGATCATGAGCGACGGCAGCGAGACGCTCGCGCTGCGTGATCCGGAAAGCTTCGCCAGGGTTGGCGAGATCGTGGTCCGCCGCGCGGGACGGCCTGTGCGCAACCTCAACGAACTGGAATGCGTGGACGGCGTCGTCTACGCCAACGTCTGGCAAGACACCCACATCGCACGTATCGACTCGCGCACCGGAGAGGTGACGGGATGGCTCGACGCTTCTGGCCTGCTTGCGCCTGAGGAGGCGCGAGATGCCGACGTCCTGAACGGAATCGCGTACCTTCCTGCCTCGGGCCATCTGGCGCTCACGGGCAAGCTGTGGCCGCGGATTTTCGAGGTGGAGATCGTGCTGGATGCGCCGCCGGCAGCCAAGTGATTCCTGGGCGTCGGATTTGCTCTGGGGACGCGCGCGTGACCTGCTAGGTTTGCTGGCATGGGCTTGCGAATTCTCCTCGCGACGACGCTGGCGGTGCTCGTTGTCTCGGGTGCGCGGTACGCGCAAGCCGAGCCAGGAGAGGACCTGACCGTCGTTGTTCTCACCTTCGGCCCCGGTGATCATCCGTTCTTCAAATTTGGGCACAATGCCATCCTGGTCCAGCCGCAAGAGGAGAGCGGGCTGGTCTATAACTTCGGCACCTTCCAGTTCGAGTCGCCGGGGCTCATCCTGAAGTTCCTGCGTGGCCGGTTCAAGTATTGGCTGTCCGTGTCGAGGATGGAGGACACCTTCGCGTCGTACGTTTCCGAGAATCGGACGATCGAGGCCCAGGAACTGGATCTGACGCCCGCACAGAGGGCGGCCTTGTGGCAGAGCCTGCGCGAAAACGCTCGGCCCGAGAACCGGGAATACCTCTACGACTACTTCCGGGACAACTGCTCCACCCGCGTACGCGATGCCATCGACCGAGCCGTGGGGGGCCGGGTTCGGCAGGCGGGCCAGCGGCCAGCGGCCTTGACCTTCCGAGCAGACGCGCTCCGCATGACGGCGGATTTCTTCCCCGAGTACCTCGGCCTCGACCTGGGGCTGGGCCGCCCCACCGACGCTCCCATCACCCTGTGGGACGAGGCGTTCCTGCCCGAGCGATTGCGGGATCTTCTGCGCGACGTCCGCATTCCCGGAGAGTCGGGTGACAAGCCGCTGGTCAAGTCTGAGCGCATCTTGTTCGCGGCGCGCCGGCCACCCAAGCCGGACCAGCCGCCGGGCTGGACCGTGTACTTCTTGGCTGCCGGTCTTGCGCTCGGCGCGCTCCTGGCGGGGCTCGGCTGGCTTGCCCGCAAGCATCCCGCCGCGCGCGTCGGACTCGGTATTTCCAGCAGCCTGCTGGGTTTAGTCTTCGGCGTGTTGGGGCTCATCGTGCTTTCTTTCTGGTTGTTCACCGACCACAAAGCTGCCCATGCCAACGCCAACATCTTCCTGCTCGCCCCCTGGTCGGTTGTGCTTGCTGGCTACGGAGTTGGGGCAGCGTTGGGATGGCCGGCAGCCACGCGCAAGGCGCTCTGGGTCGTAGCTGCCGCCGCAGGCTTCGCCGCCATCGGCGTTCTAGTCAAGGCCCTTCCCGGCCTTTCGCAAGACAACCTAGCGCTGGCTGCTTTCCTGTTGCCCGTCTGGCTTGGCTTGGCTTCGGGCTTCCGTTCGTTGACGCGGCGAAGCTAGATCATATGCGTTATCCTGCCGACGCGACGATCTGTGGGGAATCGTGCGCAGGTTCATGCTACTATTGTACGTTGGCGTCCGGGAAGAGGACTGCGGCGTGGTGTTCGAGGGTGGTTGTGGTCGTTAGCCTGCGTCTCGTTATGTTGGTGGCCCCAAGAAAGCATGGGAGGTAATACATGCCCGCAACCGAGGACTCAGTACTCACCTCACTCAATGAACTGCGTAGGCTCAGAAGAGACCGGCGGAAGAAGGGTCATTCAGGGGGTAACGGCCGTTCCCAGAGGCCAGCAGCCTCGGCCCGTGATCCCATGGGCGATCAGGTCACGCCGCCGCCGCAGTCAGACCTGGCTTCGGGAGGGAAAGGCGTGCGGGCTGGCGTCCAGGCCGGGATGGGTGGGGCGGCCGGGGCCGCTTTCGCTGCCCCCAGCCGGCCGGGACCCGCGGCAGCGACATGGGACGCACCCATCGAGCCTGCAGCAGTTGTCCAGATGGCACGGCCAACGTCGTCAGCCAAGCCGGCGATTGTGGTGGCGGTTTTGCTTTTGGGCGCGGCCGGCGCCGGCTACATGAAACTTCAAAGCGACACGCAGGCGCTCCTGGCCGACAAGGATGCAAGCATCCGGCGGGTGGAGGAGGCGCGCGTTCAGGCGGTGGACGAGGCGGCCAAGGCGGAGCGGCAAGCTCTGGCCAAGCTCAAGGCCTGTGAGGCCAAGACCGAGGCCACCTCAGCGGCTGCAAGGACGACGGCTGCGGCGCCGGCTGCGGCCGCGGCTGTGGCGCCGGCGTCGTTTGCAGCTTCCACTCAGGCAAGCAGCCGAGGTCGGCACAAGCCACCAGCCGGGCGGCATGCGGCTGCGGGGCCATCTGCTGCTCCAGCACCCAGCCCCGAGCACGCCGCGGTTCCGCGGTTGCCGGGGAAGAAGAGGTTGGACAACGATCCGTTGGCGGGCATCAAGATCTGAAGCCGGCCAGCGTGCGCGGTAGCGGTAGCGTGAGCGACCAGCGGAAAGCGGCCTGCGTGAGCGGCCCGCGGCCCGCTCTTCGTCCTCCCGCGTAACGCTCACGCCCTCGCCCTCGCGGCCCGCTAGCCGCGACCCGCGGGCCGGCCCTTCGGGCGGCCCGCAATTTCCCGACAGACTCTAGATAGCGTTTTTTTGACGGGAGGGGAGCTTGCCCCCAAGCTGGGAGCATGCTTTCCGCACAAGAAGAAACCCACTTCTTCGACACCTGCAAGCATGCTCTACTGGAGCGGTACGCCGGACAGTTTGCCGTCGTGTGTGGCCGCAGACTCCTGGGCGTCCATGCGTCGCTCGATCTCGCGCTCAAGGCGGCCTCAGACGCGTTCTCGGCGGGCTTTCTCGAGGACGGGGCTCCCATCCTTATCAATGAGATCGGCGAGCAGCCCAGGGTCCGCGTGGTCGCCGAACCCAAGAAGTAGAACCGATCGACACGAAGGACGTGGCGGGCTGAGGAGTGTCTGGGCACGGCCGCGGCCCCGGCCACGTGGAAGGCCACGACCTCATAGGCCATCGCGGGATTGCGGTCTGGGCCGAAGGTTTGCAAATCCGTTGCGTCTCCAGTAGAAAGAGGCCCGCCGGCGAGGGTCCGACGCGATCGGATTCTGGTCGGCCAGGAAAGGGAGAGCATCGATGTCACGATTCTCAGGAACGCTGTGTGCAGTTCGCTTGCGCGCTGACCACTGGCTTTGCGTCGCAACCCTGTCGGGTTTTGCTTTCGGCTGTGTCGAGCAGGCTGATGAGAAGCCGACCAAAGAGGATGAGGAATTCGTCAAGAAGCAGCTGCTGGCTTCAGACCCCACGCCGCAGTTCGCGACGCATGCAGACTTGGACGGCAAGGTTGAGTATCTCGGCATTGACGTGGCCCCGAACCCGGCGGAGCCCGGGAAGGACGTTCATCTCACCCACTACTGGAAGGTGAAGTCCGCGCCCAGCGAAGGTTGGAGGCTGTTTACCCACATCGGTGGCCCCAACAAGCAGGGATTTATCAACGTTGACCACGGGCCGGTCAGCGGCAAGTACCCGGTGTCACGCTGGAAGGCAGGCGATATCATCCGCGACCAACACTCGTTCCGTCTGCCGCCGAATTGGGCCTTCAACACCTTCAACGTCTATGTGGGCCTCTGGCGGGGTCACGAGCGCATGGTCATCAAGTCTGGGCCAAGCGACGAAGGCCGCGTCGTTGCCGCGACCGTCCCGGTTCAAGTCAAGGAGCCGCCCGCGCTCAAACGGTACCTGGTCCGCAAGACGCCCAAGCCCATTAAGATCGATGGCAAGTTGGACGAGCCCGCATGGAAGGCCGCCCCGTCGAGCGGAATGTTCGTCAACACCATGACCGGCGAGCCGGCGCAGCCCAATACCGAGGCCAAGCTGCTTTGGGACAATCAGAATCTGTACCTTGCATTCGAAAACGCAGACACCGACGTCTGGGGCACGCTCGCCGAGCGCGACTCCAAGCTTTGGACGCAGGAAATGGACGAAGTGATGATCGACGCCAATGGTGACGGCAAGGGGTACATCGAATTGCAGGTGGCACCCAATGGCACCATCTTTGACACCTATCTGCCCACCTATCGCAAGTACGAAGACAGCTTGGATCCCAAGCGCAAGCCCTATGATTGGAACTCCAAGCTGAAGGCGGCGGTGAAGGTCGACGGCACCCTCAACAAGCGCGAGGACCAGGACAAGGGTTGGACGGTGGAGATGGCGCTCCCGCTCGCCGATGTGAACGGCCTGGACAGCAAAGGTGTCAAGGTTCCGCCGGCGTTCGGCGACAAGTGGCGCCTCAACATGTTCCGTATGGACTCGCCCAAAGACAAGCCACAGGTGGCCCTGGGCTGGTCGGCGCCGATGGTCGGCGACTTCCACAAACTGGATCGGTTCGGCGAAATCGTGTTCGTCGACGAGAAGGGTGAGTTGCCCGCGGCCAAGGAGAGTCCGGCGAAAGGCGGCAACAAGAATGAGGCCAAGATGGAGCCGGCCGGCAAGGCTGGCGGCAAGACCGCCGAGAAGAAGCCGGCCAAGAACTAGAGAGAGCTTGTCGGGCGGGGCCGGGCCCTCGCGGGTCGGCCAGCGAGAGCGGTAGCGTGAGCGACCAGCGTGCAGCGGGCTGCGGGGGCGATTCGCGTGAGCGCGACGGGCGAGCGCGAAGCGCGAGGGGTGGGCAGGGTGGGCTGTCCATCCCAAAGCCCCCCTCGGGCACACGCTTTCCGTCTCCCGCGTGCCGCACACGAACTCGCTCACGCCCACGCCCTCGCCCTCGCGACCCGCGACCCGCGCTTGGTGGGCTGGCCGTCTATGTGGCCGTTGTCTTCTCTGCTTCCGGGGAGGGATGGTCGAGTGTCATCACGGCGTAGTCGCGCGTTCGCTTGGATTACTGTCGGTGCAGTTCTCGTCGCCAGGACGACGAAGTCAACCGATGCCGCGCCGCCGACGGCCAACAAGGCTGCGCCGGCCGCTTCTGACCTGGTTCCCGGCGGCCCCGCGGCCCAGGAGTATCAGGCTCCACCGTTGGGTCAGATTCGTGCCGGACGCGATGCCGATCCGCTGATGGCGCAGGTGGCGGCGGAGGTGCAGAGGGCAGCGGCTTCCGTGCGTGCGCCGGCGCCCCTGAGGGATGGCCGCTTGGACTTGGTGGCGACGGACATCGCGCGTGCCACCGTGGCCAAGCGTCTGCCCTCGTTCGACGCCGTTGCCTTCTTGTTGCACCACTACGGCATCGTCGAGCCGGAGCCCTACCTGGTCATGGTGCGCAGCTCCCCCCAAGGTGACGTGTCGCTCTTGGCCGACCTGCGCAAGCAGGTACCTGGGGTTTTCAAGATGGGCGACTGGCGCCGCATGGGCGTGGGAGTCAAGCGTGGGGCAGACGAGCTGATCGTCGTCTTGACCCTGCAACCACAGAACCTGGAACTCCGGGCGCTGCCGCGGCGTCTGCCCTCGCGGGGCACCGTGACCTTGGTGGGCCGGTTATTGGGTCGCTTTGCCCAGCCTGCGGTCCTGGTGGCGGTTCCGCGCGGCGGTGTGCGGACTCTGGCCATGGCGGCCAGGAAAGGCCGTTTCGAGCTCACCATGGCGTGCGATTCCGGCGACGGCGTGTATCAGTTGGAAATTGAAGGCGACGACGGCCACGGGCCAGGGGTGCTGGCAAACTTTCCCCTGTACTGTGGCGTGGAGCCGCCTCTGCGCGTCGCTGCCACCGGCAACGAGGTAACCCGGCGTCAGGACGCGGCCGAGGCCGAGCGCGAGCTGCTGGCCTTGGTCAACCGGGACCGTGCGGCCGCAGGCCTGCCAGCCCTTGTCCGTGATGTGCGTTTGCAGGACATTGCCCGCGGCCACAGCCGTGAGATGGCACGCACGGGCGAGGTGGTTCACGTCTCGGACAAGAGCGGTGGCGCCATGGATCGCGTCCGCGCTGCGCACCTGTCGCCGGTCCCACGCACCTTGGCCGAGAATGTGGGAAGGGCATTCTCCACCGTCGAGGTCGAGAATGGATTCATGGGCAGCCCCAGCCATCGTGCCAACATCTTCAACCCCGACATGACCCACATAGGAATCGGTGTGGCTGTGGGCCAGGCTGAGGGTGGGGTGGTGCCACTCTTCTTTACTCAGCTTCTTGCCGGCTGGTAGTTGCGGCTTGTCGGGAAATTGCGGGCCGCCCGCAGGGCCGGCCCGCGGGTCGCGGGTCGCGGGTCGCGTGGGCGTGAGGGTGAGCGAGTTCGTGTGGGTGCGCGGCAGGCGGAAAGCGTGGAGCGAGGGCGTGCGCGCTCCGCGTGTCGCGGGCCGTGCACCCCCGGGGGGCTTCGGGACGGACAGCCCACCCTGCCCACCTCTCGCGCTTCGCGCTCGCCCGTCGCGCTCACGCGAGTCGCCCACGCAAGCCGCTTTCCGCTGGTCGCTCACGCTACCGCTACCGCTCACGATGGCCGACTCGCGTCGGCCGGAAGGTGGGTCGTTCATGGGGGCCAGCCGCTTCTCCGTGGTGAAGAAACTAACTCTGGACCGGGGGAGCAACCAGCACGACAGGGCCGCTGGGTGTTCGCAGGACCCGGCGTTCGGGCAGAGGACCGAGGCCAAGCACGGTCAGCGCCGGCCAGTAGGCGTCGAGTACGCCTTGTTCTTCTGGCAATAGGTCGCGAAGCTGCATTTCTTCACCCTCGATGGCCTCGAAGGTGACGGCGCGCAGGTTAGGATCCAGGGCGAGAATGCGCTGAACATGCGGACCGCCGACTGCTGCCAGGGCGCGGACTTCGGCGAGGGCGTCGGGCGCCAGCGGCTGGTCCAGCTCTTCGCGCAGCACGCGGCGACGCACGCGGGGGTCGACCACAACGAAGAGCCGGCCGCGCTGGGTGCGTCCGACAAGAGATGGTGGCGGCGTGTCTTCCTGGGTCGCGGAGAAATTCACGCTATTCGTGGGGGCGGGCGGTGAGGGGACCGGCGTGATGGGCCAGGCTGCAATCGCCTCGGCCATGGCTACGGCAGACGCAAAGCGCGCCGCATGCGATTTCTCCAGCGCTCGACGCAGAACCCGATCGTGGGCAGCCGAAAGGCCGGGACGCCGCTCGGCGGCGGAGGGACAGGCCTGGCCGAGGTGCTGAGCGGCAAAGT
>Ga0182017_10000440_pt1 | contig 32814 bp, 21 predicted proteins | sample 712E3DmetaG_FD_120492 | JGI IMG/M metagenome (GOLD analysis project Ga0182017, IMG submission 120492) | Permafrost microbial communities from Stordalen Mire, Sweden - 712E3D metaG | ecosystem: Environmental > Terrestrial > Soil > Wetlands > Permafrost | place: Sweden: Stordalen | collected... | reverse complement strand
GCCTCCATGTAGCGGGCCCACACCGAGAGCGCCAGCATAGCGACCTGGTTGCCGGAGTCGTTGACGTAGTACTCGCGCAACACATCGTAGCCTGCGAAGCGCAGCAGTCGGGTCAGCGAATCGCCGACCGCGGCGTGCCGACCGTGGGCAAAATGCAACGGACCGGTCGGGTTGGCCGACAAGTATTCAACCAGGACGCGCGGTGACTGCCTCGGTTCTCCCCGTCCCCAGCGCCCCTCTGCGGCCAGGATGTCGAGCAGCCGCCGCTGCCAGAACGCATCGGACAGACGCACATTGATGAAACCGGGTCCCGCCACCGACACCTCTGATAGGTCCTCGCCACCCGCAGCCAACAGGCGTTCCACGATGATCTCAGCCAAGGCACGCGGCGGTTTTCCAGCGACCTTTGCGAGAGCTAGGGCCGTGTTGGTCGCGTAGTCGCCGTGCTCAGGGCGCTTGGGTCGCTCGATTGGAATGCTCTCCGGAACAGCTGGCAGAAGGCCTTCGCCCTTGGCCTGCTCCACGGCAGTCTGGAAAAGAGCGCGAACCGTACTTCGAACACTGAAGGTCATTTACCCACACTGTAGGGCCAAGTCTTACAAACTGTCAATTTCGGTTACTCGCGTGGGGAGCCCGCCGGCTGTGCCGGCGGCGAACCATCGCGGGAGGGTTTGGGAACCCTTCGAGGGTTCCCATGTAATCGCGTGGGGAGCCCGCCGGCTGTGCCGGCGGCGAACCATCGCGGGAGGGTTTGGGAACCCTTCGAGGGTTCCCATGAAAGTAGTCGCGTGGGGAGCCCGCCGGCTGTGCCGGCGGCGAACCATCGCGGGAGGGTTTGGGAACCCTTCGAGGGTTCCCATGTAATCGCGTGGGGAGCCCGCCGGCTCCCTCGGCGCTACTGGATCTGGAACGGGGTGGTGCCGCTCTGGGCCGGGTCGAAGGTGGTCACAGCGCTGTCGCCCTTGCGGGCGTTGATGCGCACGATCTGACCGCGGCTGTTTGGCGTTAGCGCAGTGCGCCCCTGGTCCAGGACGTACACATAGGGATACGAAATCTGACTGGTGGAGTCAGTCATCAAGGGACTGTCGGGCAGTATGGTCGGCCCGGTGAAGATGTGGATGGGCTGGGTCAAGGCGATCTCATACGACGGGAGAGCGACGGTAACCGGGATGAAGCCGCCTATGAGGTTCAGGCTCGTCGTCAGGCTGTCGCCGCCATATTGGTCCAGATTGGTGAGTACGAAACGCATCTGCGGATTTTGGAAAATGGCCTTTGTTGATTTCTGAGGCGTGCTGCTCGTGGCCCCCTCGTCGTAGTTGAAGTCTTGGTACAAGCACGGATTTGGGTCGGGTGGCGCAACGGGTGAGTATGGAGGGTTAGGTGTCCCAGGGGTCGCCTGCCCGAACAGCGCCAATTCTGTGTTCGTTTTGTCCGTCCTCGTCTTGCCTGTGGAATCAGTCGTGACGCTATCGACCGGCACGATGCCATCAATCGTCGCGCATGCAGGCGCTGACAGGAAAATCCGGTTTGCCAGGGCTGGAGCGCGGTTGGGATCGAGCTGGCACTGGCCGTTGATGACTGTTGTGGTCTTGAGGTCCGGCAGCGAGCTGCCTGAGACTAGGAAGCTGGTGCCGGCACTCACGTGGTACCGGTTGCTCGGCTGGGGCCAGCAGGCTAGACCCAAAGGAGGAGGAAGGGCCAGGGGAGGCGCCTCGACGCAGTATCGAGCCCCTGTTTCGCCGGGTAGGCGGGGCCCGAGAGAGCTGGGGATGACTTCGCATACGAAACCCGGGCGGCAGTCCCGATCGGCATCCTGCAGCGTCGCCCCACCCGCTGGGGAGCGGCCACAGGCTTTCACACAACGCTTGAAGTTCTCGCCCGGCCACACCTGTTGCCACTGGAAGCCTGGATTCGTCCCCGAAACTCGGTGCGCGGCAGTGGGTTGGCATTCCGCATCGTTGCCAGTGTCGGTCGCGGCTACGCGATTGAATGCCGTCTTGGGCACTTCGTCCAGGTGCAAGCCGAGGGTCAGGTGAGTAGGCGTCGCCGCGAGGACTTCGTAGCGGCGTCGGCTGCCCATGAAGCGGGCGCACGCGTCGACCAGGTCCTGTTTGGCGGTCTTGGGCAGGCACAGGCCCGTCGCACCTCCGATCGGCTGATGGCATGTAAAGAATTCCTGTGGGCTGCAGTCGGTGTCGGCGGTGCATCCTGGCAAGACCACCAGATCGCCCGTGACTACGCCGTTGGCGCAGAAGTCGGCTCCCACATCGTCCAGGGCACCGGCCGAGGTGCCCGTCGTCGTTTGATCCTGGAGCGTGCCCGAGCTGCGCGCCGTGCTGGGGAGAGTGGCTTCCCAGGCGATGGTGAATGCGCGCGACACGTAGGTCGCCTGGTACGGGAAATTGACCCAGTAGTTCGTGGTGGTGTTGATCGAGTTCCCCCTCGCGGGCGCCGAGGAATCGTTCTCCACTTCCTCCAGTCGGGGGCCACTTGTCGAAGACAGAATGGGCGTGGTCGGGAACAAGAGGTCGGACGCGACCGGTGTGCGCAGCGGCGGCGTGGAGGACAGGGCCAGGGTGTCGGCCGTGTACTGGCCGGTCGCGCGGAGCTCGCGGAACGAGTGAGTCAGGGTGTTGTCTTCGTTGATGACCACGGTCGATTGGGCATCGGCCAGCGTGGTGGGCGCGAGGTTGAGAATGTAGACGGCGTCATTCGAGGCGAGCAAGAACGCGAACTGGCCGGAAAGCGTCGAGGGATTCTTTTGGATGCCAGCCGCAGTCACCGGTAAATCGACGACCGCGATGTCGCGCGCAATGGGCGGCGCCGCGGTACGAACCGGAAGCGTGGGAATGCGAATTCCAGGCCCCTGGGCGAGCGGCCGCCGCGCCGCGGGGTTGACCGGGAAGCACCCAGTATTGGCCGGCAGTTTGGCCCGATCAGGTTCGACGTTGACGTCGCATTCCTGTTCCGGCTGCACGCCGACGTTCACCACACGGACTGATCCGTCGCGCGCAAAGGCATAGAGGAACCGGCCCCGCCCAGCGAGGAAACTCCCTTGGCTGTCGATCACGCTGCCGTCGGCCAGGGTGATCGACACGGGGTTGAAGGGGTCGACTGAGAGACGCAAGTGATCAATCCCGATTGCTCCTGGCTCGAGCGCGATGTGCCCGCCGCCAGCCGGTATGACCAGGGCACCGTCCACGACGTCCAAGGCCGTGAGGAAGTCGTCGGCAGCGCTGGCCCCCACGTACACGCGGCTGCTGTCTGGAAGCAGGGCCAACGCGCCCACGGCCAGAAGTGAACTTGTTCCCACGTCCACTGCGCCCTGGTCGGCTTCGCCAGCATCGGCGGGCGCGGCCGCCCCCTCCCCATCATCCACCACGGTCCCCGCGTCTGCGACGGTCGAAGGCGCGCAATCTGCTGGACAATTCGGTTCATCGCCTGCGGAGATGACCCCGTCGGGACGGATGAAGACCGAGTCCTTGATGGTCCCCGACGGCATGTCAAGCAACGCGACCAGGTCACAGGACGGAAAGGTCACCAAAGCCGGCGGGGCTTGCTCGGCCTGGCACAGTCCAACTTTGGATAGCAAGAAGACGATTTCCTTCGGACCGGCATTGAGTGGGCGCCCGGATCTTGTCTTCGGCACCACCCGTGTCACCGGACTGCCGACTCCGGTCGCGGGTTCAGCCGGGCTGAACAGCAGTGATGCCAGCAAGCGCGACGGATCAACCAGCCCGAGATCACAGGAATCGCGGTTGGCACTGGCGACCCAGCAGCCATCCGCACTGGCAGCCAGCGACTCAGGCATGGATCCGACGGGCACCATGTTGAAACCAAACACGCCCGGATCGAGGTCGACGAGACGGCCTTTGTCGATATCCACCGCAGCCATCTCGCCACGGGCAGTGTTGGTCACGAGAGCGAAGGTGCCCAATTGCCGCGACGACGTGCCCGCCGGCTGGATCACCGGGTCCTTCTCGCCCGGCGGGTGGCAGACACGCATGGGCCGGCCGGTAAGGGTCCCGGTGTCGGAATCGATCGCCAGACACACGAACCCCATGTCGCCAGGCCGCTCCAGGTTGCGTGCGGGTATGACAGTTGGCGTGGCACTGCACGCGCCAAACAAGCCACAGAACACTATCGTCGGACCGACTCGCAATCTCATTGCGTATCCGCGTGGGGGAAGCCGAGCCTCTGCACCACCATGTACTCGGTCGGGCTTCCTGGCGCAAGGTCAATGACCGACACATTGTTGTCGGCGTAGCCGGCCACGAATGCAATCGTCGGATCGGTGGGCGAGAACGTCAGGGCCGTAGGGCCGTGGCCTGCCTCGATGATGGCCTCGACCAGGGGTGCCTGCGGGTCGACAACGTAGACCTGACCCCCTTCGAAGCAGGTGATGAAGAGCAGGCTCCCGCGGCCAGCATCGTGAAACTGCATGTGGCTCGCCCCGCTGCAGATTTCAAGAATGGCGCTTGGACTGCTGGAGGGCTCGCCGTTTTGGTCCAGTCGACGGTCGAGCACGACCAGCGCGGCTGGATCGGTGGAGGTGGATATGTCTGGTGAGTTGCGATAGAGGACGTAGGCTTGGTTGCCGTCAGGCGACACGAGAAATCCCCGCACATCCGTGCCCGATGGCAAGAAGGCGGACGACTTGATCTGTTCGCCCGGGACCAAGGAAAGATCACGTGCCGTGGCAGCGATCGGGTCGCAGTGTTGCCCCGGCGCTTGGCACTGCAACACCATGCCGGTGATATCCGGGCTCGCGCGGGCCACCGCGTAGATCACGCCGCTAGGATTCCCGGGATCGTCCAGGGCCAGGGCCGTGACACCCTGGACCGTACTGGTCGGGAATACCACCCGGGCTATCGAATTGATGGTGTTGGGTGCCTGGGGGTCCACCAGGCTGCTGATGTCGGTGGTTGAAATGCCGCCACCCACAATCTGGCGGTTCGCCGCGATGGTCAGGTGGCTAACGTAGAGAATCCCCAATTCCTGATCGAGAGCCAGGGAATGCGGCTCTTCAGGCAAGACATTGTCGGTAGTGGCCGCTCCGCCGGGACGACGGACGCGCCAGTTGTCGTCGCAGAATGGATTGCGAAGTTGCGGATCCTCGGCTTGGCGTGGTCCGTTGCAGCGCATGTGCACCGAACCGGTGCTGTTGGTGATGTCGACGAACGTGATCGAAGGTTCGGCCCGAACCACTATGAAGATGCGACACACCGACTGGCCATCCGCGCCTTGATAGGTCTGGATGGCCGCATCGCCACCGAAACTGCCAATCTGCACCGTGACATCCGCTTGCACGTAGGCCCGCTCGTTGCAGTTGAGGGCACGCGGGCGCAGCAGATCAAAGCAGCAAGGCTCGTCCAAATTCGCGGCGAGGGTTTCCGCTGCCCTGTCATCGATGAAGTGGGTCGTGCTGCACGCCGGCCAGGACGGCAAGCCCGCCGCGGCCGGCAACTTCTCTCGATCGCGCTTCGCCTTCTGCAGGTCAATTGCGAGCAGCGTCCCCGCGTTAAAGCGGAGATCGTTGTTCGAATTGACTACGTAGAGCCAGTTACCATCAGGGTCAATTGCAAGCCCACCTGGCCAGAAGATCTGGTCCAAGGGCGGGTCGATCCCGGTCTGGCCCAGGCCGCAACCGGCTCCGGCTAGGACAAGGGCCCCAAGCGCGGGAAGCCAGAAAATCGGGACGCGGCCGACGGGGGATCTCATCGGGGGATGTCCCCCGTCGGTAGGTCGCACGTTCCTGATGTCTCTAGTCCCTCTGATGGGCAGCGAGCCACTATTTCCTGAGCACGGCTTGGGCGGCCGCCAGGCGCGCGATGGGCAGGCGATAAGGCGAACACGAAACATAGTCGAGCCCCAGCTCGTCGCACAGCATGACCGAGCTTGGATCGCCGCCGTGCTCGCCGCAAATGCCGATCTTGATATTCGGTCTGCTCTTGCGACCGGTGCCGACCGCCAGGCGCATGAGCTGCCCGACGCCGTCCCGATCCAGGCTGACGAACGGATCGACGTCGTAGATGTCCTTGGCCAGGTAGTCGGCCAACACCTTGGGAACATCGTCCCGTGACAGACCGAACGTGGTTTGAGTCAGGTCGTTGGTGCCGAAAGAGAAGAATTCGGCAGTCTCGGCGATGGCGCCGGCATTGAGCGCTGCGCGCGGCACCTCGATCATGGTACCCACCAAGTACTTCAACTTGCGCCCCCTCTCCTTGAAGACCTCCGCGGCGACGCGGCGAACGATGGCCGCCTGGTGATCGATCTCTTTCTTGCTGCCGACCAGCGGAATCATGATTTCCGGCTCGACCACCGTGCCCTCCGCGGCTACGTCACAGGCCGCCTCGAACACGGCACGCGCCTGCATCTCGGTGATCTCAGGATACGAGATGCCGAGACGGCAACCGCGGTGACCCAGCATGGGGTTGGACTCCTTCAGCTCGTGAATCCGCGCCTCGACCGCGGCCACTGACTTGCCCGTAGCTCGGGACAACTCCAGCACTCCCGCCTCGTCGTGAGGCAAGAACTCGTGCAGGGGCGGATCCAAGGTCCGGATGGTTACGGGCAACTTGCCCATAGCGCGGAAAATGCCGGCGAAATCAGCCCGCTGCAGGGGCAGCAGCTTTTCCAGGGCCTTGCGTCGCGCGGCCTCGTTTTCAGCCACGATCATCTCGCGCATGGGACCGATCTTGCCTTCGCCAAAGAACATGTGTTCGGTGCGGCACAGGCCAATTCCCTCGGCGCCGAAAGCCACCGCCGCTGCGGCCTGATCCGGCTGGTCAGCGTTGGCGCGCACGTGCAGGCGACGGATCTTGTCCGCCCAGCCCAGCAGACGGGCGTAGCGTTGATAGGCCGGCGCGTCCTTGGGATCCAGATTTTTTTCGATGAGCACGCGGATGACCTCGGAGGGCGTGGTGTCCACGCGACCGTTCATCACCTCGCCGGTGAATCCGTCGATGGAGATCCAGTCACCCTCGTGTAGCACCACCGGCCCGCGGGCCGTGTTCACGCTCATGGTGCGGTTGTGGTAGTCGAAGCTGACCGCATCGCAGCCCACGATGCATACCTTGCCCATCTGCCGCGCCACCAGAGCCGCGTGCGAGGTCATGCCGCCGAATGCGGTGAGGAAGCCCTCGGACGCGTTCATGCCGCGGATGTCCTCAGGCGAGGTTTCATGCCGGCACAGAATGGTCTTCTCGCCGCGCGCGGCCCACGACTCGGCATCCTCGGCAAAGAACACGACACGGCCCGTGGCGGCGCCAGGGCCGGCAGGCAGGCCCTTGGCCAGAAGCTTCCCTTCTTTCACCGCGGCTTGCTTGGCGGCCGTCTCAAACACCGGACGCAGAAGCTGGTTGAGTGCCTCGGGCTCGACGCGGCGAAGAGCTTCTTCCTTGGAAATGAGTCTCTCTTCCACCATCTCGACTGCGATGCGCACGCTGGCGAATCCGGTACGCTTGCCGTTGCGGCACTGGAGCATGAACAGCTTGGTATTCTCGATGGTGAACTCGATGTCCTGCATGTCGCGGTAGTGCTTTTCCAGTTTCTTGCGGATATCGAGGAGCTGCTGGTACGCCTTGGGGAAACTCTTCCCCAGCTCGATGATCTTCTGCGGCGTGCGGATGCCGGCGACCACATCCTCACCTTGAGCATTGATCAAGTACTCACCGTAGAATTCGTTCTCGCCGTTGGCCGGGTTGCGCGTGAAGCACACACCGGTCGCCGAATCGTCGCCCTTGTTGCCGAAGACCATGGCCTGCACATTGACCGCGGTGCCCCAGGAGGCGGGAATGTTGTTCAGCTTGCGGTAGGCGATGGCGCGGTTGTTCTCCCAGGAGTTGAACACCGCCATGATGGCACCCCGGAGCTGGTCGTGGGGTTTGGTCGGGAACTCCACGCCCTTGCGGCGTTTGATCTCGGCCTTGAACTCCTCGACCAGTTCCTTGAGGGCCGAGGCGGGAAGCTCGGAATCGACCTGAACGCCGAAGGCCTTCTTCTTGGCGGCAAGAATGACCTCGAAGGGGTCATGGTCCTCTTTGCGCTCGGGCTTCATGTCCAAAACCACGTCACCGTACATGGCGACGAAGCGGCGGTAGCTGTCGTAGGCAAAGCGCTCGTTACCCGACGCCTCGGCCAAGCCCTTGGCGGTTTCGTCGTTCAGGCCCAGGTTGAGGATGGTGTCCATCATCCCAGGCATGGAGGCACGCGCGCCCGAGCGCACGGAAACCAGCAGTGGGTTCTTGGGATCGCCGAGCTTCTTGCCGAGTAGGGCTTCCATCTTGGCGACGCTAGCGCCCACCTCGTCCTCCAGTCCCTTGGGGAGCTTGCGTCCGTTGGCATAGAACTCGGTGCACACATCGGTCGTGATGGTGAAGCCGGGCGGAACCGGCACACCGATGTTGGTCATCTCGGCGAGGTTGGCACCCTTGCCGCCGAGCAGATTCTTCATATCTTTGTTTCCTTCGGCCTTGCCGCCGCCAAAGAAATAGATGCGCTTGCTGCGCCTGGGGGTTGCAGACTTGGGCTTGGCTTTCTTGGACGCTGGGGCTGTTTTCTTTTTCATGGTCTTGTTTCTGGGGGTTCGGGTGGATGTGAACGGCGCCGTTTCTATCAGGGAGCGCCAACGATGGAAAGCCCTGCAGAGGGCGGTAGGAGCTAGCGGAGCCGCGCCAGGAGGGTCGGACCTATCTCACCGAGCGGTTCCCTCTCCTGCTGCATGTTGTCCCGGTCGCGCACGGTCACAGTTTTGTCCTCGAGGCTCTGGAAGTCGACCGTAATGCACCATGGCGTTCCGATCTCATCCTGGCGTCGATAGAGCTTTCCGATCGCGCCCGTGTCGTCATACACGGCCCGCAAGCCAGCCCGCTGTAGGTCCCGTTTGATGCTGCGGGCCAATTCGACCAGCCGGGACTCGTTGCGCTTGAGTGGGAATACGGCAACGGTAAGCGGCGCCAAACGAGGGTGAAGGTGCAGCACCGTCCGGGTGTGCTCATCGGCAATCTTCTCCCCCACCCCGCGCACCTTCTTCATGACCTCGATCTTGTTCGCGTCCGCGTCATCCATCAGGCCGATCAGCCTCGGCAGCGTTGCCGGCAGTCCCGCGGCAATGGATTCGGACGCGGCCTGCAGGCGCTGCTTCACGTCCACGTCCATGCCCTCGCGTCGTGCCACCGAGCGGGCAAAACTCTCTACCAGCTCGCGTAGCTTGGCCGTATCCTCCGCCGGCGGCTCCTTGACCAGCGAGTCGTCATACGCATCGCAGAGGAACGCCAGGGTTGCCCGGTCCGCGCCCGCCGACGGCTCGATTACGTAGGGAACGTAGTGCCTTTTCTGTTCCGGGTCGAAGTAGTGGAGCTCGCCCACGGCATCGGTGTTCTCCGGCGACCGGCTGTGCGCCTTGAGGTCGAAGTCCGTGCGGTTGGCGATGCCTTCCAACTCACTCCAGCCCATGGGGAACAGGTACTCGAGATCCACGCAGCGCTTGGCGTAGTGGGCCAGCTCGTGTTTCTCCTGCTCGCGCACGCGCAGGTTGTCAGCCCGCATACCCAGATCCAAGTACCACTTCTTGCGCTCGGCGATCCACATCTCGTGCGCCGTCTCGTCTTCGCCGGGCCGCACGAAATACTCGATCTCCATCTGTTCGAACTCGCGCGTGCGGAAAGTGAAGTTGCCCGGCGTGATCTCGTTGCGGAATGCCTTGCCCACCTGGGCGATGCCAAAGGGCAGCTTGCGCCGCATGGTGTCGAGCACGTTGCCGAAGTTGACGAAAATGCCCTGCGCAGTTTCGGGGCGCAGATAGACCAGCCCCGACTCGTCTCCTGTGTCCACCGGCCCGACGCTGGTGCGAAACATCAGGTTGAAAGGACGAGCCTCGGTCAGGTCCTTCGATCCGCACTTCGGGCAAGTCAGTTCTTTCGCCGCGATCGCGGCGTTGATCTCAGCCAGGCCTTTCGGATCGCGTCCCTTCTGCGCCGCAAAGACGTGGTCGGCGCGCGGTCGGGCCTTGCACGCACGGCAATCGGCCATCGGATCCGAGAAGGTGGCCTCGTGGCCAGAGTACTTCCAGACCAGGCGATTCATGAGGATGGCCGCATCCAGCCCCTCCATGTCATCTCGCTCATGCACGACTGAGCGCCACCAGGCGCGCTTGACGTTGTTCTTGAGTTCCACGCCCAAGGGCCCGTAGTCCCAGGTGCTCCCGAGCCCGCCGTACACGGAGGAAGACGGGAAGACGAATCCGCGGCGTTTGCAGAGACTGACGACGGTTTCGAGGGATGACGCTGGCATGGGGCGGAAATCTACTTGAGAGAGTGGCGACAGTCGACAGCCAACCGCGTAGCTAGCTATTCCACACAGAGGGCACAGAGGATGCAGAGAGCGCATGTCCGATCCCACCCCATCCTCCTCCGACTCAGCGTCCTCTGTGTCCTCTGTGCGGAAAGGGTAACTACCTGTCGCCGCCCATCTTTTCGATGAAGTCCAGCGAACGCAGAGGCCCGGCGATGTGGCTGCGTACCAGCCCAAGGATTGCCCGCCGGCATCCGGAATTCGTTTCCCGGTCCAAGGTCACCGCCGCTCCGTCGGCCAACGCCATCCGAGCCAGGCGGGCGAGCGCCCGGCGTGTTTCTGCGGTCAGGATGTCGCCCCGGTGGGCGCAGGATGTACACACAACCCCCCCCCGCTCCGGGTGCCAGCGCGTATTCTCTCCGCCGAGATCGCTGCGACCACAGACCGCGCAGCGGTCGAGCGCTGGGCCGAGCCCCAACCGGGCGAGGAGGCCAAGCTCGAATACGCGCAGGCGCTCCGCGCTGGCCCGCCCTGCTTCCAACCGCAGCAGGAATTCTCGTAGCCAGTCGAAAACCGCCGGCTCTGCGTGCCGAGACGGGCAAAGGCGATCGCACAATTCCAGGGCATAGGCCGCGTGGGTCGTTTTGCCCATGTCGCCCGCCAGTCCGAGGCGCGCCTCTTGCACATCGAACTCTTCCAACAGCAGCAAATCCGCCCCTGGCCGTTCGCGCAGCGCCGCCTGGCCTTCGGCACCCATGCCCAGACCTCCGCCAAAGCGCCGGGTACTCCTGCGCGCCCCACGGGCCAGGGCCGAGAGTCGGCCGGTGGTTGGCCCGAGCAGGGTTACGACCCGATCCGACTCGCCGTAGACAACGGTCCGCAGGACAATGGCTCTCGTCGCGAACCTGGATGCCACGGGATCAGGCTACCACGCCGCTGGGCCGGCTGGCGCCCATGCACCGTCAGAGTCTGGCAATCAATTGGGGAGCAACCTTGGCCGATTCGAGACTCAGGCCCTCACCTGATTGCGGCTGCTGACGCAGGAACAGGGAGAGCGTGATGGTCGCGATGAGGAGGACGATGATCACGAAGACCGCCAAGCCAATCCCATGTCGCGCCCCTTGCGCGTCGTCTTCGCTGTTCGGTTCGGGTGGCGGGACGACTGGCGCCGTCTGCACACGCGGGGCACGCGACAGACTGGGCGGAGTCTCGGCGTTGCGACGCGCGGCCACGGCTTCATCGAAAAGACTGAGCGGCTCGATGTGGGATATCCCCACGGTCCGAGCATATGAACGGATGAATCCACGGACGAAGGTCTCGTGGGGCAAATCCGCGAGCTTGCCCGCCTCGAGAAACTGCAGCGCAGAAACCGAAACCTTGGTCTGCCGGGCGACGTCTGCCAGCGATACCTGGCGTCGTTCACGAGCTTCCCGCAGCACCGTGCCGAAGTTTGCTGTTTCCATTCGCCAAGAACCTCTTATCTCACTGGATCAACTGTGCGTAGCGCCGGCACTCGCCCGCGATGCAACTGCGCGGGGCCATGTCGACGCAACGCTGAAAGAGTTCCCGTGCCGGCGCCAGCTCCCTCTTGCGTTCCTTAAGCAATCCGCCCAGAAGCTGCGCCTCCTGGATGGGACATCGTTTGACATCGGAGATCACCGGCGCCAATGCGTCCAACGCCTGGTCGATTTCGCCACGGTCCACGTAGACCTTGGCAAGCCGGTAGCTCGCCACGCAGAAACCGGGTGCGCGACTTACTGCCTCGTGCAGCTCCTTCCACGCATTCTGGATGTCCCTCTTCTGGTAGTAGGCCCACCCCAGGTTCGCGCGCGCCATTTCGGGCGTGCCATACGCGGCATCCCTCAGCGCGTTCTGAGCTGCCTCTATGGCCGCATCCCACGATTGGAGTTGGAGTTCGCCTACCGAGAGGTTGTTCCAGGCCTCGGGAAATTCCGGTCGCAGTTCCACAGCCTTGCGCAGATTCCTGACGGCTTCCTTGAACTTCGCTTGGGCCTCGTTGCGAACCAACTCGGCGTCCTTGGCCTTGAGACAGGATTCCGTTTCGAGCTGGGCTACGTAGTCATGCCCCTGCCGGAGGGCGATGATTCCGAGCATGTTGTAGGCGTCAGCGTTCTCCGAATCGGCTTCCAGCGCCTTCTGGAGCTCCTCTATGGCGGCTTCGACTCGCTGGTCGCGGAAGTAGCCGGCCGCGAGTTGGTACCTGATCTGCGATTGCTCGGAATCCCGCTTGGGGCGCGAAGCGCACCCCGAATCGATCAACAGAGCAAGACAAGTCCCCATTGTGATCAGGAATCCTCTTGAGCCGCCGGCAAAGTTCGTCGTCTTTCCCAAAGGTTCTCGCTAGGTTAGCTTACCTGGCGCGGCTGGACGCTAGCAGGGCACCGGATCTACTGTCAATGCGAAAATGGCGAGTGGGCGCACGCTTCGCCAGGGGCATGGGATTAGCGCAGCTGTTCCATCATGCGCCCCGCGTCTCAGCACCCCAGATATACTTGTGGAGTTGCAGGTTGAGCCGCACCGGAAGCCGGTCGCGCAGGATCCACGCCGCCAGGTCGCGGGGGTCGAGCTTCCCCGCGGCTGGCGAGAACAGAAGCTCAGCCCGTCCCCAAAGGCCACGGCTGCGCACCACCTCGGCTGACCACAAGTAGTCGACCTCGTCGCACACGACGAACTTGATCGCATCCTGCGGTCGCAGGCCGTGCAGGACGTCCCAGAAATTGTGCTCAACCTCCCCCGAGCCGGGCGTTTTGATATCCACGATGCGTATGACTGCAGGCGCCAGATGGGCCACCGGATGAGCCCCCGACGTCTCGAGCGTGACTCGGAAACCCTCGCGCACCAGACGCTCGGCAAGGACGGCAATCTCCGTTTGCAGCATCGGCTCTCCACCGGTGAGAGTCACCGTGGTGAGGCCGAGCCGGCGAACTTCCAGCATGATCTCATCGACGCTCATCTGTCTTCCGCCTGAAAAGGCGTAAGTCGTGTCGCAGTATGAGCACCGCCGATCACAGCCGGTCGTTCGCACCAGGGTGCACGGGATGCCCGCGTACTGCGTTTCGCCCTGAATGCTGGCGTAGATCTCGGTGATGCGCATCGGGGACGGATTGCACTATGGCCTGCGGCCAGCGTCGCGTCTATGGTATCCGGTGGCTATGGACGCGGTGTGTGAGCCCAGCTACGAAGAGAGCATCGATGCGGGAGGCGTCGCGCTGCACGTTGAGCACTTTAGCCCCGCTGTCCCAACCAGGCTGGTCCTGGTGACGGTGCACGGATTCGGTGTCCATTGCGGGCTCTATCGCCACGTGGCCGGGGCGATGATCGCGCGCGGGATCGCGGTGACTCAGTTCGACTGCCGCGGCCACGGCCGTTCAGAAGGACGGCGCGGACATGTCGACCGCTTCGACGACTACCACGTAGATTTGAGCTTGGTGGCACGCCGGGCACGCGAGCGAACACCCAGGGTGCCCTGGGCCCTGATGGGACACAGCCTGGGCGGCGCGATCGTTCTGGACTATGTACTGCGAAGGCAAAGTCAACCCCAGCCTGACCTGTTGGTCGCCGCCGCGCCGTGGCTGGAGCTGGAGATGAAGGTATCTATGCCCAAGCGCGCCGCGGCAGAGGTATTTGCCCGCCTGAGCCCAACCCTGACGATGGAGAACGGCATCAAGGCTGAAGATATGTCGCGAAGTCCGGCGGTGGTGGCCAACCTTCTTCGCGATCCTCTTGTCCACCACGTGGCCACCGCAGGGTGGTTCGCGGGCGTTCTGCGAACCCAGGCTGCGTTGCGTCTCATGGCCGCCCAATTGCCCGTGCCCACCCTGATTCTGGTCGCGGGCCAGGATCGCATCGTGTCGACAGAGGCGTCGCTGGCCTTTGCGCAGGCCTCGGGCAGCACGGCAGAAGTTCGTCGCTATGAATCGCTCTATCACGAACTGTTTCTCGAACCGGAACGCGAGCAGGTCGTCCACGACGTGGCAAACTGGCTCCTGCAGCTGCGGGCGTAACGGCGGGCTTGTGGCCCGCGGCTGCAATCCGCTGGCGTCCTTGGACCCAGGGAGTTTCCGTCGCTGATCAAGGCAGCGGCGCCTGCGGGGGCCTATACTTAGTTAAGGAGATACCGTGAGCCGGCTGGTTGCCTACATCGGAAACGACCCAGACCGTCTTGCGTGCGCCCTCTACCCCGCACGCCATGCTCTGCACATGTCTTCGGCGGGACCGGCGGCCGATTGGGGACTCGGCTTTGTCCAGGGTGGCGACGTGCTCCTGCAGAAACGATTGCGCAGCGGCTCGTCCCAAGTGGACTTCTACGATCTGGCCCACGACCTGCGCGCCGACGCCCTCCTGGGCCGAGCCACGCAGGGCGAGGATGAGCGGGCCAGCGCAGCGAATGCGGGCCCGTTTCGCTTTCGCTACTGGCTTTTCGGCGCGGTGGGCGAGTTCGGCGACTTCGCGCAAATCCACAGGCGGCTGCTCGACAGCATTCCCGAATTCCTGCGTCGAAATATCCGCGGACATTCGCCCAGTGAGCAGGTCTTTCATCTCTTTCTAGCCTTCCTTCACGACGCCGGATTGCTCGAATCGCTGTCAGCGCAGCCGGAGCCGGCCCATCGCGCGCTCGGCGAAAGTCTTGCCTTCGTTGATCGGCTGCTGGCGGCGTCCGGCGCGGCGTCCACCAGGCTGGCGGCCGTGGCGACCAACGGCCGTTGCCTCGTGGCGCTCTCGCACGGTCATCCCGTCCAATACCTCGAGATCCGTGGCGTTTCAGCCTGTCTGGTCTGTGGTGGCAAACGATCCGAAGGACAACGCGATCGCGTGATTTCGCACGATCAACTGAAGGCTGTGATCCTAGAAGCCGACCATCGCGCGGGCAAACGCGCCGGCTGGTGCTGGGTCCCAGATGGGGGAGCGCTCTTGGTGGGCCCGCAGGTCAGCGTGGAGACGGTGTCGCCCCGGTGAAACTTTGTACGTCCGCTCGATGGTCGCGCTTACTCCGTCGGTTTCTTGGGCGCAAGCGCGGCAAGCTTCTCGCGCATCACATCGCCGAGGGTGGCAGTGGGAACGCCGGCGCTGAACCCCTGGGCGTCAGCCACCTCTTCGGCGCGTGTAGCCCCTCGGAACGAGAGGCCAATTTTTCGTTCAGCGCCGTCGACCGAGATGATCTCGGCTTTCAGCGTCTGGCCGGGCTTGACGAACTGCTTGGGATCCTCCACGCGCTCGTCGGAGAACTCGGACACGTGGATGAGCCCCTCGACGCCCTTCTCGATTTCGACGAAGGCCCCGAAGTCAAGCACCTTCAGGATCTTGCACTCGACAATCTTGCCCGCTGGATAATCGTAGGGAATCCGATCCCACGGGTCGGGCACGAGCTGCTTGATGCCCAAGGAGACCTTGGGTTTTTCGCCGTCAAACTCGATGTTGAGCACGACGGCCTCCACCTCGTCACCCTTCTGGTACAGTTCGGATGGGTGCTTGACCCTTTGGGTCCAGGAAAGATCCGAGACGTGCACCAGGCCGTCGATGCCTTCTTCGATCTCCACAAAGATGCCGAAGTCGGCAATGTTGCGCACGACACCCTTGACCACGGTTCCGGGCGGATACTTCTCTTTGAGCGACGCGAACGGGTTGGGCTCGAGTTGCTTGATCCCCAGACTGATCCGGTTCTGGCGTGGGTCGATGTCGAGCACCACCGCCTCGACCGTGTCGCCGATGGCCAGCATCTTGGAAGGATGCTTGACCCTGCGAGTCCACGACATCTCGGAGATGTGGATAAGGCCCTCGATACCCTGCTCGATTTCGATGAAGGCCCCGTAGTCCTTGAGCGACACCACCTTGCCGCGCACCACGGTGCCGGGCGGATACTTCTCCTGCGCGTGGGTCCAGGGATCCTCCATCATCTGCTTGAGGCCGAGTGAGACCCGTTCGGTCTCGGAATTGAACTTCAGGACCTTGACGCGGACGTGGTCGCCCACCTGGAAGAGTTCCGACGGGTGAGTCACCCGCCCCCACGACATGTCCGTGATGTGAAGCAGCCCATCGATGCCACCGAGGTCGATGAAGGCTCCGTACTCGGTGAGGTTCTTGACGATACCCTCGACGATTTGTCCTTCCTTGAGCTTGTCGAGAGTCTGCTCTTTCAGTTCGGCCCTCTCCTTCTCGAGGAGCACACGGCGGGACAGTACGATGTTGCCGCGTTTTTTGTTGAACTTGATGACCTTGAATCGATGCGTTTTGCCGATGAGGGCGTCCAGGTTGCGCACCGGCCGCAGGTCCACCTGCGACCCAGGCAAGAACGCCTTCACGCCACCACGGATGGTGACCGAGAGGCCACCCTTCACGCGCGCGCTGATGGTCCCATCAATGAGTTCGTCGCGCTCGCAGGCCGCAGAGATCTCATCCCAGACCTTGAGTCGGTCCGCCTTCTCTTTGGAGATGATGCAGAGACCATGGGCGTCTTCACGACTCTCCAGAAAAACGTCGATTTGGTCCCCGACCTTGACCGTGATGGTCCCATCTCCTGCCATGAACTCGGAGGCCGGGATGCTGCCTTCAGACTTGTAGCCGATATCGACAATAATGTTGTCCGCGCCAACGTGAATGACCTTCCCTTTGACAATATCGCCCTCTTTGACCTCATCGCGCCGGAGGGATTCCTCGTAGAGCGCCGCAAAGCTCTCCTCCGAGGTTGAGGGTTGATCGCCGGAAGAAGAGGAAGTCGAAACCATGAGGATCCTTTTTGCTGCTCGCCGCTGCCCGACCCTTGCAGGTCGTCTGGTCCGAGAAGTCCGGTTGCCCCAGCAGACTGGCTCGGCGCTTGTTGTCAATATCGAACACTCCGACCATCGGAGTGGCGAAGGGCGGCGAAAACTACCGCTCCGACAGGAGCCTGTCAACGTGAGCCGAGGCCGAATGGCTCGCTCTGGCTCAGCGTGCTCACGGAGGCCGATCGCGGCCCTCGTTCAGCCGCCGCGCTCGCGCACAACGGCAGCCATGCGCGCCACCACTTCTTCGGGCTTCAAGCCGGCCGTGTCAATCTCGATGGCATCCTCCGCGCGTCGCAGCGGCGCGACATCCCGTGTGATGTCGCGCCGGTCGCGGAGCCGCATCTCCGCGAGCACGACACTAAAGTCCTGCGGCCGCCCACTTCCTGCCAGTTCGAGGGTTCGCCGCCGCGCGCGCTCCTCGATGGGCGCCGTGAGGAAGAACTTGGCGCGGGCGTCGGGGAAGACGATTGTGCCCATATCCCTGCCCTCCGCCACGACCCTGCCGGTGGTGCCGATGCGGCGCTGCAGCGCGAGCAAAGCGGCGCGCACCTCAGCGAAAGCCGACACCTGCGAAGCACCCTCGGAGATCTCTGGCCGACGAATCTCATCGGTGACATCCTCGCCGTCGATCGTGATGTGATTCGCATCGCCGCGGGCGTCGAATCGAATGTCAAGACCGTGGATGAGCTGGCCGAGCGCGTGACCATCGGACCAAGCGATGCCTTGGCGGCGCGTCGCCCACGCGCCAGCACGATAGAGCGCACCTGAATCTAGGAAAGTGTACCCGAGTCGCTGTGCGAGGGCCCTTGCCGCGGTTGATTTCCCGGCGCCCGCGGGACCATCGATGGCGACTACAAATGAATCGGCCTGCGCGGACATATCAGGCCGGCCAAGGTAGCAGCCCGGCCTGGAAAACGCCACCTGGGGCGCTGTCCCCGATCTGTTAAGATGACAGCGTGAAGTTCTTGCTGCCGGCGATCCTGGTTCTGGGCAGCTTTGGCTGCGCGAGGCGGGGTCAACCACCCGAGACCCCGTGGGTTCCCGAGCCTGCCCCCGACCTGGGCTCGGTGGTCGCGCGCGTCGCCTCGGTCCCCATCTATGCACACGAAGTGGAGGCCCAGGCAGCTCGCTCCAAGGGCACGCCGCGCGAGGCTCTGGATGAGCTGGTTTCTCTGCACTTGCGGGCTGAGCAAGCCCATCGCGAGAACCCATTCCGACCCGACTGGTCTGATCCTGAGCTGAAGAGCGCGCTGGCGGAGCGTCTAGTCGAGCGCGACATCTTGCCGCAGATCCAGCCGGACAGCGTGCCAGACCAAGACCTGCGCGCCATCTACCAAAGCGCCATCACGGCCTTCGTTCACCCCCGTCTGGTTGATGCCGGCTTTCTCATCGTGTTCACGGGCCCCCGCATGAAGCCGGGGCTACGGGCCGAGCGTGCGGAAGTCGCCAAGGCTCTCGCAGCCACGGTGGCCTCGCGGAGCATTCGCGGCCCCGAGGACTTCGAGGCCATCGCCAGCGATCCCGCTTGGGGAATCCGCAATGTCTCCTACCGGCGGAGCCTTCAGGGCCCGGACCAGCCCTTCTCGCGCAAGGTCGGCGCCGAGGTTGTCAAGCTAAAGGCTCCTGGCGACACGACGCCCCTGATCGAAGACGAGGACGGGTTCTTCCTCGCGACCTACGCAGGGGAGAAGCCCGCCGCGAACACTTCATTCGCCGAGGTTCGGGAGGATCTGCGCGAGCGCTACCACGACCGCTGGCGCACGCAGCGGCTTGAGCAGATCGGCCGAAAGCTGGCTGAAGGCCACCGGGTGGAGAGTCACCCGCAGTTGCTCAGCCAAGCCACGCCCGGGCGCGGATTCTAACCCTTCCGGAAGCGAGAGAGTGAGGCTGGCAGGCTGGCGAGGTCCGGGAAGGTCTTGTCCGGGTGGAGCTGCTTGACGCGCGCCAGGAGCACTTCCTCAGTCTCGGGGTTTTTCGGATCGGGAAGGCAGCATTCCACAGGGCACACCGACTGGCAGGCCTCGTGGTCGAAGAACCCGACGCATTCACTGCATAGCTTGGGATCGATCACGTAGATGCTTTCACCCTCGCTAATCGCATCGTTCGGACATTCCGGCTCGCATGCGCCACAGTTGATGCATTCCTCGGTAATATACGTAGCCATTGTGCTCCTTTCGCTCAGGCCCTCTGCTCACGCGGTTCGTCGGCCTCAGAAACGACGGAAGTGTAGTGAGGTGAGGCCCACCCGTCAACCTGGTTTAGGGAGAGCTCGGCTGCGCCACGCCGTCGGTTTCGGGCGGGGCCATGTCTCCGGACAGAGGCGGCGGCGCCGACGTGCGCGAGGCCCGCAGGTTGACGGCGACCAGCTTTGATACGCCCGGCTCTTCCATGGTGATGCCGCACAGGCGATCCGCGATCTCCATCGTGCGTTGGTTGTGGGTAACGATGATGAACTGCGAACGGTCCGTCATTTCACGCACGGCTTGGTTGAAGCGGCCCACATTGGCCTCGTCCAGCGGGGCATCCACTTCGTCGAGAACGCAGAACGCCGATGGCTTCACCAGGAAGATTGCGAAAAGCAGAGCGACGGCAGTGAGCGCCTTCTCGCCGCCCGAGAGAAGCTCGATATTCTGCAGAATCTTCTTGCCCGGCGGGTTGGCGGCGATCTCCACCCCGGTCTCGAGCAGGTCACTCTCGTCGGTCAGAGCCAGGGTGGCCCGCCCACCGCGGAACAGATGCGGGAAGACCTCCTGGAATTTGGCGTTGACGGCATCGAAGACCTCGCGGAACCGCTTGCGTGAAGCTCGGTTGATCTTCTCGATGGCCGATTCCAGCCGCGCGATGGCCGACTCAAGGTCGGCCTTCTGGCTGGTGAGGAAGTCGTAGCGCTTCTGCAGTTCTTCCGATTCTTCGATCGCCGTCAGGTTGACGTCGCCCATGCGATCGAGCAAACCGCGCAATTCCTTGAGCCGGCTCTCTTCCTTTTCGCCGGCCAGGGGCCGGAGGTGGAAGTCGATCAGAATATCAGCCAGCTGCCTCACGTCCGGATGGCGTTCCCTGACCTGCTCTTCGAGCGCACTGAGGAGCAACGCGACCTTCTGGCAGCGCAGGTCGAGCGCCGCGAGTTCTTCGGCTAACTTGGTGACCCGCGCTCGGGTTTCCCGCAGGTCGGCCTCTCGGCGCGCTAGCGTGCCACTGCGTTCCTCCACGGCGCTCTGGCGCTCACCGTGAAAGTGGGCTCGTTCGCCGGCTTCGGCCTGCAACAATGAAGCTTCGCCTCGGAGCTGCTCGGCGTCGGAGCCCAGGGTCTGAGCCCGCAGCAAGTCGGCGGACACCTCGGCTTCAAGTTGTGTGCGGCGGCGTTCATGATCGGCCATCTCGCGCTCCAGGCGGTCGAGATTCTGGCGAGCCGTCTTGCGACGGTCGCGGGCCTGAGCCGCAGCCACGCTGTGCAATGACAGGTCAGCCGCCAGCCCGTCGACCCTGGTTTGCAGAGTCTCGGTCTCTGCGCGCAAGGTTGCGGCGCTGGCTTCGTGGACAACCGAGGATTCGCGCAACTCGGCCAGCGTGGTGGTGGCCTCGCAGAGACGCCTCTCGTTCTGTGCCAAGGCAGCGCGCAGGTCATCCACGCTCGACTGCAGCTGCCCGCGACGGGCCTCCAGTTGCTGCCGCTCGCGCAGCACCCTGTCGCCGTCCTTCCGCTGCGCCAGCATCTCCATCTCGTTGTGACGAGCCGCGGTGGTCAGCTCTTCGACGGTCTTGCTGACCTCAGCCAGAGCCTGTTTGTTGCGCACGTGGCGATCGAGCGCAGCCTGATAGTCCACCTCTAAGCGCGCGACCACTTCTTCCAGCTCGCGCATCTCCCGCTTCTGAGACAGCACACCGGCCAGGGCCGATTCACGGGAGCCCCCGGTGACCACGCCGTGCGGATCAATTACTTCTCCGTCGAGAGTAACCAACGTCTTGTCGGTGTGGGTTCGGCGCCACAGATCCAGAGCCGAGCGCAAGTCCTCGACAACCACCACGTCGCCCAAGAGGTAGGCCGCTACCCGGTCATACTGACGGTCGTAGCCGATCAGTTCGAGCATGGGGCCGCGCACGCCATCTCCTTGCGGCAACCTCCCCGGAGCCTGCGGCTCGCCGGACAAACCGTCCCCAGTGTCAAAAACGACCGTGCCGACGGGAGCGGCCGCAATGGCCGCGGGTGAACGCAGAGCCACGGGGATGAAGCTGGAACGGCCTTCGCTCTTGGACTTGAGGTACTCGATGGCTTCCACACCCACGTCATGAGAATCGACGATGATATTGCCCAGTCGTTCACCCAGCACAGCCTCCAGCGCAGTCTCGAACTCGGGCGGGGGTTGAACGATATCGGCCACCACGCCGCGCACCCCGCCCATGCTCCAGGTCCGGTGGCTCGTCACGCTGCCCACACACTCTTGGCCCGGCGCGGGCGTCTGTTCTTCGTCGCGAACCCGTTGCATGATCGCGCGCACGCCCCGCTGAAAGCTCTCGTAGCGAGCCTGGATCTCGGCCAACGACTGAAGCCGCGAGCGTCGGCGATGGGCCTCTTCGCGCAGGGTCTCCAACTCCAGCTCGCCCCGGGTGACTTCTTCGCGCAGGCCAGCCGCCCTGCCTTCCGCAGCGGCGCGCTCTACAAGAAGCTCCTCAGCGAGTGCCTGGAGTTGGGCGAGCCGCTCCTCCACGGCAGCGCCCTCGGTCACCAAGTGTTCCGTCTGTTCGACGGCGAGGCCATCGTCGGCCATCGCCACTTGCAGGCGCTGGGCAAAATCCTGAGCACGTCCATAAGCCGATTCGATGTCCGCTTCCAGACGCGCAATCCGCGTGGCAGTAGAGGTAGCCGCCGCCGTCGTCTGATCCACCCCCTGGCGCGCCGTCGCGAGGGCGGCGCGGGCCGCAGCGTAGGCCTGCTCGGTCGCGTCCAGCTCTCGGCCGCGCGTCTCGGCCTCTTCTTCGAAGCGACCCACCTCACCCTGCAGCTCGGCGCGCGCCCGCGCGTTGTCTGCCTCCGTCTCGAAAAGCCCCTCAATCTCGCGTCGCGATCGCTCCGCCCTTTGCGCCAAGGTGGTAGCTTCGTCCGCGTAGTGTTCGGCCTTCTGGGCGGACAGTCTTGCCTGGTTGTCGATCGCGAAAAGCTCTTCTTTGGCAGCGGCCAATTCGGCCATCTCCTCGCCCAGCGCCAGGCGCTCGGCTTCGATCGCGGTTTCCTCGACGCGCAAGTCGGTGGTCAGCAGGGCGTGGCATTCCGCCGTTTGCTCGCGATTTCCCTGCAAGAGCTTCTGTTCGGCGACGAGACCAAAGTATTTCTGCGTCGCGGCGCACAGCTCAAGGTCCTTCAATTCCGCTTTGTAGCGCTTGTAGCGCTCGGCTTTTTGCGCCTGCAGCCGCAAGGAGCGCAGGCGTGTCTCGATCTCCGCGACGATGTCTGAGACGCGCAGGAGGTGCTGGCGTGAGGTTTCGATGCGCCGCTCGGCCACCTTCTTCTTCGCCTTGTACTTCGTGATGCCCGCGGCCTCGTCGATCAGCGCGCGACGTTCCTCGGGCCGTGACGAGACAATGAATCCAATGCGTCCCTGTTCAATGATGGAGTAGGCCTTGGAGCCGACGCCCGTACCAAGGAAGAACTCCACGATGTCGCGCAGGCGACAGGGCACACCGCCCAGCAGGTACTCGCTTTCGCCGCCGCGGTACAGGCGCCTGGTCACCACGACTTCTGCGGGGCCGGCCGCGCCCCAGGAAACGCCCCCGGCTGTGGCGTCCCCGGGCAAGCTGGCGGCGTCAAAGGTCAGCGACACTTCCGCCACGCCCGCCGGACCACGCGTCTCAGAGCCAGCAAAGATCACATCGTCCATGGCTCGGCCGCGAAGATGCTTGGCCGACTGCTCGCCCATAACCCAACGGATCGCGTCGACAATGTTCGACTTGCCGCAGCCATTGGGACCAACCACCCCCGTAATAGGGTCTTCAAAGCTCAAGACGGTCCGGTCAACGAACGACTTGAAGCCGCAAATCTCGAGACGTCTTATCCTCATCCTGGCACCACCAGATGGCGTGACAATACATGACCATACGGGTCACTTCATGACTGTCATTAGGTACCATTCGTCGCCAGCAATTGCAAAGGGCTTCGCGACCCCAGGCTCCACTTTTCCCACCGGCCCGGAGAAACGTCAAAAAATTTACCACGTTGCGACCGGTTGTTTGTTAAGTTTCGCGCCCAATGGAGGGAGGCTTCCACACCGATCTAGTCGCCGCCCTGGTTGCCCTGGGCGGCTTGGCGGGCCTTACCGGGCTTGCCCTTTACGCCATTCGCCGAGCCAAGGCCGCAAGACGCCGACAGATCGAAGAGGTGGGAGCTGCCGTAGCAGCGCCGCGGCCCAAACGGCGGGCCCTGCGGCCCGAAGACGTCGAGGGAGGCGCGGCCGAGGCTGAGCCACCTGCGTCAAAGACTCCGCTCTCAACAGCGCCCTGGCTTGCGCCGTCTCAACCCTCCCCCGCCTCTGTTTCGCCCGCCGCAGCCCCTGAACCCGTCTCTCCTGAGGCGCCCGGACCCGTGCCTCGCGAGGCCTTGCTGTCGAAGGCTTCGACCGCCGTGTTGTCCATCGAACCAGCCACCCCGGTTGGGCGGCCGCCCAGCAGGGTGCCGAGCCCTCTTCTGGTGGAGAAGCCGCGCGGACCTGAGCGCCTTATGCCCGTGAGAAAGCGGGATGTCGCTGCGCTCGTGCCCGGGCTCGAGCCCACTCGTTCGGGCTGGGTCAAGCGTCTCGGGCAGCTCTTCGCGGGGAAGAAGGAACTCGATCCGGTACTGCTCGACGAGATCGAGAAAGTCCTGCTCACCGCCGATATTGGCGTGCGTACCAGCCAGAAGCTCCTGAGCGAGTTGCGTGAATTCTTGGACAAGAAGGCGATCAAGGATCCCGCCGCCGTTTGGGGCTACCTTCGTCGTCGGAGCGTGGAGATCCTGACCATGGATGCTCCCGCTATCGACTTCGCCGCTGCCCAACCCTTCGTGCTCCTTATCATAGGTGTCAATGGGAGTGGCAAGACGACGACGATTGGGAAACTCGCCTCCAAGTTGCAGTCCGAGGGCAAGAAGGTCTTGCTGGCGGCGGGCGACACCTTCCGCGCGGCAGCTACCGAACAGCTTGAGGTCTGGGGCGCGAAAGTGGGGGCACTCGTCGTGCGCGGGAAGGATGGTGGAGACCCTTCGTCGGTGGTGTTCGACGGCGTCAAACGTGCACGATCGGAGGACATCGATGTGGTCATTGCAGACACAGCCGGCCGTCTCCACACCAAGAAGAATCTGATGGAGGAGTTGCAGAAGGTGCGTCGAGTGGCTGGCAAGGCGCTGGACGGCGCGCCCCACGAAACCTGGCTGGTCATAGACGCAACCAGTGGCCAGAACGCCATCGCTCAGGCTCAGGAATTCACCAAGGACATGTCTGTGACGGGAATCGTGCTCACCAAACTCGACGGTACCGCCAAGGGTGGGGTGATTCTCGGGATCGCTGACCAACTCCGCATCCCGGTTCGCTACATCGGCGTGGGTGAACGGGTCGAGGACCTGCGCGAATTTGAGGCGGAGGACTTTGTCGAGGCCCTTTTCGGTGAGGCTCCGACGGGTACAGAGGATGTGTCGTAGACCCCGATCGTCTGGGCGTCGAAACAATACCTAATTTTAGTTGATCTGCAGATTTTGCCTGTGTTACATTGCCCGCACCTCGCTCTTCATAGCCAAGCCTTTGAAATCAAAGCGATTTTCGACATGGGGTGAACGGCGGGCCCCAAGCAAGGAACCGCATGAAACGTCTTGCGTTCGGCCTCTTTCTAGTTCTTGCAAACCCACGGTCTCTGGCAGCAGCAGAGGCACCTGCGGCTGGCACGGAAGAACCTGCGGACGAGAAAGCCTCCGAGGCGGAGGCTCCCGCACCCGAATCGCCGGAGGCGAAGAAGGACGAGCTTCCCGACCTGTCCGACGAGGTGAAGGAGGCGGCCGCCGAGAAAGAGGAGGTTGCCGCCACAGCCACCACCGCGCGGCGGTCGTGGGAGGACATCGTGGTGGTTCCGCGCAAGGCATTTCTGAAGGGCGGTCGCGTCGAGTTGCAGCCGTTCTCGGCGATCTCGATAAACGACACTATGATTCGCCACTACGCTTTTGGGGGCGATCTCACCTACTATCTCACTGACGTCTTTTCGGTGGGGGTCGAGGGACAGTACTTTATCAAGGAGCGCTCCGAACGCGAATCGCTGGTCGGGTTCCAGTTCAACCGCGTGACGACGCTGAACCGGTTCAAGTACGCCGGCGCCCTGGTCTTCGGCTACGTGCCGGGCTACGGCAAGTTTGGTCTTTTCAACAAGTATGTCGTTCACTGGGATGTCACGCTGAACGCGGGCATCGGCCTTATCTGGACCGAGATCATCCCGGTGTTTCCGGACGACGCCACGTGGGGCAACCGGAACATCAGCCCCCATTTTGCAATCTCCACTCGGGCGTTCGTAACTGATTGGCTCGCGCTCAGCATCGGTCTGCGCGACTACATCTTCTTGGACAAGTTCGAACCTCTGAATCGTCACGACTACAATCCCCCGGATGGCTCGGCAACCAGGGCCATGACGTTGCAGGAAGCGAAGACCAACGCCACCAGCTCGCTCACTCAGAACATCATGGTTTTCGTGTCGGCCGGGTTCTACCTGCCACCCTCCTTCCAGTACAAGAAGCCCCGCTAGCGAGTCGATGCCATGACGAAGAAAGCGCATACCATGAAGAGAGGAATCGCGTTGCTCGTCGGATGTCTCGTTGGCATCCCTGCTGGCGCGCAGGCCGCACAGGAGCGCAGAAGTCCACTGGCCGACGCGCCAGCGATCCGCAAGCGTTTCGAACTGCGCGACAAGCGCTTCGAGCTTGGCGTTGGTTTGACCTCAACTGTGGGGCAGGATTTCTACAACGCCTTGATGCTGAATTTGCGGCTCGGGTTTCACATCACGGACTGGATCGGCATCAGCGTTTCGGCCGGGGTGGTCAACATGACCCAGAACTGGCGAAGCGCGTTCAACGACCAGCTAAACACCGCCCTGGGGTCGTCCTGTCGGGATCCCGCCAACCAGGGAAGTCCCAAATGTGTGGGCACGACTGCCCTGACTTCGGTCGCCGCCGACAAGACGCCCACGCAGGCCAATGCCGCGGCTGCCGAAAACCGCATAGGCCAGGTGATTCTTCCTCAGGTTGATGTCGTGCCGTTTACCGGCAAGTTCTCGCTCTTCGGCAAGCTGTTCATGAACTACGACGTCTACGTGATGGCCGGGCCTGGCTTCGTGAACCTGGTCAAGAAGGGATCGATCGACAACTCGTACTGCGACACCCCGGCAAACGGCCAGCCGACCTGTCGGCATGACAATGCAACGCCCTACACCGGGATGAAGCTGGCGGGCAATGTGGGCGTGGGCATGCACGCCTTTGCCAACAACTACTTCGCAATCAACCTTGAGCTACACGATCTGATTTTCAAGAACAATGCCGCGGGTCGGGATGTGACAGGCAGCTCTGAAGTGAACTCTGCGGACTTGCAGTGGACCAACAACTGGATGGTGGGGTTGAACTTCATGTTCTTCCTTCCCGCCCAGGTCAAAGTCAGCCACTAGCCAGAACGACCGGGAGGCTGTTGTGTCCCAGAAGAGGAAGGTCACACTTTATTTCAACGCCGCGATGCTGGCGGAGACTCAAAAGGAGGCCCTCCGGCAGGATCGCTCAATCTCCTGGATCATCCAGGCCTCTTGGCGGATTGCCCGGGACGTGGTGAAGCAGATGCCATCGGCCGTGCCGCCCTCCTCGCATGCCGAAAAGGGCGCTCATCCCGTCCAACCCGCTCTGCAACCCGCTATTCCCAGCCAGTCCTCGCCTGGCCGTGCGGTAGCGGCCCGCACCCAGGCCTAGCCCAATTTCAGCGGCAGGGTGTGTCGGCCAGACCCTCACGTAGGGGCCTGCACATGGTCTGACTGGCTTCGCCGTACGGAGCACCGAAGCCGAACTCGATCCAGTCGCCGGGCTGGCCTTCTGCTTGCGTTCTGTAGGAGCCGTCCTGGGCTGCCTGAACGCTCGCGCCGACGCCCATGTTGAAGTTTGCTAGATACACCCACAGATCACTCAACTCCGAGCTCGGGGGGCTGGTCACCTTCCAATACGTGTGAGCGATCCCATCGCTGTCGATCTGCGAGGTCGCCGGGCCGAAGGTTGGATTGGGAGGAGGAATGGGAATGAACGGCGAACCAATGGCGGGTGCGTTGCAAGAGGCTCCCACCGTCAGCAGAAGCGGAAACAGCACGGCCGCTACTAGGCGCACGATGGACCTGCCGCGGATCGAGTGTGTCATATCTGAATCTTCTGGCATGCAGGCAACGCGCCAACCTCTTTCGTCCGGAATCTTGCCATATCTTCTCCGGGTTACGCCAACTATCGTGCCACGCAGTGGCAACTGAGTTGTCACGTGACGATGCGATAGCGACGCAGTTTCTTTTGTAGGCCAAACCGCGAAAGGCCCAGGACCTTGGCCGCCTTGGTCTGGTTCCCGCCACATCTTGTCATGGCTTCTCGAACCAGCGTTCGTTCCAGCCGTTCCACGCGAGGACGCAAGCGAATTCCGTCCCGCTCATCGGCAAGGGTGGCGGCTGGATCGGATCCGGCGCGCACCTGGGGCGACAGATCAGAGACAGTCACGACGGGGCCGGAAAAGGCCGCGGCGCGCGTGACCTCATTCTCAAGCTCGCGTACGTTGCCGGGCCAGCGATAGGAACAGAGTGCGGCCATCGCGGACGGGTCGACCACTTTGGCGGCGGTACCGGACGCCGCAGCCGCCTTTTGCATGAAGTGCTGCACCAGCAGGGGAATGTCTTCACTTCTGTCCCGCAGCGGAGGCAACACAAGGCGCACCACGGAGATTCGGAAGAAGAGGTCCCGCCGGAACTTGCCCTGCTCCAGCAGACGATCCAGGTCCTTGTTGGTCGCCACCAGGACACGGACGTCTACTTTCTGCGGGCGCTCGCTTCCCACACGATGGAATTCCCCATCCTGGAGCACACGCAGCAGCTTGCCCTGCATGGCGGGCGACATCTCCGCCACCTCGTCGAGAAACAGGGTCCCACCGTCAGCCACGGCAAACAGCCCTCGCGCCTCTCGATCCGCACCGGTAAAGGCGCCTTTCACATGGCCGAAGAGCGTAGACTCCAGGAGCGTTTCCGGAATCGCCGCGCAGTTCTCGGAGACGAAGGGCCGGTTTCGTCGAGGTCCGTTGAAATGGATGGCACGTGCGACCAATTCCTTGCCCGTTCCGCTCTCACCCTCGATGACCACGGGCAGGGCCGTGTCGGTCACCCGGTCGAGCAGGTGAAACAAGTCCAGCATGCGCGGGGTTTGCCCCACGATCTGCCGATAGTCATAGCGCAGGGCTGCTGCGTGGCGACTCTCCTTCAGCTCCTCGCGCACGCCTTGCAGAGCCTGCTCCTGTACGCGCAGTTCATGCTCCAGGCGCCGGTTTAGAGCCTGGACCTGGTTTTCTCGGCGGCGCAGCTCGGAGACCAAGCGTGCATTCTCGATGGCGATGGCGCCTTGCTCGGCGAAATCCATGACCATGGCAAGCGCCTCATCATCGAAAACCCCTTTGCGTAGACGATGGTCCACGTAGATGGTCCCGACCACGTTCCCCTTGACTGACAAGGGCGCTGCCAGCACCGAGCGGAGATGCAGATCACTCACGGAGGCCGCTTCGCGAAAGCGTCGATCCCCCGCTGCATCCACGGTCACCACCGGCTGCCCGGTTTCGGCGGCTTGTTTGGCGATGGAGCGAGACAAGACGAAGTCCGGCGCGTCCAGGGTGGTCTGGTCGATATTGCGCGCCACCTTGACCACCAACTCACCCGAGCCGTCCTTGAGCAGAAGGAATCCCCGTTCTGCGTCCGTCATTTCGATCGCGGTGTCGATGACCGCTTCGAGCACTCGCGCCAAGCGCAGATCGCTGTTGAGGCGCTTGTTGATGCGTTGGAGGCGGCGCAGTCGGCCCTCGGCCCTCGCCGCCCGTTCGACCAGCAGCGCGGTCGCGGTTCGCGCATCACTCGAAGCCAGACCGAGCGAGGGAGCGTCGGGATCACGGTCGAGGCCAGAGCGATATTGCGTGGGCGTGTTCATCTTGACCTCCTCGAAGAGTTGCGCGGCGCGGGCCTGTTCGTGCGAAGCGGAGGCATCGCCGATGCGACTGAAAAGCCGCGATGCCAGATGCGCCGCTCGCCAGGCAGCTGGCTTGCGCCCCTGCGCCAGGGCCGCGTCGGCCAGAGCCGAAAGACGACGGCCGAGTTCCCGATCTCTTTCGGCGGTTTCCGGTGGCAGGGCCAACACGATGTGCCCCTGTGCCAGCGCAAGCATCTCATCGCCCAAGGACGCGGCGGCCGGCGAGACGACCGGGCTCGCGGCGGTCGAGCGGATACGGCCCCATGCGATGAGGGCTTCCGCGGCCTGTCCTGCCTCGGCCATTGTCTCGGCCCGGGCCAGCGCGCTGGCTTCGGCCATGGGTTGATTTCCTGCACACGCAAAAGCTTCTTCGGCAGCGAGGTAAAGGGGCAAGGCGGTGCGAGGCGCGCCCCGGCGGCGCGCGATATCAGCATCAAGCGATGAGGCGTAGGCCATGAAGGCTTCCGCCTTGCTCGCGCCCGCTTCGTCGCGCAGGCGGCGGGCCGTGCGGCCTGCGGTCTCCAGATCTCCGAGCTGAAGGAGAAGCAATCCTGTGTTGTAGAGCGCCAGGGCGAGATCGGTCACGATGCCCAGACGGCCGAGATCACGCAGCGCACGCCGGAAGGCAGCGAGCGCCTCGTCGAATTGACCCGTGTCAGCCAGAACACAGCCGAGGTTGAAGACAGCGGCTGCCTGGCCGTGAATGTCGTGAAGCTCCTCGCACCTGAGCGCAGCCTCTCGATAGGCTTGGGCAGCAGGCATAGGTTGGCCAGTCAGTTGCCAATACAGCCCGCGCAGGGCCGGCACGCGGGCACCGAGAGGCCTGTCAGGGGAAGCCTTGGCCGTCTTTTCCAACCCAGCGATGAGCGAATCTGCGTCGGGGAGTCGCCCCGCGTAGGTGAGCGCAAGGGCAGCCGCCTCCTGTGCGAAAAGCCCCGCATCAGACGTCTCCCTGAGCGCCGGCTGAGCAGCTTGCAGGGCCTCCGAGTACAGACCGCAGGACACCAGGAGACGCGCCAATCGCGCACGAAGCCGCAAGACCTGGGAAGCCGACGGCCCTCCCAATGGCCCAACTTCCGCTAGCACGGTTTCGAGTACCTGCCGGGCGGCGACTGGATCCCCTCTCCGTCCGAGCAGCCAGGCCCGACGTTCTGCCAACTCGATCGTGACCTCCGTCGTCCCGTCCCGCGGGGACGCGTCCAGAACGGTGAGGGCTTCGTCGTACTTGCCCACCAGCGCCAAAGCCGTGGCCCACGCGATGTGTTCGGCCGGTGTACCGATCTCCGGGTCGACCGCCCTAACTCGCATCGCAAACCGTGCCACGTCCCCGAAGCGACCGGCCTGGTCGGCGGCCTTCGCCGCGGCCCGAAAACATGCTGTGGCCAGCTCTGGTTCTCCCAGGGCCAGGTGCGCCTCGGCTCGCCGAGGCTCTGACTCGGACAAAGGCTGGATAGCCCGGCGCACGAGAGGATGCAAGGTCTTGTCGCGTGTGACGGCACGAAAAACCGCAACTGCATGGGATTCCGTGGGAACTGTCGACTCCGGACCGCCGATCCAACCCGCAGATACGGCTTCGAGCGTCGCGCTGGCGACGTCTAGGTGGGCCCAATCAACCAAGTCAGCGGCCCGACTCGGCGACGGCGCAAAAACCAGAGCCGTGAGCCAAGCGCGGGCGTTGCGGCTCAGGCCAGCGAACGTCGTATCCAGAAGACGACCGAAGTCGGCATCACCCTCGTCGACACGAAATGCCTCGGACCGGCCTTCGCGGACCTGTTGTACCCAGCGGCGCACGAGCAACGCCGCCGAAGCCGCTAGCCCGCCGGAAGCGCGCACGATTGCCTCGAGCACTTGGGCAGTGGGCTCGGTCCCTGCCGCCTGACCGGCGAGCGCGCGAATATCCTCGGCCTGAAGCGGTCCGAGTTGAAGATCGACGGCCCCAGCGCTGCGTAGGGCGTGTTCAGTGGGCAGGATGACCAGTAGGCGGCCCCCCGGCGCTCCTCCTGCTACCGTCTCGGCGACCAGCTCCTCTTCACGGCCGAGTCCGAGAACCAGGCAGAGGGGTCTCTGCTGCGCTCGCGCTTCAAGTGCGTCGACCAGCGCGACCGTACGAGCCTGCAGCCAACGGGCAGGCTCGTCCCACGGTGCCGCTGGCTGGCTAGGGAGGGTTGGCAGGTCGGCTTGCAGCGCGGTCAGCCCGCGCTCGTCCACGGCAAAGGGCGGCAGCGTCTGGGAAAGAAGGGCCAGCCGCACATCGCGCAGAACCCGCCGAATCAGCGCACGACGACCCGACCCAGGTGGACCGGAAACACTTACCACGGCGGCGGGGGCATTTCCGTCCGCGAGCCGCTCCACGAGCGCCCAGAGCGTTCGTTCCTCGTTGGTGCGGCCGACTAGGAGACCTGCCAGGGGATCCCCGGCGGGATACGGTACGGAGAGCTCCAGTTCAATCGGCACGACACCGTCCGGAAGAATGCGACGGATCTCCCGCAGCAGGTCGCGCGCACTTGCAGGTCGCATTTCGGTCGCAAAGGCTATCAACCGGCCTAGGAGAGCGTCCCAATCTGCCGGCAGCCCCGGACAAAGCGAGGATGGCGCCAGCGGCGGGCCTTCCATCAGACGGCGAACAGCCTCCATTCCCACACCGAACGGCGGTACCCCTGTCCACGCAGCATACAGGGTTGCTCCCAGGCTAAAGAGGTCAGCCGCCGGGCCGCGCTCACCAACCAGCGCCTCAGGTGCGATGAAGCCCAACGTGCCCGAGGCGCCCGCCGCAACGGTCCCCAGGCCGCCCTGAATGCCCGGGACCAGTTCGGACAGCCCGAAATCGATGAGCACCGGACGCCCTTCATCGTCGCAGCGCACATTGGCGGGGCTGATGTCCCCATGGACTAGGCCACGGCCATGCAAGTAAGCCACGGCGTCAACCAGGTCTTCCGCCGCAGCGACAAAGCGACGGAAACGCTCTTCGCCATGGGCGGCGGCCAGATGCTCCGCCAGGTCGGGCCCTGACAGGTGGTCGGTCACCAGGAAAAGTCGCCCAGCCAACACGCCATCGGGAATACATCCCGCGTCCCGAACCCTGACGATGCCGCGGTGGCCAAGCCCACTGAGGCGACCAAACTCATCGAGCAGGCGTGCGACGACGGCTGGTTCCAATCCGGCAGGAAGAAGCTTCACCGCACAGGCTGCGTGGTCAGCTAGATCCTCGGCAGCGTAGACCTCGCTGCTGGCTCCCGCCCCGAGTCGTTTGCCGATCCGATAGCGATCCGCGATAAGGGGCCCTGGGTGATCACCCGTCCCATTCGAGGTGCCAACTTCATTGACCACTACCACCTAGGCTCATTATACGATTTTCAACGAGTCTCGGGAGCCAGCCTATTTTGTTGTCACATTCAACGCAATAAGCTAGGCGTTATGAGTCATTCACGGAGTCGCCGATTTGACAGGGTCCCTGCTTCTCAGACGCAGAAGAGCTGCCTTCGCCATGGTCCTGATCTCCTCATC
>Ga0182017_10000438_pt1 | contig 32865 bp, 31 predicted proteins | sample 712E3DmetaG_FD_120492 | JGI IMG/M metagenome (GOLD analysis project Ga0182017, IMG submission 120492) | Permafrost microbial communities from Stordalen Mire, Sweden - 712E3D metaG | ecosystem: Environmental > Terrestrial > Soil > Wetlands > Permafrost | place: Sweden: Stordalen | collected... | reverse complement strand
GCCGTCGCCTCGGCCGGTGCCGTCGCCTCGGCCGGTGCCGTCGCCTCGGCCGGTGCCGTCGCCTCGGCCGGTGCCGTCGCCTCGGCCGGTGCCGTCGCCTCGGCGTCCGCGGGTGCCGGAGCGACGTCCGGAGCCGACAAGGTGTCGGTGGGCGCCGGGGCAAACTCGGGGGCCGAGGTAACGAACCCGCTGGCCGCCGCCGCGAACTGATTGGCCGCGGCGGCAAAATCGGCTGCGGGAGCGAATTCCGCCGACGCGGCGGCAAGCTGACCGGCCGCGTCGGCGAACTCGGTGACGGCGGCCGCGAACTCGGCTGCGGGTGCGAACTCGGCCGCCGCGGCGAATTGGGCGGCCGCGACGGCGAAGGCGGCTGCGGGTGCGAATTCCGTGACGGCGGCTGCGAACTGACCGGCCGCGGCGGCGAACTGACCGGCGGACGGCGCGAAAGCGGTGCCCGCGGGGGCCGCCTGGGTGCCCGCGGCGGCCTCTTCGGCCGGCATCGGAGCGTCGGCCGGAACAGGAGCCGACTGCCTGGCCACCTTGTGCTCGACGGCGGGCGTAACATCGGCGCCCATGGTGCGCAGGATGTCCCGACGGGCCGACATGTAGGCCTCGAGCAGACCGTCGGTAGCGGGATCCTGCCCGTACTCTGCGTCCACTGCGGTCTCGTCTTCGATCGGGTACTGCGGCTCCGGTTCAGGGTCAAGTTCGAGCCTGGTCGCCTGGGTCGCATCGGCCAGCGTCATCCGGTGGACCCAGCCCTGCCGGCCATCCGGGCACAGGACCAACCAGTAGACACCGTGGCGCTCGAGCAGCTTGACCTCGTCCCCCTGGTCCACGATGCCGATCTCCGTCGCCCGCAACTCATCAGGCGAGTCGAGCAGGCGGACCACCCGATAGCCGATGGTCCGGCGTTCGTAGTTGTCGAGCGGTTGAACGCCGGCGGACTCGAAGGACATGTGAGGAGCCTGGGCCGCGGCCCGAAGCGGATCCGCGCGCCGAACCTGCTGCAGCGACGGTCTCCGCCAGCGCGGCAACATCGACTCGTCGACCGGTTCGAGTCCCGGCGCGGCCCCGGTTTCGACGCCGCCCGCCGCAGCTTGCGCCAGCACCACATCATCGGGCTCCTCGTCGTCACGGCGCTTCTTGCCCATGAAGATGAACGCGGCCCATGCCGCGCAGCCGCCGCAGGCGGTGGCGACCGTCGGCGCAAGCTCCTTCGCCAGCTGCTCGAACGAGGCGGCTTTTCCGCCGAGTAGATCCGCCGGCAGCCCCGAGCCGGTCCCGCGCGAGCCCCCGACCGCAGGGGCAGGCTTGCTCAGATCGCTCCGGTTGATCCCGATCACCAGGGCACCGACGCCGTTGCCCCGGTTCGTGTCCGTCAGAGGCGCACCCGCCAGAGGCGCACCCGCGTAGGTACTTGGGCTGGCCGCGGGATTCTCCGCCCCAGGTACCGATCCGGACCGATCGCCGCCGCTCCCGTGGGTTTCGCGGCCGTCGTCGCTCCCGGTCTCAGTATCGAGAATGGGCATCGAGCTGGGGGTCGCGATTGGCGGAGGAGCCTGCGTGGGCGCGGCGATTGGGGTCGGCGTCCGCGTCGGCACGGGGGTTGGGGTCGGAGTCGGTGCTGGAGTCGGAGTCGCCGACGGGCTCGGGGTCGAGCTTGCTCCGGCCTTCACGGTCAGACACCCGTCCGACAGGTCTACGGCGTGGCCGGCGGCATCGACGGCATCGAAATGAATCTCGTGCGAACCAGCCGCCGGCGTCGTCGTAACTCTGAAACGCACGCCATGGGCGTAGTCGGAGTCGGCGCCGGTCATGGCCATCGTCGTCCGATCGATCGCGACCGACACGGACCGGGGGGAGGCGCCGCTGGCGTCGGTGAAGGTCACACCGAACGAGACCGCCGCCCCAACCACCGCAGGGTTCGGCGAAACCACCGGGTCCGCGAGCCTGCCGGTTGAATGGCCGGCAGCGGTCCCAACGGCTAAGGCCAGCAGCAGCAGCGCCACGGGCGAGGCCACCAGCGCGCTGGTGGGGAGTCGGCCGAAGCGCCGGACAGTAAGGCCCGTCATGCGGCTGAGGATGGGACGGCAGGGGGGAGGGGGCAATGGTACGGCGGTCATGGCACCCAGGACCCTTGCGTCCGGATCGCGCGTTCGAGGCCGGTCCAGCGCGTCTGTAAGGCCGTTCGCAAGGCACCATAAGGGTACTGAACCGCACCTTTCCGACAGCCGGATCTCAGACCCAGCCCGATGGGGCCAGCGGCTCAGGGTCCCTTCGGACGGTGTCCTGAGGCACCGAGCCGGACGGGCGTTGACAGGCGGCAACCGGCCACTTGACCCAGTGCTTCGGGCTAATCGAACCGCTTACGACCGACCGGGCCGGGACTTCCGGCCCGCTTCGCGCGCCCATTGGCCCTACTCATGCAGGCGCTCCATCGGCCAAGCTCACACCAAGATCACCAGCCTCTACGGCCCTGGCCTGCGCGGTCGGCGAGGAGCGTCCCTTGCGCAACCTATCTCGGCGGCGGTCCGGGCCGCACTACTCCGCGCCGGACGCGCGTACGACACAACCGCACCAGGAGTGGGCTCGAAGATGATGTCGAACGTCATGGAAAGCGTCTACGCGAGGGCACGTGCGGCGCAGAAGACCGTCGTGCTGCCCGAGGCCGACGACGTCCGGACGGTTACCGCCGCCGAGCGGATCGTCAAGGAAGGCCTGGCGAAGGTCGTCCTCGTGAGCCCGCTCTGGAAGATCGAAGCCGCGGCGAAAGAGGCCGGCGCGGACATCAGCGGATGCCGGATCGTCGACCCCGCCGCCTCGCCCGAGCGCGATCGGTTCGCCGCAACGCTCCTCGAGCTCCGTCGACACAAAGGCATGACTGAGGGTAAGGCGGCTGAGCTCGTCCTCGACCCACTCTTCTTCGGCTGCCTGATGGTCCACGAGGGCGAGGCCGACGGACAGGTCTCGGGCGCTACCCACTCCACCGCCGACACGATTCGGCCGGCGCTCCAGGTTCTCGGCACCGCCCCCAACTGCGGGCTCGTTTCCGCATTCTTCGTGATGATCGTTCCGGATTGCGAATACGGTGAAGACGGCGTGTTCATCTACGCCGACTGCGGTCTCGTCATCAACCCCGACGCGGGGCAGCTGGCGGAGATAGCGATCCAGAGCGCGGATACGATGCGGAGCCTCCTCGGGTTCGAGCCGCGCGTCGCGATGCTCTCGCTCTCGACCAAGGGCAGTGCCAAGGATGCGATCGTCGACAAGGTCGTCGAGGCGACCCGGATAGCGAAGGAACGGCGCCCCGACATTTCCCTCGACGGCGAGCTCCAGGGAGACGCCGCGCTCGTCGATTGGATCGGCAAGAAGAAGGCACCCGGCAGCCCGGTGGCCGGGAAGGCGAACGTGCTCATCTTCCCGGACCTCAACTCCGGGAACATCGCCTACAAGCTCACCGAGCGGCTGGCGAAGGCCAAGGCATACGGCCCGGTCCTGCAGGGCTTGTGCAGCCCGGTCAACGACCTATCGCGGGGGTGTGACGCGCTCGATATCGTGAACGTGGCCGCCATCACGGCAGCACAGGCGACGCAGTAGTGAAGATCCTCGTCCTCAACAGCGGCAGTTCGTCGCTCAAATACCAGCTCATCGACGCGGAGACCGAAGAGGTCGTCGCGAAGGGCCTGGCCGAGTGCATCGGCATGACCCAGCGAAGCGGTCAGATCATCCAGGAGACCAAGTCGACCGGCAAGATCGCCTTCGAGGCAGAGATGGATTGCCACGACGAGGCGATGGACCGCGTGTTCGCGCTCCTGACGGACCCCGAGATGGGCGTCGTGAAGCAGGTGGGCGAGATCGCCGCGGTCGGGCACCGCGTCGTACACGGGGGCGAGAAGTTCGTTCAGCCGACGCTCATCACGGACGACTGCCTCGAGGAACTCGAGAAGATGAGCGAGCTGGCGCCGCTGCACAACCCGCCCAACATCGACGGTATTCGCGCCTGCCTGCGGCTCATGCCGGGGGTTCCACAGATTGCCGTGTTCGACACCGCATTCCATGCAACGATCCCGGACTACGCCTACATGTACGCGCTGCCGTACGACTACTACACCGAATTTGGCGTGCGTCGGTATGGGTTCCACGGCACATCCCACCAGTACGTTGCCGGCCTCGCGCTGGAGATGCTCGCGAAGCAGGGGATCGCGCCGGAGGCATCGCGCATCGTCACCTGCCATCTCGGCAACGGCTGCAGCATGGCCGCCATCCGCGGCGGTCGCGTCATCGACACGAGCATGGGGCTGACCCCGGCCGAAGGTCTGGTCATGGGCACACGCTCAGGCGACCTCGACCCTGCCATCCTCGTATACCTCGCCCGCCGGCTCGACGCGTCGGTCTCGGACATCGACCGGATCATCAACAAGGAGAGCGGCCTTCTGGGTTTGTCCGGGCTCTCGAGCGACATGCGCGACATAGAGGAAGCGGCGGCGAACGGCAACGCGCGGGCAGAGCTGGCCCTCGAGGTGTTCTGCTATCGCATCCGCAAGTACGTCGGTGCATACGCCGCAGCCATGGGCGGGCTCGACGCGATCGTGTTCACCGCGGGCATCGGCGAGAACAGCCCCGTCATTCGGGAACGCGTCTGCCGCGATCTGGGGTTCCTCGGCGTGCAGCTGGACGAGGCGAAGAACGAGACCGAGCGAGGGCGGGCAGTCGACCTCGCCAAGGAGTCCAGTCGCGTGCGGGTTCTGCTCGTCCCCACGAACGAGGAACGCATGATCGCGCGCGAGACGATGCGCGTCATCGCCGCCGCGGAGGTCCCTTCGCCTTGCGCCGAGGTCGTGAAGATAGAGCCCGCGAGCGCCGCTCGCTGAGGTCGCGGGTTTCGAGTTCGACTCAGGCCTCGACGTCCTGGGAGTCCTGAGCCGGGAACTCGATCTTTAGGGCGCCCCAGCGGCCCCCGAACTTGAGCGGGATCTCGTAGGTCTTGCTGGCCTCGACCTCTATGGAGACCGTGCGCGAATTGCCGCCCAGCATGACCGTCAGCTCATGTGGGCCCGGTGAGACGCTCAACTCGAACCGGAAGCCCTTGCTGACTTCGCCGGGGAAGTAGACCAGGCTGTCCAACGCCACCAATGCTGCCGGTGCGGCGCCGGTGTACGAGCGCCAGTTCCAGCCCGGGAACACCAGCACGACCGTCGCCTGACCGGTCCGATCGTTCGACTCTGCAGCCATTCCGACCCCCACTGTTGCGTACCGTCGAATTGTGGAGCCCGGGCAGAAGTGATGTCATACGCCAAACGGGGGTCCCCCGAACGGGACGCCGGCCCCGGCTCGCCGGCTCGCGAAGGCCGTCAGTTCGACCCGAATCTCGCGGATTGCCCTACGCTGCGCCTCCACCTTCGGGTCTTCCGGAGAGTCCGTGTCGCTGCGGATCATGGCGTATTCGATCTGAGCGGCTTGGAGACGCCCGACCAGTTGCGCGCCGACGGGCCCGAGAGCCCGACCCGCCGCCGCTCGAGCCGCCCGCCTCGCCCAGAGGCTGCGGAGCGACCTGATCTCACCTTCGGTTATGACCATCGGGTCGGGCTCGCCGGCGACTATGGCGCGGTAGTTGGCCTCTTCGCTGCGCGTGGCGAACACCACCAGCACGCCCAGCAGGATCAGGAACGGCATGCCCTTGAGCGCTCCGTATTCGATCCAGGCAACGAGGCTCGGGTCGCCGCCGCCGGCCGTGGACAGCACGGAATCCATCCACGGGGAGTTCCAGACGAAATGCGCGACGGCTCCGGCGGCGATGCACAGCCCTCCCCGGGCGAGGCGCCCCGGCAGCCGGACTCGGCGTTGAGTAACCAGGTAGGCGAAGCCCATGCCGGTCAGCCCGGTGAACAGGACGTGGCCGTACAAGCCGCCCCCCACCACGCGAATCAGGAATGAGTCCAGAACCGGGCCCGACTGGTCGACCGTTCCGGGCACGGCAGCGGCGGCGATGATGAAATACGACAGGTCCTCGACCACGGTGAAGCCGAGCCCGACCATGGCACCGTAGACGAAGCCGTCCATCACGCCGTCGAACTCGCTCGACGCGATGAGGAAGAGGAGGACGACGCCCATGAGCTTGAGTGTCTCCTCGACCCCCGGGGCGACCATCGCATCGCCCCACTGGGACGCGACATCGGGCGTCGCAACCTTGCTCACCACCGAGAGCCAGGCCTCGTTGGCATAGACGGCCAGGCTGGTCGCCACAACGCCGCCCCAGAGGAGGGCGGCGGCGAGCATCGGCTTCGGTTCGCGCTCGAAGAGATCGAGACGATAGACGATCAGGGTCACCGGAACCGCATAGGCGAGCATCAGCGCCCACGACAGCAGCCAGGCGTCGGTGAGGCCGCTCAAGGCGGCCTGCTCTCGAATGAACAACCAGCCGCCGATCGCGAGCAGCCCGCAGAAGAGCCAGAATGCCGGCTCGCGGCGCTGGATGATCGAGGCTTGCTTGCCCCAACGAGGGGCGGCGGTCGGCGGCGCGGGCGGTTGCGGCACCGTCATCGCCCGGCTCGAACGCTGGCGAGCATCGCCGAGACGTCGTCGATGACCGGATCCAGATCACCCTGAGGGGCGCCGACCAGGATCACCACCGCATTCCCATCGACGACCATGCAGGTGAGCTCGCCGTCGATGACGCCCGACCGCTGCCCGGAGACGAGCGTCGCCTCGAAAAGGACGAAGGCGGTGTCGTGGCCGCCTACCGACGTGAGCTGCGGGTCGCCGTAGCTGATCTGCGCCGATTCGCCGCTGAGCGATTCCTCCTGGCTCGCCAGCATCGAGGCCGAGTCGCCGGAGTAGCTCGACGCGACTACCTCGGCGGTCAGAATCGCATCCGACTTCTGAAGCTCGATCCCCTCCGACGTGTCGCCGGGCGGCGACTCGAGGACCCAGCCGGGAGCGGCGATGATCGTCACCGGGCCGCCGACCACGACGGTTCCGGCGCTGGGCGCGGCGATAACGGTGTCGAGGCCGATGCCGCCCAGAACGACGACCGCGATGATCGCGGCCACCAGGATGGTCGGTACCCACCGCCGTCCCGGCATCGGGCGGGCCCGGCTGGCAGGCGGCAGATCGGTGATCAGCGGACGGTCCTCCGGGTCGGGCGGGCGTGGCGTCGCCACATCGTAAGGCGCGGCGAACCCGGGTCAACGGCGGTTCTGCGCCGAGCGGTGCCCGGACGGACGTGACTCCGACTCGCGAGGAGACCGGCATCGATTTCGGAAGGCAGTGTGGCATCGGCCGCCGCCCTCCCAGGCACTTTGGGCAAATGCAAACCCCCGTAGCACGAGTCCGGAACATGGCCACGATTTGGCCGCTGCTGAACGGCTCCAGGCTCGGACTCTGGCCCGGACAGACGAATCCGAGCGCCACGGAGCCCTATTCGGGGCTGATTCGAGTCTGATCGAGTCAGAATCTGCAACCCGCAGCCTCACCCGCAGCGGCGGCGGACCGTAGGTCATGATCCGTGCTACCCGGGTTAGCAGATGGCACGTTTGCGGCCCGGTTCGCGCGGATTGGTGCTACCCGGGTTAGCAGATGGCAAGGTGAGCCGCCATGGCTGGACCACGAGCCGCGGGACGCCCGACCAGGACGGTAACCCGCCCGGACGGCACAATTGGCGCAGCCACACATTAGAGGGCCCCATGCGGTTCACGAGGGCGGCCGGCCTAGCCGGGATCCTTTCGCCGGCGATCTGGGCCGTCGCCTGCCTCGTCGAGCTGGACCACGCCAACATCGGTCACTCGATCGTCTCGCGGCCGGAGCGATTCTTCAGCGACTCGGCCTGGCACTGGCCGCTCATCTTGCTGGTCGCGGCGATGCTCGCCGCCGAGCTGGCCGTCGCCGTTGCACTTGTCCGGAGGGGTTGGTCCTCGAAACGGCCCGAGGCAAGTGCGGTTGCGGTGCTGCTGGCCACGGCAGGTCTCGCGCGGTTGGCGATGGCCCTGCTCCTGCCGAGCGACCCGCACGGTTACTCGGTGAGCGGCGCAGCGGCCGGTGGCGCATCCGTGGTCGTTCTGGTGACGCCCCTAGCACTCCTGTTCGCCGCGGCCCTGTTGCGCCGGGAGGACGCCGGCCTGGCCTGGCTCTCGGCCGGGATCGCGATAGGGATGGCATCGATCGCAGTCTGGGCAACCGAGTGGGCCGCGCGTTCCGGCGCGAGCCAGCCTCAACTGCTGGCCGTCGAGCCGGTCGAAGGGCTGGCCGCCGCCTGGTCGGCCGCGGTCGGAGCCTGGCTGCTGGGTTGGCCGGCGAGCTTCTGGTCGGGCGAGCGGTGGCCGGCGATTCCGGCACCGGGCCGCAAGTCGACCGTCGTCATCGCCCTCTTGCTGGTAGTCGGCGTCGTCGGTCAGTCGAGCTCGTTCGTCAATTCGTTCGGGCCGGCCATCGGCGCGCAGCTGACCGGCAGGACGAGGGTCGAGTCGATCCACGCCGACGCGGTCGATCGCACCTACCGCGTGTACCGACCGGCGAACGAGCTGGCCTCGCCCGGTCTGGTCATCGTCCTCCACGGCTCATTCGGCGGCGGCTTCCAGGCCGAGACGACGACCGGCTTCGACGCTCAGGCCGGCCGGCTCGGCTGGATCGCCGTCTATCCGGACGGCGTGGCGGACGGATGGGACGCCTTCGGCAGCGGGCCGACATGGGGCAACCATCCCGGCGCCGACGACGTCGCGTTCATCAAGGACCTCATTTACTACTTCGAGGCGAAGGATCACGTCGACCCCGACCGCGTCTATGTGACCGGCCATTCACGGGGCGGGATGATGAGCTACCGCCTGGGCTGCGAGCTGTCGGAGATCGTGGCCGCGATCGCGCCGGTTTCCGGGAACATGGCCACGGCCGGTGGCAGTGCCGACGTGCCGTGCACGCTCGCCGGGCCGGTCTCCGTATTGGCGATCCACGGCACCGCCGACGCTACGATCCCGATGGCCGGCGGCAGAGTCGACATCATGTTCTCGCCGATGGCCAACGTGATCGCCCGCTGGCACTCCCTCGACGGCTGCGCGGGCTCGCCGACAGTGAGCGGGGACGGCTCTGTCACCGCCACGGCTTGGGGCTGCGCCGCCGGAAGCACGGTCGCGACCCGCATCATCGACGGCGGCTGCCACTGCTGGGCGAGCGGCGACTCACGCGCCATCGCCGACTTCTTCGTCGCCCACCCTCGAGCGCCCCGCTCCGGCTGAGACCGGAATCGAGACGGGGCCGGGATCGAAGACCCGCGGCCCCGTCTCGTTCAGACGATCGCGACAGTTCTATCGGCCGCGTTGCACCGGAAGCCGGACCGCCCGGCGGCGCTGCACCGTTGCCAGGGCGATGAGTCCGCCGAAGAACGCGATCAGGCCCATCGGCAGGAACCAGATCGTGCCGCCGGGGCCCGGGGAGCGCCCGACGCCGGTACTGGTAGGCGGGGGCGTGGCGGCCCTGGTGGGAGCTGGGGTAGCGGCCGCGGCCACCACCTGAACGTTGGCAGTGGCGTCACTGCAGTAAGTGATGGAGGGGTAGTAGAGGCAGGCATTGCCGCCCGTCAGTCCCGTCGATCCGAGATCTGCCAGGGTCGGGTGGCCGGTACCGGTCACGGTGAATGTCAGAATGTCACCCGTGGTGGAGGTCGGGATGAGGTTGCCGAACCCGTTTCCGAAGTTCACCAATGTGCAATCAGCCGGGACGATCTTGCTCGCAGTGTCCGAGCAGGTGATGCCGGTGGGCGTGAACCAGGTGGGGATGAGTCCCAGGAAGGGGTCGTAGTGAGTCGCTTCGACGCCGTTCCCATACGTCATGGTGGCGGTGAGGGTCAGCGGCGTGCTGGCACCCGCCGTGACTTGCGGCTTGTCCCAGCTGAGCTGGGTGCCAGCGGTGTCGACGTACGTTCTGAAGCCGAAGTCCGCGGGATCGGCAAGGGCAGTCCACGGTGCGCCCACAACGAATGCCTGGCCGCCTGGATAGGTGTTGGTTGAGCCGAACCACACACCAGCGGCGGTTGGGTTGATGACGATCGCATACACCGAGTCCTGCACAACGCTAAGAGGCGTCGTGAAGGAGAAATGTACCCAGCCGGCGCTGGCGGCCACCGTACTGGACGCAGACGCCAGGGCCGGACCGGTTGGCAGGCCGGATGCCGTGGCCTCGATGGATGCTGTGAGGCTCCCGCCCCCACCCAGCTCCAAGTACAGGTCGACGCCGCTAAGGTCGCCATACTCGCCGGCCGTGAAGGTCTGGGCCCAGTTGACTGCACCACTCGCGCCGTGCCCGAGTCCGACAGGATCGTTCCATTGGTCTAGATTGCTCGTCGGGTTGATGGCCAGGGTAGATCCCGGCACCAGGCCCAGCAGAAACAGACCGGCAATTAGTGCGAGCGCACCACGTTTCATGTCGATGGTCCTCCAGCAGTCGATAGCCACGGCATCACTCTCGATGGCAGCCGTGTGTGAGCAGGTCCTGCCGTGGCTGCAACGTGCCCGATTCCACGATCGAATCGTCTGGCGAGGACTTCCCGATGCCATGCAACTCGGTGTCGGCTCGGACCAAGGTGGACCTTTACTCGACGTAAACACACACCAGAGCACTCGTCAATCTGCCGCGCGACACCGGTTCACCTGGCGGATCGAGTAGGTGGCGCCCCGACTCTCAGGGGAGCGGCCGCCAGGCCTTTCCGAGCAGCAGCGCGAGGGCCGCGAGCAGGCCGCCGAAGCCGACGAAAGCGAAGCCGACCTCCGTGGCCTCGTGCTTCACGATCAGGTTCAGCGGCAGGTTCTGGAAGACGCTGTTGAGTTCGTCCGCGGTCGAGGCGGGGTGATAAGTCGCGCCCGTCATGTCGGCGATCTTCTTGAGAGTGGCTTCGTCGATGCCGCGCGGGAAGTTGCCGCCACCGCCGAACCCACCTCCGCCGGCGGCCCCGCCGCCACCGCCACCACCGCCGCCCCCGAACCCGCCCGCGCCGGGCTCACGGCCCTGGAACTGTGGCGCGCAGGTTGGACTCAGCGAGCCGCCGTTGGCCGTCCCGAACCCGATCGTGTAGACCCGCACTCCCCGATCCGCGGCCTCTTGAGCGGCGTCGAGCGGTGGCGTGCCGGTGTTGCTGGCCCCATCGGTGAGCAGGACGACGATGTCGGGAGCGTAGTCCCCCTTCGGCACCGGCGTCACGTCCGGCGTGCCGTCGGCCACGCTCTTGGCAACCGCCGGGTCGACCTCGGAGATGGCGTCGATGGAGGCGAGAATGCCGTCGCCGATGGCCGTCCGTCGACCGGTCGCGAGGCTCGCCAGAGCATCGAGCAGCTCAGTCTGATTGCTGGTCGGCGCCTCGACCAGTTCGGCGAAGCTGCTGAAGGCCACGATCCCGATCTGGGTGGACGAGGACTGGCTCTTGATGAAGGCCGAGGCCGAGGCTTCGGCAGCCTCGAGGCGGCTGGGCGGGATATCCGAGGAGCACATGCTGCCCGAGACGTCGATCGTCAGGATGATGGTCGTCTGGTTGGTGGGCACGGCCACGATGACCACCGGCCGGGCCATGGCGAAGATGAAGCCGCCGAGAGCGGCCACGAGCAACACGAACGGCAGGTGGCGGCGCAGTCGCGAGGATCCCGGCGCCGCGTCGCGGACAAGGGAGAGGCTGGAGTAGCGAACGCCCGCGGGCCGCCTCCGCCGCTGGCTCCACACGTAGACCGCGACGATCGCCGGCAGGACCAGCAACAACGCCAGCAGAGTCGACCACAAGAAGTCCATCTATCGCCGCCTTGTCCGGCTCGTGGAGCCTTCGCGTCGCGTCATGGCAGCCGCCCAAGCCACAGCAGCGAGGTCACGACCCCCGCCAGAACGAGAAGCAGGCTCATCCCCGCGAAGAGCGCCGTGATCTCCGTAAGCTGAGGCGCGAGGATCAGCCCGACATCCAGGTTGTCGTAGATCGAGCGCAGACCCGCGGCATCGGTGGCGTTGTAGTACGTGCCGTCCGTAAGCTGCGAGATTCCCTGGAGAGTGGCCTCGTCGAGCTGGGTGAAGACCTGGAAGCCGTTGAGGTTCAGTGTCGTGCCGGCGGAGCTGCCGATGCCGACGGTGTAGATCCTGACGCCCTGATTCGCCGCCGCCTGGGCTGCCGCCATCGGATCGGGGTTCTCGTTGTTCTCCCCGTCGCTCAACAGGACGATCGCGGCCGGGGCGTGGGTGCCGGCCGGTACCGGCGTGGCGGTCGGAGTCGGCGACGCCGACGGCGATCGGTTGCTGTAGAAGTCGTTGCCCGAGTAGCCGGCCTCCTGCGCGGCGATGACCTTGAGCGAGGCCAGGATGCCGCTGGCCACCGAGGTGCCTTTCTGCGGCGCGAGGCGATCGATGGCGGCGATGACGGTGGCCTGATCGTTGGTCGGCGCCTGCACCGAGATGCCAGAGTCGCTGAAGGCCACGACGCCGATGTTGATGCTGACCGGCTGCCGCGCGACGAAGTCCTTCGCGGCGGCCTGGGCGGCGGCGATGCGCGTCGGCGTCATGTCGGTGGCGCCCATGCTGGCCGAGATGTCGAAGGCGAGGATGACCGTCCCTTCCTGTCGCGGCAGGCTGACGACCGCCTGCGGTCGACCGAGCGCGACCGCGGCGAATACGAGACCGAAGACGGCCAGCGCGGCCGGGATGCGGCTGCGGAAACGCGGCTGGGCCGCTCCGCCGCCCGGGCCCGAACCGCCGTACCTGGCCAGGCGGCGCCGGCGGCTCCGATCCAGCAGCGCGTAGCCCAGTATGCCGAGCGGTATCAGCGCCAGCGAGATCAGCATGAACGGCCAGACGAAAGACACCGTGCTACCTCCGCCGCCGGCGCCGCAACGTGGCCATGCGCACGATGGCCCGGACCAGATCGTCGTCGGTGGAGAGCGACAACACTTCCACGCCGGCCCTGCCGAAGGCGCCCTTGATCTCCGCCTCTCGCCGTGCCGCCGCCTCGGCGAAGCGGCGGCGGAACTTCGAGTCGTGGGTGTCGACGTAGATCCGCTCGCCGGTCTCGGCATCTTCCATGATCAGCGTGCCGACGTCCGGCAGCTCGACCTCGCGCGGGTCGGTCAGGCGGACGGCGACCACCTCGTGGCGGCGATTGAGCAGGCTGAGCGAGCGGTCCCAGCCGGGGACGCTGATGAAGTCCGAGACGATGAAGATCAGCGAGCGGCGCTTGATGACGCTCTGCCCGGCATCGAGCAGCGGCGCCAGGTCCGTGAACGGCGCGTGCTCGAGGCGCGGCTGGCGGAGCAGGTCGTCGATGAGGCGCAGGACCTGGTCTCGGCCTCCTCGCGCCGGGATCGTCCGCTCCAGGGCGCTGTCGTAGAACATCGCCCCGACGCGGTTGCCGCGCCTGGTCAACACCCGCGCCAGAGTGGCGACGAAGTCGATCAGGACGGTGCGCTTGACCCGCTCGCTCTCGGCGCTGCCGAAGTCGACGGAGGGGCTGAGGTCCAGCAGGAACCAGGCCGTGACCTCGCGATCCTCGACGTATTCACGAACGTAGGGCGTATCCATCCGCGCGGTGACGTTCCAATCGATGGCCCGCACATCGTCGCCGGGCTGGTATTCGCGCAGGTCCACCAGATCGATGCCGTTGCCGCGGAAGAGGCTCCGGTAGTCGCCCTGGAGGACGCCGTCCAGACGGCGGATGACCTGCCAGTCCAGGCGCTGGAGAATCTTCTCGGCGGCGGTTAGCGGCCGCGCCGGGGCGGGGGCCCGGGCCGGGGCCGGGGCGGGGGCCCGGGCCGGGGCCGGGGCCGGGGCCGGAGCGATGAGCGGCCGAGTTGGGGTAGCAACGGGCCGCGCAGTCCGAGAACGCCGCACCGAGTTGCGGGGCGGGAACTGGACGTGGACCTCCGGACTCGCCGCGGGGGCGTCGTCTTCCACTAGAGTCGGCGCACTCCAGACGACGCCGTCAGGCACGGGCACGGACCCTGGCGTCATCCCGCAGCGGCACCACAGGCACCGGGATCTTCTTGAGGACGGTAGTCAGCACGTCGTCGGCGGTCACGTTGTCCGAGAGGGCCTCGAAAGAGAGCACCAGCCGGTGCCGCATCACGTCGCGAGCCATGTCGAGCACGTCCTGGGGCAGGGCGTAGTCGCGACCGCGAACGAAGGCCAGGGCCCGGGCCGTGAGGATCAGGTTGATCGAGGCCCGCGGGCTCGCCCCGTAGGTGATGTAGCTGGCGATCTCCGGCATGCCGTGCGCCCCCGGGGCGCGAGTGGCCGTCGCCAGCCGGACCGCGTATTCCATCAAGGCCGGGTCGACGTAGACGCGATCGGCCTGCGTTTGCAGCTCGAGCAGGCTCGCGGTGGTGAGGACTTCCTGGACAGGCTCGAGCCGGCCGGTCATGCGCTCGACTATCACGAACTCCTCGGTGGCGCTCGGGTAGTCGACCAGGACCTTGATCATGAAGCGGTCGACCTGGGCCTCCGGCAGGGCGTACGTCCCTTCGGTCTCGATCGGGTTCTGCGTCGCCAGGACCAGGAACGGGTCGGGCACCTTGTGGGTCTCGTGCCCGATCGTGACCTGCCGTTCCTGCATCACCTCCAGCAGCGCGCTCTGGACCTTGGCCGGGGCGCGGTTGATCTCATCGGCCAGCAGGAGGTTCGTGAAGACGGGGCCGAGCGCGGTGTTGAACTCGCCGGTCTTCTGGTTGTAGATGCGGGTGCCGATCAGATCGGCCGGCACCAGGTCGGGCGTGAACTGGATGCGCTTGAACTCGCCGCCGATCGATTCGGCGAGGGTCTTGATGGCCATCGTCTTGGCGAGACCCGGCACGCCTTCGACGAGCAGGTGGCCTCGGGCCAGGAGCGCCACGGCCATCCGTTCCAGGAGGTGGTCCTGGCCGACGATGACCTTCTTGACTTCGTAGAGGACGCGCTCCATCGGCTCCGAGGGGGCGGCTCCGGCCTTCGAGTTCACGTGTTCAGACCTCCTGGCTCCTGGCGATCAGTCGGGCGGAAGACCGGCGGCTCCGCCGGCGACATCGATCGGCACGGCAAGACCGATGCCGATGAAGACGCCCTGATTGGTGGGGTTGATCAGCGCGGAAACGATCCCTACGACCTGGCCGTTTCGATTGACCAGCGGACCGCCCGAGCTACCGGGGTTGACCGCCGCGTCGACCTGGATCAGGCCGGTCAGCAGCGGGCCTCCGTTAGGCAGCTGGAAGGAGCGATTCAGGCCGGAGACGATCCCCGAGCTCATCGAGCCCGAAAGCCCGAAAGGGCTACCGAGGACGTACGCGTCGCTGCCGACCTGGACGCTGCGGGGGTTGCCGAGGACGGCCGGCGTGAGGTTCGCCGGGATCTGGGCCGGCTGCAGGACGGCGATATCGTTCTGCGGCTGAGTGGTGGCGATCGTCGCCGCCGACTTGGTCCCATCGGCGAAGGTCACCTGGATGGATGTGGCGTTGGCGACGACGTGGAGGCAGGTCAGGATGTCGCCGGCCGTGTCCACGACCACGCCGCTGCCGATCGAGCCGTCGGCCGTGGAGACGCCGAGAGGGCTGGGAGAGGCGGCGGGCACCGCGGAGCCGCTCGGGGCCGGGGAGCCATTCGCGAGCTGCGCCTCGACCAGGACCAGCGCCGGTGCCACGGCCTGGTAGGCACGCTGCGAGAGAGCCGGCCCCGGCGTCTGCGAAGCGAGGGCGCTGGCGATTGCCGAGTTGACGTCCTGCCCGTTGAGTGGCCTGGCCGCGGGCGTCATCGCACCGTACATCGCCGCGGCGATCAGGGCGGCTGCTATCCCGAGCGCGAACGGGCCCGCCCAGCGCGTCCTGCGCCGGACGCGGGATATCCGCCTGGACCGGGACCGGGGTGCGGGAGAGGGAGGTGTTTCTGGCGTCTGTGTCATGAAGCAGATCGGATCCCGATCAGTCTCGCGGCCCGGGCGAGTGGCATGGGTTACCGGCCGACTTAGGTTAGCCGAGGAGAGCGTTGGCGATAATCCTGAAGCACGTATGAAAACCCCCGAATCGACCGCTGGGGCGCGGTTTCAGTCCGAATCTTCCACCGATCGGTCGGATCCCGCCCGGTGGCGCACCTCGTCGAGCAACCCGCGGTACGGACCGGGGTTGAGCAAGCCAAAGACCACCGCGATGACGGCGATCGAGTAGAGGCCGGCCGTGGTCGCGGCGAGGGCGATCAGCCCGCTGGCAACTATGCACACCGCCAGCCCTATCGCCCGCCCGGCACGGCCAAAAGCCGCTCCGGCGAGGTGCTCGATGGCGCCGCCGCCGTCGAGGCTCGATATCGGCATCAGGTTGAAGAGCCCCCACGCGAGATTGACGAAGAGCCACAGGAAGACCGGCTCCCTGATCTCATCGGGCGCCGCGCGGAGGTTCAAGGCCGCGCCGATGGCGAGGGTCGCGGCGCCGATTACCAGGCCGACCAGCGGGCCCGCGACGGTCACCACGAGTAGCTGCCGCTCCGTCAGCCGTTCTGCCGCATCCTGATCCGTGGGCACCGTGAACCCGCCGAGCAGCCAGAAGGTGATGGACGACTCCACGCCGTAGCGCCGGAAGGCCAGCGCGTGCCCCAACTCATGGAGCAGCAGCGCCACGAAACCCAGGACGACCCACTCGGCCAGGTATGCGTCCGTGAGGCGGGAGAGGACGCCCAGGACCAGGAGCCCAACGAGGATGGCCGGCCCGAAGACGACCGGGATGCCGATGACTCTGAAGGAGATCCGCGTCAGCCGCGAAAACCTGTCCGTTCGATGCCTCTCCCGATGGGCACCCGACGGTGCCACGCCTGGTCCTCACGACCCACCGGCAAGAGTAGCCCGAATGCTCGTCGGCCGGCCGTCGCGTCCATGGCGTCGCCCCCCGCGAGCCGGAGACTCACCGGATCGGCTCAACAACCGCTCAACAGGGTGGCCCCGAAGGGGTCGCACGGGACCTCCCGCGGGACTAGCATCAAGTCGATGGCAATTGCGCAGGTGGGTGTTCGAAGACCGGGCGTGGCGCGATCGGCGCTGGTTGCGGCCACAGTCCTGGGCGCCCTCGCGGCGGCGTCGATCGCGATTGCGCTGCTCGGTGCGCTGGGCGTCACGCACGCCGCCCCGGTCTATCTGCTGGCGGTCGTCGTTGTCGGCATGCGCTGGGGAACCGTCCCGGCCGTGGCCACGTCCGTGGCCGCGTTCCTCGCCTACGACTTCCTCTTCGTGCAGCCGCTCTATACCTTCACCATCAACAGCCCGGAGGAATGGCTCAACCTGCTGCTGCTCCTGGCGGTGGCCGTAGCCATCGGCCGGCTCGTGGCCGTGCAGGCGGCTCACGCCGAGCAACTGGCCCAGCGAGCGCGCGAGGCTCAGGCCCTCTTCGGCATCAGCCGAGCCCTCGCCGAAACGCGCACCGTCGAGGAAGCGGCGCCGATGGTGCTCCACCAGCTGGCCGCTGCCGCGGCAATGGACCGCATCTGGTTCGGGCTGGGCACGACGCCTGCCGAGGAGAGAACGATCGCGGACACGGCTCCGGGAGAGACGCTCCCCGTCCCGGCCTGGCAGGTAGTCCTGCAGCGCTCACCGGGCGACGAACCGGCTCGCTGGGTCCGGATGCACGTGGCCACGGCCATGGCCAGACGTCGTGCCGACCGAGCTACCGTCCATCGAGTCCGCGTCGAGGCCTCGGGAGAGCCGCTCGGCTCCGTGTGGGCGTTGCGAGCTCGCGACGAGCGCGAACCCGATCGGGCTGAGACCCGCATCCTTTCGGCCGCGGCAGACCAGCTCGGCCAGGCGATAGTTCGCGACCGCGCCGACCAGGAACGGACCGTCGCGGAGATCGCGCGCCGCAGCGAAGCCCTCAAGACGGCCCTGCTGGACTCCGTTTCGCACGACCTGCGGACTCCGCTGGCGACCATCCGCGCGGCCGCCGGCAGCATGCTCGACGAGTCGGTGTCGTGGACGGCCGCCGACCAGCGCGAAGCCTTCCAGGCTATCGACGCCGAAGCCGAACGAATGGGCCGGCTGGTCCGCAACCTGCTCGATCTCAGCCGAATCGAAGGCGGCGTCCTGAAGCCGGATCTCGAGCCGACCGACCTGGACGACATCCTGCCCGGCATCGCGAGGCGCCTCGGAGCAGCCACGACCAAGCACCTCACCATGGAGTTGCCCGACTCGCTGCCGCCGGTCCTGGCCGACCAGGTCTACCTCAGCCAGGTCCTGGCCAACCTCCTGGAGAACGCGATCCGCCACGGCGGCGACACGATCCGGGTCACGGGCCGGCAACGGCCTGATGGGCTCGTCGAGGTCGCCGTCGAGGACGACGGACCGGGCGTACCCAAGTCCGCGCTGCCGCATCTGTTCGAGAAGTTCTACCAGGCCGGGCCGGCAGGCGAGGGCAAGCGGCGCGGCATGGGCATCGGCATGACCGTCGTCGAGGGCCTGACGCGGGCCATGGGCGGCGAGGTCGCGGCATGTCGAAGCGATTTGGGAGGCTTGCGCGTGGAGGTGCGACTCCGGCCGGCACCGATACCCGCCGAACCAGATGCCCAACCGGGTGCGCGATGAACGGCCCGACGATCCTGCTGGTCGAGGACGAGGCGCCGGCTCGACGCGCCCTGGCCGACTATCTCGACCGCCGCGGCTACGACGTCTGCCAGGCCGACACGGCCCACGAGGCGATGCGCCAATGGGACGCTCGCCGTGCCGACGTCGTCCTGCTGGACCTGGGCCTGCCCGACCTCGACGGGATCGACGTCATCCGGCGCATACGCCGCGAGGCCACCACTCCGATCATCATCCTCTCGGCCCGCGGCGACGAACGCGACAAGATCGCCGGCCTCGAGGCGGGGGCCGACGACTACCTGACCAAGCCCTTCGCGACCGACGAGCTAAACGCCCGAATCCGGGCCGTCCTGCGTCGAGCCGGCGGCCCCGATGCCGATGCCGGCGGTTGCCTGCGCCTCGGCCCCATCGCGCTCGACGCCGTCCGCCGCGAGGTCACCGTAGCCGGCGAGCCGGTTCGGCTGACGCCCCGCGAGTACGAGCTGCTGAAGGTGATGATGTCGAGCCAGGGCCGCGTCATGACCAAGGCCCGCCTGCTGCGCGCCGTCTGGGGCCTGGCCTACGCCGAGGAGAGCACCTACCTGCACGTCTACGTCAACCGCCTCCGCCGCAAGCTCTCAGCCGCGGCTCCGGGCGCCACGATCGACGGCCTGATCGAAACCGAGCCGGGCATCGGCTACCGCATCGCGGACGGCGGGGACTAGTCGCTCCCTGCCGGGGCTGCGAGGAAACGCGCCACATCTCGCGCGTCCTCGTCGAGGGCTTCGGCGGCGCCGGGCGCCAGCGTGTCGAACGGCTGCAGCGCGACGGCGCCGCCGCGGACGGTCCAGGTGCCGGCGGCCCGACCGTCCACCAGGGCGAAAGGTCGGAAGAGGCCGTTCGATGTCACGACAGATCCATGCTCGCCGACGATCTCGGCGCGCGAGGACCAGCCCAGCAGGACGGGGTCGAAGGCGCCGAGGAGTAGGGGCGGCGGCAACCCGGCGGTCGGTCGCCGCACTCGGAGCTCGACCAGTCGGTCGGGTCTTTCGCGGATCTCCGACTCGATCGACCGCAGAGCGGCCCTAGCCATGCCGAGCGTAATGCCCGCCCATTTGGCGAGGTCACGGTCGTCGGCGGGACCGTGGCCGGCCAGGTAGCGCCTGGCCAGCTCGGCCAGGGCGACGTCGCGGTCGACGGGGTCCGGATCGCTGAGCCACTCCCGCACCAGCACGAACGCGTGCCGCCTGCCGACCATCGGCCCTCGGACGATCAGCCCGCGCAGGCTGGCCAGCGCCAGGAGATGAACGATCGCTTGGCCCTCGGTCCGGACGCGCGCCGCGTCCAGCCGCTGCCGCAACGCCTCGCGGTCGAGCGGCCCGAACTCGCCGAGCGCGTGAATGACCACGTCGACTCCGCGCTCGGCGTCGTCGGGCGGGACACCCTCCTGGGCGAGGCGCCGGGCGTTGCCGGCCAGCAGCTGCGGCGTCGTCAGCGCCTGGAGCCACGAGTAGTCCTCCTGCGCCACCAGGTGCAGCGTCCCGCGGTTCAGCCACGTGATCAGCATCGAGCGATCGACCGTCAGCGCCCGATCGACGTCGGCGGCGGTGAGACCCTCGCTCCTGGCCCGGATGGCGAGTCGGGCACGGCGGGCATCCTGACCCTGGACGGCCAGCAGGCCGCGGACGACCTCGAGCGAGTCGCGGGCCGGCCGGTCCACCAGCATCTGGGCCGCGAACCGCTCGGCCATGACTTCGTTTCCGACGGCAACCATCACAGGATCGTAGCCGCTGCGGGCCCATCGGACGGCACGAGGGAGCCATCGTCCGTCGCTCCGCGCCGGCAACCGGCGTTAGCGTCCCACCCGACGACTCACCGGACCCGCCAGACGAGTCTCCTCGCCCACGAGTTGACTTGCGCCCGCACAAGCCCAAGCGTCTAACCGCGCACCGTTGCCGCGGGACGCCGAACTCAGCCCCGAAATCGGCATCGGAACGAATCGTCGCAATGAGTGAAGGACGGTAGATCGTGAAACGTGGCGTGATCGCACTTTGCGCAGCTTTGATGCTTGTAGGCTTGGTCCCTGGCGCCATCCTGGCCGTCGCCGCGCTGGATGCCCACAGCGAAGACGTCAGCTACAGCTGGGGAGGCAGTGTCGCCGCCACCTACGCCGAGACCTTCACGGTCGGCACGACCGGCCAGCTCACCGCTGTGGACTTGCGCGCAGATTCCACTCTGGTGACGACGACCGTCGACGTGAAGATCGAGGCCCTCGATGGAAGCGGGAATCCGAATGGCACGGCCCTGACCTCCGGGAGCGCCGTTGTCCCCACGTCGACCGCCTGGGTGTCCGTCGCGTTGACGCCGTACAGCGTCACGAGTGGCCAGGTGTATGCACTCGTCTTCACCATGCACGCTCCGTCGAGCGGGGAGTGGGAGATCTATGGCTCGATCGCCAACCCGTATGCGGGCGGCGAAGCAATGGACGGAAACAACGGCTGGCAGGCCCTGCAGGACGTCACGACCGAGGACTTCGCCTTCCAGACCTACGTCGACCCAGCCGCGACGCCGACTGCCACGCCAACTGCCACGGCGATTAGAGGCTCCACGCCCCCGCCGACCAGCGTGGCCGGCGCTCCAGCGGGTGGAGCTGGCAACGGTAGCCCGGTCGTCTTGTTGATCGCTGGCGGCATTGCCGCTGCGGCGGCACTCGTGACCATGCGCCGCTACGGACACACCCGCAGCTAGTTCCGCCGGCGCGCTGCCGCCAGACCGAGACCGACTGCGACTTCCACAGCGGTCAGAGGTTTGATGCGCGCCCAGCCACCCAATCGTTTAGGCCGCGTTTAGCACCGCGCCGCCCTATGGCCACGCCGCCTCTTGGCGCCCTGGTCGATGGTTAGGGCATGGAAAGCAACCCGACCGGACAGTCGGCCGCCTCGGACTCTGAAGAGACGCGGCGTCGACTGACCTCTGAAGTCGCCGAGATCGAAGGCGCCATCGAGATGGTCGCGTCGGGGAATGCCTCGCGCGTGACCGTCGCCGGCCTGAAGTTCGGCGAGCAGCTGGCTCGACGCTTCCAAGCCGAAGCAGCCTCCAGGGGCGTGACCCTGGACCCGATCCCTTTCGCCGAGGACGCGGGCTGCGACCTGATCGTGCGGAGGATCGATGAGTAGCGAAGCGCCGTCGGGCGGAGCCCCCGAGGCCCGAGTTCTGCTGATCGAGGACGACCTGCCGCTGGCAACGATCGTCTCCAAGCATCTGCGGGCCCGCGGCCACCAGGCAAAGGTCGCCACCTCGGCCGAGGAGGCCGCCGAGATCGTCCGGACGGGCTACCGGCCGACGATCGTGCTCCTCGACATCAACCTGCCCGGCGATTCCGGCTGGGCCTTCCTTCGATCGGGCGTCCTGGCCGGCGCCGGCTCGCCGCCGGTCTTCGTCGTCAGCGCGACGGCCGTCCCGCATTCGCGGCTGCGCGAGTTCAACTGCGCCGGCTACCTCCCCAAGCCATTTGCCGTTCCGACTCTGATCGAGATCGTGGAACGCCACCACAGCGAGGCGGACGACGCGGACGCCTCAGCCCCCCAGGGAGGATTCGATGCTCTTTGATATGGCGATGGTCGGACTGATGGCCGCGTGCCTGATCTTCTTCCTGGGCCTGATCTGGCTTTGCGACAGGTTGGCCCGATGAACCTCCAGGACGTGCTGGGCGGCGTGATCGTCCTCTTCCTCGGCGTCTACCTCCTCTTCACCCTGTTGCGAGCGGAGAAGTTCTGATGATCCCCTCACTTCCCGGCTTGCTCCAGGCCATCAGCCTCTTCGGCGTCGCCATCCTTCTGGCGCGGCCGTTGGGCAGCTACATGCGAGCGGTGATGGAGGGCGAGCGGGTATTCACCTCGCCGGTTCTTCGACCGGTCGAACGCGGGATCTACAAGGTCCTTCGCGTCGACGAAACGGTCGAGCAGCGCTGGACTGCCTACGCGGTCTCGGTGATCGTCTTCTCGTTCGTCTGCATTCTGGCCCTGTACCTCCAGCAGCGACTCCAAACGTACCTGCCGCTCAGCCAGACCGGCGCCTCGGGCGTCGGGAACGTGGCTCCCGACCTCGCCTACAACACCGCCGTCAGCTTCGACACCAATACGAACTGGCAGAACTACCTGGGCGAGACGACGATGACGTACCTGACCCAGATGGCCGGCCTGGCCGTCCGCAACTTCGTCTCGGCCGCGACCGGCATCGCCGTTGCCCTCGCCCTGACGCGCGGCCTGGTCCGCAAGTCGATGCCGACGATCGGCAACTTCTGGGTGGATCTGACCCGCAGCACTCTCTACATCCTGCTGCCGATCGCGTTCGTCGGGGCGCTGGTCCTCGTCTCCCAGGGAGTGATCCAGACCTTCGCCAGTTCGATCACCGTCCACACGCTCCAGGGCGCGTCGCAGATCATCCCGCTCGGCCCGGTGGCGTCTCAGGAGGCGATCAAGGAGCTGGGGACCAACGGTGGCGGCTTCTTCAACGCCAACTCGGCCCACCCGTTCGAGAACCCGACGACCTTCTCGAACTGGTTCGAGATGCTGCTGATCCTGATCATCCCGTTCGGCCTGACCTTCACGTTCGGCCGGATGGCCGGCAACGCCCGGCAGGGCTGGGCGCTGCTGGCGGTCATGGTCATCGTCCTTTCGGCCGGATCGTTCGTCGCCATGTCGAGCGAGGAGCGAACCAACCCCTCCATCCCGGCCGCGGTCGCGCAGAACATCGATCAGTCGGCCGGCAACATGGAGGGCAAGGAGACCCGCTTCGGGCCCGACACCAGCGGCCTCTTCGCCACGGTCACGACCGGCACGAGCACCGGGGCGGTCGACTCCATGCACGACAGCTTCCTGCCGGTCGGCGGCCTGGTCCCGCTCTTCAACATCGAGCTCGGCGAGATCACTCCGGGGGGCGTGGGCGCCGGGCTCTACGGAATCCTCGTCTTCGCCATCATCGGCGTCTTCATCGCCGGGCTCATGGTCGGCCGCACGCCGGAGTTCCTCGGCAAGAAGATCGAGGCCTTTGAGATGAAGATGGCGATGCTCGTGGTCCTCTTCCTGGCCTTCAGCATCCTCTTCTTCTCGGCCTTAGCCACGGCCACGCCGGCGGGCACGGCCGGGCCGCTCAACGGCGGCCCGCACGGTTTCAGCGAGATCCTGTACGCCTTCTCCAGTCAGACCGGCAACAACGGCTCCGCCTTCGCCGGGCTCTCGGGGAACACGCTCTTCTACAACCTGACCGGCGCCTTCGCGATGATGCTGGGGCGGTACGCGATGATCGTCCCGATCCTCGCCATCGCCGGCTCTATGGCCGGCAAGCGCCGCGTCGCCCCATCGCTCGGCACTTTCCCCACGACCGGACCGATCTGGGTTGGGCTGCTGATCGGCGTGATCGTCATCGTCGGCGCGCTGACCTTCTTCCCGGCCCTGGCCCTCGGTCCGATCGCCGACCAGCTCCTCAACAACGCCGGGAGGCTCTTCTGATGGCGCTTGCCGTGATTGACACCCTGCGCGGCAGCCGCCGCATCGCCCGCGAGGACCGCCAGGCCGGCACTGCCGGAAGTCCGCGCAACCGCGGCATATTCGACCCGAAGCTACTTCGTGGAGCACTGGCGCCCGCGGTCAGGAAGATGAACCCGCTGGCGCTCGCCCGGAACCCGGTCATGTTCGTGGTCGAGGTGACCGCGGCTCTGGTGACCGTCGTCCTCGTCTCGGACTTCATCGGCCTGAGTCGCGGCGCGGCGGGCGAGGTCGGCCGATCGACCGGCTTCGAGCTCCAGATCGCTATCTGGCTGTGGTTCACGGTCTACTTCGCCACGTACGCCGAGGCGCTGGCCGAGGCCCGCGGCAAGGCTCAGGCGGCGACGCTGCGCAAGACCCGCTCGGAGACGGTGGCCCATCGCCGCTGCGACGACGGCACGCTCGAGGACGTCGGCTCCTCCGCCCTCCGTTCCGGCGACGTCATCGTCGTTCGCGAGGGCGAGACGATCCCCGGCGACGGCGACGTGATCGAAGGCGTGGCCTACGTCAACGAAGCGGTCATCACCGGTGAGTCGGCGCCGGTCCTCAAGGAGCCCGGCACGGACATCCGCAGCAGCGTCACCGGCGGCACGACCATCACCAGCGACAGCCTCACAATCTGCATCACCGCCAATCCGGGCGAGACTTTCCTGGATCGAATGATCGCCCTGGTCGAAGGCGCCAAGCGCCAGCGGACTCCAAACGAGATCGCCCTCTCGATCCTGCTGTCGGGGCTCACGATCGTCTTCCTCCTGGCGACCGCGACGCTTCGACCGTTCGGGCTCTACGCCGGCGCACCGCTGGGGATCGTGGTCCTCGTGGCGCTGCTGGTGTGCCTGATCCCGACGACGATCGGTGGCCTTCTATCGGCCATCGGCATCGCCGGAATGGATCGCGTCGCCCGCTTCAACGTCCTGGCCATGAGCGGTCGGGCCGTTGAGGCGGCCGGCGACGTGGACGTGATCCTGCTCGACAAGACCGGCACGATCACCTTCGGCAACCGGCTGGCGTCGCGGATCGTGGCCTTGCCGGGGGTCGCGGAGCGCGAGGCCCTGGAGGCGGCGCTCGTGACTTCGATAGAAGACGAGACGCCCGAAGGACGATCGATCGTCGAGCTGGCGAACGCACGGCTCTCCGCCCTCACCGCGGCCTCAGGGTCGGGCGCCAAAGCGGCGCCCTCTAAGCCGGTCGGGTCGGAAATCGCCACTGTCGTCCCCTTCTCGGCCGAGTCGCGGACCAGCGGAGTAATCCTCGCCGACGGAACCGTCGTCCTCAAGGGCGCCGTCGACGCGATCGTCGCGGCGCTGGACGGCGACGCGCCGCCGGAACTTGCGACCCTCGCCGACGAGATCTCCTCGCTCGGCGCGACGCCGCTGGCGATCCGCCGCAACGGCAAACCGCTGGGCGTGATCGAGCTGAAGGACACCGTCAAGCCCGGACTGAAAGCCCGTTTCGACGAGCTGCGCCGGATGGGCATCCGGACGGTCATGGTCACCGGCGACAACCCGCTGACCGCGAAGACCATCGCCGCGGAAGCGGGCGTGGACGACTTCATGGCCCAGGCCAAGCCCGAGGACAAGATCGCCCGCATCCGCGCCGAGCAGGCCGACGGCCACCTGGTCGCGATGACCGGCGACGGCACCAACGACGCCCCGGCCGTGGCCCAGGCCGACGTTGGACTGGCCATGAACAGCGGCACTTCCGCCTGCAAGGAAGCGGCCAACATGGTCGATCTCGACTCCGACCCGACCAAGCTGATCGAAGTCATCGCCATCGGCAAGCAGCTGCTGATCACCCGTGGCGCGATCACGACCTTCTCGATCGCCAACGACGTGGCCAAGTACTTCGCCATCCTGCCGGCGATGTTCATGGTCGCCTACCCGGAGCTGAACTCGCTCAACGTCATGGGCCTGGCCCGCCCCGAGTCCGCGATCCTCTCGGCGGTGATCTTCAACGCCCTGATCATCGTCGCCCTTGTGCCGCTCTCGCTCCGCGGCGTGGCCTATCGCGCCGCCCCGGCGGCCGAGCTGCTGCGACGAAATCTATTGATCTACGGGGTCGGCGGAATCTTCGCTCCGTTCCTTGGGATCAAGGCGATCGACCTGCTCATCACCGCCATTCACCTGGCGTAGGAGTTCACGATGCGAACCTTCATCAAGACTCAGCTCTGGCCAGCGATCGCGATCCTGCTGGTCTTCACGGCGATCACCGGGCTCGCCTACCCGGCCGCGGTCACCGCCGTCGCCCAGGGCGTCTTTCCCGGGCAGGCAAACGGCTCCATGATCACCGTCGATGGCGCGACGGTCGGGTCGAGCCTGATCGGCCAGGCCTTCGACGACCCGAAGTACTTCTCCGGGCGGCCATCCGCGGCCGGCACCAACGGCTACGACCCGACTTCGTCCGGGGGCTCGAACCTGGCCTCCACGTCCAAGGCGTTGATCGACGCCATCACGTCGCGGGTGGACGCCGAACGCGCGGCCAACGGCAACGCTCCGGTGCCGATCGAATTGGTCACCGCATCGGCATCCGGCCTGGATCCGGACGTCAGCCCGGCCGCGGCCGAGTACCAGGTACCGCGCGTTGCCAAAGCCCGCAACATGACCGAGGATCAGGTCAGAGCGCTGGTGGCCAAACACACGAGTCAGCCGTTCCTGGGCTTCATCGGCGCCGCGAGTGTCCACGTGCTCGAGTTGAACCTGGACCTCGACGGCCTGCTGAAATGACCGGTCAGTCGACCGATCCCCTCCGCCCAACCGGCGACCAGATGCTCGCCCGGCTCAACGCCGAGCAGAAGCCCGAACGGGCCAGACTGCGGATATACATGGGCATGGCCCCCGGCGTCGGCAAGACCTACAAGATGCTAGAGGAAGGCCACCGCCGCCACGACCGCGGCACCGACGTTGTCGCCGGCTTCGTCGAGACCTATGGCCGGCGTCATACCGCGGCGCTCCTCGACGGGCTGGAGATCGTCCCCCGCCGCCGCGTGGAATACCGGGGAGTGGCGGTGGAGGAGATGGACGCCGAGGCGATCATCGCCCGCCATCCCGCCGTCGCGCTGGTCGACGAGCTCGCCCACACCAACGTCCCGGGCTCGGCCCGCGAGAAGCGCTGGCAGGACGTGGAGCTGATCCGCGACGCCGGCATCGAAGTCGTCAGCACCTGCAACGTCCAGCACATCGAGTCGATCGCCGACGCGGTCGAGACGATCCTGGGCGTGCCGGTCCGCGAACGCGTCCCCGACGAGGTAGTCCGGGCCGCGGATGAGATCGAGCTGGTCGACATGAGCCCGCACGCTCTCCGCCAGCGGATGCGCCACGGCAATGTCTATCCGCCGGACCGCGCGACGCTGGCCCTGGAGCGCTTCTTCACCGAGACGAACCTGACCGCGCTGCGCGACCTCTCGCTGCGGTTCGTGGCCGGCAAGGTGGACGATCAGCTCGAGGGCATCGTCAGCGAGCGGGGCTTGAGCGTCGGGCCGGTCACCGAGCGGGTGATGGCGCTCATCGACGAGTCGGTCGAGTGTCGCCGAGCCTTGCGCCGGGCCGCCTCGATCGCCAGCGCGCTGCACGCGCCGCTTCTGGCCCTGGCCATCGAAACTCCGGGCGTGGGGCTTTCGCGCGACCGGCAGCAGAACATCAAGTCCAACCTGGACTACGCCACGGACCTGGGCGCGGAGATCATTCGCGGCGAGGCGTCGGACGTAGCCCGCGGGCTGGAGGAAGTCGTCCGCGACCGCCGCGTCACCCACCTCGTGCTGGTTCATCGCCCGCACCGCGGCCTGCACGTCGGCCGGGCATCTCTGGCCGATCGGTTGCTGGATGCCGTCCCGGGCCTGGAGATCCACCTGGTGGGCGAGCCGGCGCCAACGGCGCACTAGCGCCTCGCCTGCGGGGGCCGGTCGCACTTGTAGATAGTGCCAAGTGTCACTGTGCACTTGGCGCAATGGGTGCGACTCTCTCCGATGCGTTCCGCCGCCGCATCGAAGGGACATCGACTTGCGCGACAAGCCAGGGCTCCGGATGAACGAGCTGGTCGCCGCCACCGGCCTCCCCAAGTCCACGATCCTGCACTACATGGCCAGCGGGCTGCTGCCGGAGCCGGTCAAGACCAGCCCCAACATGGCCTACTACGATGCCCGCTGCGTCGATCGGATCCGGCTGATCCGGCAGCTCCAGCGCAACCACCGTCTCTCCCTGGCCGAGATCAAGCAGATGGGCACGACGGCGAATGGCGGCGATGCGGTCTCGGCCCGCGTGGCGCTCAACGAGCTGATCTTCGGGGCCGCGTCCGACGACGCACCGTGCCTCGACCAAGCTGGCTTCTGCGCGGCGACCGGCCTGGACGCGGAACAGCTGCAGTCGTTGCTCGAGTACCGGCTCATCCTGCCACTCGAGGAAGAACGCTTCGACCCGGAAGACGTGGCCATGGGCCGCGTCTACGCTCAGGCCTTCACCTGGGGACTGCACGCGGCCGACTTCGCCTACTACGCCGAGCTCGGGGCGCTGATCGTCGAACACGAGGCCGCGCTTCGCGGTCGAATCACCGGCCCGCTTCCGGAAGCCGAGGACGCCGCCGTCACCAGGGCCATGGTCGGCAACGCCCGAGCCGTTCGCACCTACACCATCGAGCGGCTGTTCCAGCGCAAGGTCGCCTCGATGCGAGACCTCAAGGCGCAGTGAGAGGAGCCGCATGCGAACCGCGCACATGATCGACGAGGCAACCTGCACCGGAGACGGCGTCTGCGTCGAGGCCTGCCCGGCCCACATCTTCGAGCTGGTGGAGCGCGACGGTCGCGCGGTCGCGGCGCCGATCGCCATGAGAGAGTCGTCCTGCATGCGCTGCGGCCACTGCATGGCCCTCTGCAAGCCTCGGTCGATCACGGTCGAAGGCCTCGACTACGACCGTGACTTCTTCGAGCTGCCGAGAAGCAGCGTTGACGCCGGCGTGCTCGGCGCCTTCATGGCCAATCGCAGATCCGTGCGCGTCTTCAAGCCCCGGCCGGTGCCGCGGCCGGTGCTCGAGAAGATCGTCGAGATCGTCGCCCTGGCGCCGATGAGCTTCACGCCGCACAAGATCGAGCTGACCGTGGTGTCTAAGCGGGAGACGATCGAGCGGGCGCTGCCGGCGATGGTCCGGATGTACGAACAGCTCGACCGGATGCTGAAGAACCCGGCCATGCGGTTCATCATCCGACGCCACGTCAGCGCCACCGGTTTCGCCTCGCTCGACCAGCACCTCCGCCCGACGCTGGGCTATCGCCTGGCGGAGATGAAAGCGGGCAAGTACGACACCATCACCCGCGGGGCGCCGGCGATGATCCTCTTCCACTCGCCCCGAGCCGCGATGGGCGCCACCGAAGACGCGCAGATCGCCGTCACCTACGGGCAGCTCGCTGCCCAGTCGCTCGGCCTCGGCGCTTCCGAGATCGGCCTCGTCACCCAGGCGGTCAATCGCTCGACAGAGGTGCGGTCCATCTTCGGCATCCCGCCCGGAAACATCGTCCACTCGGCGATGATCCTGGGCTACCCCAAGCTGCGTTTCCGCCTCGGCATTCGCCGCCCGCTCGCCGGAGTCACCTGGGCGTAGCGTCCGTCGCCCGCTCGATCATCTCCACCGCCGTGACAAGATCCGGGGCGTAGTCGAACCCCGGTGCCGGCCGGCGAACCAGCACGCCCGGGATGCCGCACCGAGCCGCCCCGGCGATATCGACCTCACGACTGTCGCCGACCATCCAGACCGGTTGCGGGCCGCCCAGTTCGTGCAGGACGCGGGCGAAGGCCTCCGGATGCGGCTTCTCGAAACCGATCGAGGCGGAGGTCAGAACAACCTCGAAGTACTCGCCGATGCCGAGCCCGGCCACCAGATCCGGCAGCTCAGGGCAGTGGTTGGAGAGGATCGCCTGACGCCAGCCCGACGCACGCAGCCGGTCCAGCGCCGCCGCGGTCTCCGGAAAGAGCGACCAGCGATCGAGCCGGACGTATTCCGAGCGGGCCCTGGACGCCGCCCTCTCGGCGACCGGCTTGCCGACGCCTGCGCCCTCCAGCGCCTCCCGCAACACGGGCTGAAGACCGGCCCACCACAGGTCCGGATCGGACAACTCGGGATGGGGCCGCTGCGGCTCGTGCCAGGGGAAACCGTGGCGAAGCGCCGGCTCGACGTCGGAGGGAGTAATGCCGTGCCCCGGGGCTTCAAGATCGAGGGCGTCGACCAGTGTGTGCCGCCAACCGCCGGACCGCCGCGCCAGCGTCTCGTCGAAGTCCCAGATGATCGCTCGGTTCACGGACAATCCCCCAGATCAGGCCCGTGGACGCCGCGCCCAGAGATCGATGGCGGGCAGGCCGTTGACGCCGAGAAGCTGCGAGATCTCGCCGCTATGGAACGCGTCGTGGCTGAGGAGGCGGAGGAGGATGGACCTCCGGGTGTGCATCTGACTGATGTCGCGAACACCTTCGACCAGCCGCGAGCGGTACTGGGTCCAGTCCGAATAGAAGCGGCGGATGGACGCGGGCTCTTCGACCATCAGCGCAGTATGACGGCGACCTCGACCGGACGCGGACTACGTCATCCTCGCCGACCCGGAGGGCAACCGCTTCTGCGTCGTGGACATCAGCTAGTCTCAGGTGGCCGAGCAGGTCATCGTCGGCGCCGTGAAAGTTCCGCTGTAGCCGGCCTGGAACCCGAACGTGGTGTTGCCACCCGGTGGGATCACGCCGTTATACGACTGGTTGTTGACCGTGACCGACGACCCGGATGTCGTCACGATGCCGTTCCAGCTATTGGTGATCACCGGGTTGCCGCTGCCCCAGGCCCACGTCACCTTCCACGACCTGGTCGCGATGACACCCGTGTTGGTCACTGTGACCGTGGCCGTGAGTCCCGTTCCCCACTGATTGTCCAGGTGGAACGAGGCGGAGCACTTCGCCCCGGTCGTGGTCGAACCGCTGGGCAAAGGCGTCGGGCTTCTCGTCGGCGTCGGCGGCGCGGTCCGCGTGGGAGTCGGCGCGGCCGACCGACTGGGGCTGGCCGTCGCGCTGGGCCGAATCGTGGGTGTGGCCGACGGCGTCGGCGAAGCCGTTCGTGTCGGCGACGCAGTCACGATCGGCGTGGCGGATTGCTGCGGCAACGACAGGAGGTGGGCCTTGAAGCCCGCGCCGTAGGCCGTCGCCGTGCCGGTGTAGTCGCTGATGAGCGACGGCCCGGACGAGCAATCCCAGTTGTTCCAGGTCCAGCCCAGATATCCCGTGCCCTTCGCGTCGAGCCAGTTCATGAGGGTGGTGATGTAGGAGCTGCCGCAATCGTTCTCGCCGATCTCGCCGGCGATCAGCGGGACCTGGGCGATCACCGGCGCCAGCTGGCTGTCCCAGCACGACGCGTTACTGCACGAGTTGAAGTTGTAGGAGTGGTGGGAGGCGACCAGGTTGCCGGCCGAGTCGGTCGGCTTGTAGGCCAGCCAGCCGGTCATGTCGTTGGAATAGGCAAGGCCGCCGAGGGCGATGATGTTGGTCGCGCCGGTCCCTCGGACCGCGTTGACCAGCTGCTGCATGCCGGCGACCGAGTAGGTGATTCCAGCGCAGGTTCCACCGTTGAGCCAGCACTGCCAGCCCGTGGTCTCGTTGCCCGTAGCTCGCTCGGGGTACGGCTCGTTGAACAGGTCGAAGATGACGGCCCCGTTGGACTTGAACGTGTTCGCCATGGACGTCCAGAACGGAACCGCCTGAGCCGCGTCTGGCATCGGCTTCTGGCAGATCGCCTGGGCGGACGTGCATGCGGAAGACGATCCCGTATAGACGCCATCGGTCCAGTGCAGATCGAGGATCGCGATCAGGCCGTTCTGCGTCAGCAGGTTCACGTAAGCCAGCACCGCTTGCTGGTATGCGGCTCCGGCGTAGGCGGCCGGCACGTACGACTCGGCGTTCCAGCACGCTTCATTGAGCGGTACGCGCACCGCGTTGACGCCCCAGGTCTTCATGGCGTCGATGGACGCCTGGTCCATCGGGCCATTCCACAGTCCGGTGTTCTGGACGCACGAGAACTCGCCGCCGGAGCGGTTCACGCCGTGGAGGACGACGGTCTTACCGCCGGCATCGACGATGTGGTTGCCCGAAACATGCAGCGCAGGCGCGGCTGCGTTGGCGGGCGGAGCCAGGACGAATAGGGCGGCGACAAGCGTCGCGGCCATCGCTGCCAGGGCGGCAGCTCGCGACGCGCTTCTGGTGGATACCACTATGTTTCTCCTTCCGCGACGACACGGAGGCCACGATCTTCGGGCCCAATGGGCGCACGGTGAGATGGACCTGCTCCGAACCGGATGGTAGGCGCCCCGGCTGGGCAATCGATCTACGAGACGGTGCGTACGCGGTGCGTTGGTCGCATCTCTTGACTCACGGGTCGCCGATGACGAGAGTCCTTCATGGGGCTCGAAGATCGGACCCGACAGACGGTGAGGCGTGCTCCCGATGACCGAAGGCACGAGGAAACAACCGAGGCTGGTGTTGCTGTGCGGCCTGCCCGCCTCGGGCAAGACGACTCTCGCCCGCGAGCTTGCGGACGCTTACGGGGCGGTTCGGCTCAACCCCGATGAATGGGAGCTGGCCTTGGGCATTGACCCCTTTGACGCGGAGTTTCAGGTCAAGCTCGAAGCCGAGTTCTCGGGACTCACCCATCGGCTCCTCGAGCTGGGGACGTCGGTGGTCCTGGAATGGGGCTTCTGGGCGCGATCGGAACGCGACGAGAAGCGGGAGCTCGGGCGATCGCTCGGCGCAGCGGTCGAACTCCGTTTCCTCGATGTGCCCTACGACGAACTGGTTCGGCGGG